>Ga0065709_1000288_pt1 | contig 11397 bp, 7 predicted proteins | sample Hoacrofraction14_2_FD_59096 | JGI IMG/M metagenome (GOLD analysis project Ga0065709, IMG submission 59096) | Hoatzin crop microbial communities from Cojedes, Venezuela, sample from fiber fraction 14 v1 | ecosystem: Host-associated > Birds > Digestive system > Esophagus > Crop | place: Venezuela... | reverse complement strand
TACTCAGGTACTGGTTAGCGGCGAGGGCGGCGGAAATAGCGCCAAGACTTTGGTCATCAGCGGCCTTATCGGAGGTCTTTATGACTTCATCATAGCGACTTTCGGAGCTTGGGGCGAGACCGTCACAACCACCGTTTGCCACCTTGGACAGACCATCGCGGACAAGGCGAAACTGGTGCTCAAACTCAACACCGGAGCGGCAGTTCTTGGCCTCGGCTATATCGTAGGACTAAAGTACGCCTTTATAATTTGCTGCGGTAGCCTTTTGGTTTGGCTAATCATCATCCCCCTCATGAACCTCATCTGGGGCGGTCAGGTCATCGATTTGATGAATACCGGAGTCACCATGACCATCGGAGAGATGTCGCCGGACCAGATTTTCAAGGATTATGCTAGGCATATCGGCATCGGCGGCATAGCCACGGCCGGCATCATCGGCATCATCAAATCATTCGGCGTTATCAAATCGGCCGTCGGACTTGCGGCAAGCGAATTCACCAAGAAGCCTGGCGCAAAGGCGGAAGCGGTCAGCAGAACGGAAGAAGACATCCCCATGAAGACCATCGTCTTCGGCATAGCCATCACCCTCATCGCAGTATTCGCATTTTTCGCCTTCGGAGGCGTTGTAAACAACATTTGGCAAGCCATCATAGGACTTCTCATAGTCGCCATCATATCATTCCTATTCACGACCGTAGCGGCGAACGCCATTGCCATCGTGGGCACGAACCCCGTTAGCGGCATGACTCTTATGACTTTAATTATAGCGTCATTGGTGCTTGTAGCGGTTGGTTTGAAAGGCAATGCGGGCATGGCGGCGGCCTTGATAATCGGCGGAGTTGTTTGCACGGCCCTTTCAGTGAGCGGATCATTCATCACCGATTTGAAAATCGGATATTGGATCGGCACCACGCCTAAGAAACAAGAGGCATGGAAGTTCGTGGGCACCATAGTAGCAGCGGCGACCGTTTGCGGAGTAATGCTAGTACTCAACAAGACCTACGGATTCACCGGCGACGACGCGCTAGTAGCACCTCAAGCAAATGCCATGGCTGCGGTCATCCAGCCCATGATGAACGGCGGCGGCGCTCCATGGTTGCTTTACGGCATCGGTGCGCTGCTGGCCATAATCCTGACTCTATTCAAAGTTCCGGCATTGGCATTCGCCCTCGGAATGTTCATCCCCATTGACCTCAACTTACCTCTGCTTGTCGGAGGAGCCATTTCTTGGTTCGTTGGCAGCAGGTCAAAGGATAAAGAAGTCAATGACGCAAGAGTAAACAAGGGCACCCTCATCGCATCCGGTTTCATCGCCGGCGGAGCCCTCATGGGTGTAGTCAGCGCCATCCTGAAGTTTGCGAAAGTCGACCTATTCATGACAGATTGGAATGCAAATTATGGCGAAGCGATAGCCATAATCCCCTACATTCTTCTTATTATATTTATGATTAGAAGTGCAATGAAAATAAAAGAAAAATAATATGGAACCCATTTTAGACAGATTTCTGAGATATGTGTCCGTGGACACGCAGTCAAATGAAGATAGCGAAAGCCAGCCTAGCACGGCGAAGCAGTTGAATCTTCTCAAAATGTTGTGCGACGAGTTAAATGTCATGGGCGTTCGCGCGACTTTGGACGAATATGGTTATGTCATGGGTAGCATCCCTTCGAATCTTGAACATGATGCTCCGGCGATTGGTTTTATTTCCCATGTTGATACCGCTCCGGATGCTTCCGGTGCCGATATTCATCCTCAGATTATCGAAAATTACGATGGTGGCGATATTCCGCTGAAGGGTATTCCTGGGCTCGAATTGAAGCCGTCAGAGTTTCCTGAGATGCTGAAATACAAGGGCCAGACGCTTATTACGACCGATGGTACGACTCTCCTTGGTGCCGATGACAAGGCCGGCGTGGCTGAAATCATGAATGCCGCCCAATATATAATGGAGCATCCCGAATTCAANCATGGNCCGGTTAAAATTGGCTTTACACCCGATGAGGAGATTGGTCGCGGCGTTGTGAAATTCGATGTACAGAATTTCGGNGCCAAGTATGCCTANACNATGGATGGTGGCGAGATTGGCGAGTTGGAGTTCGANAATTTCAATGCCGCTTCCGCCAAGATTCATATTCAGGGCCGCAATGTGCATCCTGGATATGCCAAGGGCAAGATGAAAAATGCCATTTTGATTGGCATGGANNTGAATGATATGCTNCCAATCGAGCAGAGACCCGAATATACGGATGGCTACGAGGGATTTTTCCATATCACTTCATTCAAGGGATCGGTTGAAGAGGCGAACATCAGCTATATCATCCGTGACCATGACAAGGATAAATTCNTGAGGAAGAAAGAGCAGATTCAAGAGGTTTGCGATTTCATAAATANGAAGTANGGCAAGGGAACGGTTACTCCCGTTGTGACGGATCAATATTACAACATGCGTCAGCANGTGGAGCCTCATTATCATATCGTGGAGAAGGCNGTTAAGGCCATGGAGATGGCTGGAGTGAAGCCGAAGATTCAGCCAATTCGAGGAGGCACCGATGGAGCTAACTTGAGTTTCAAGAATTTGCCATGCCCGAATATCTTTGCCGGCGGCCTCAACTTCCACGGAAAGATGGAGTTCCTGCCACTGCAAAGCATGGAAAAGGCCTCCGAGGTTATCTTAAACATAATTTCCCTATTCGCGGAGTAAAAGAAAGGGCTTCTATGATGGTTCATAGAAGCCCTTATTGTATCTATTGCGATTCGATTATTTCTGATCCTCGACGCCGAGTTTAATCTTGAGGTTCTTAATCATGTCCTTTGTCATGGTGGANAGGTTGTAGGTNGGAGTCCAACCCCATTCCTTGCGAGCGCANGTATCATCCATCTTATTGGGCCATGAATCGGCAATAGCCTGACGAACAGGGTCCACCTCATATCTCATCTTNAAATCGGGATAATGCTTCTTGATAGCCTCATAGACCTCCTCCGGATCGAAACTCATGGAAGCGATATTGAAGGAATTTCTATGCACGAGATAGCGAGGATTAGCCTCCATGATGTTGATAGCGGCTTTGATGGCATCCGGCATATACATCATATCCATATATGTACCATGGGCAATCGGGCAGACGAATTCCTCTCCCTTGACGGCNGCATAATAAATCTCAACGGCATAATCNGTGGTACCACCGCCNGGCAAAGTCTTATACGAAATCAAGCCNGGGAAACGCACCGACCTGGTATCAACGCCATATTTATGGAAATAGTAATCGCTAAGAAGTTCGGTCGCAACCTTAGTTACGCCATACATTGATGTAGGCCTCTGAATAGTGTCCTGAGGAGTGTTGTCACGAGGAGTGTCGGGGCCGAAAGATCCGATTGAGCTAGGAGTGAAAACTGCGCAATGTTTCTCTCTGGAAACCTCCAGCACATTGATAAGACCATTCATCTGAATGTCCCATGCCTTCAACGGCAAACGCTCAGCGGTAGCTGACAAAAGAGCNGCGAGGTTGTAAATGGTGTCGATATCATATTTATCAACCACCTCAGCTATTTCCTTNCCATTGCACACATTAACCCTCTCCGCGGGGCCACTCTCCAAAAGTTCGCCNTTCGGCTCGGCACCGGGGATATAGCCTGCTACGATATTACCATGACGGTAGATTTTNCTGAGTTTCATTGTGAGTTCCGAACCAATCTGGCCGGTAGACCCGATTACAAGTACATTTTTCATTCTTGTGTTCTTATGTGGTTGTGTGCAAATTTACTTATAATTTGCTTTCAATATATACAAAATAGTACGAATTTTTGTAAATTTGTCTTGTAGATAGGATTTTTCCTAATCTATCGGACATTCGGACTATCAACACTAAAATTAATAATATGTACGGTAAATTTCAAAAATATCTTCAGGATGAGCTGAAAGCCATTGAAGATGCTGGTCTTTACAAGCAGGAACGCACCATTTGTTCGCCTCAGGGAGCTGAGATTACTCTTGCCGACGGAAGCAAGGCTCTTAATTTTTGCGCCAACAATTATTTGGGACTTAGCGACAATCCTCGTCTTATTGAGGCGGCCAAAAAGGCCATGGACACTCGTGGTTATGGAATGAGCAGCGTTCGCTTCATTTGCGGCAAGCAGGACCTCCATCGTCAGTTGGAAGAGGCTATCTCAAAATATTTCCATACGGATGATACCATTCTTTATGCGGCATGCTTCGATGCCAATGGTGGCGTTTTCGAGCCTCTGCTGACGGCCGAAGATGCGATTATCTCCGATTCTTTGAACCATGCGTCCATTATCGATGGTGTAAGGCTTTGCAAGGCTGTTCGTTATCGTTATGCCAATGCTGATATGGAAGATTTGGAGCGTTGTCTCAAAGAGGCACAGGCCCAGCGTTTCCGCATCATTGTAACCGATGGCGTTTTCAGCATGGATGGAAATGTGGCTCCTATGGACAAGATTTGCGACTTGGCTGAGAAATATGATGCCCTCGTNATGGTNGANGAGAGCCATTCNGCCGGTGTTGTTGGTAAGACTGGTCATGGCGTGGCTGAGGAGTTCAACCTCTATGGCCGCATTGATATCCATACCGGCACCCTNGGCAAGAGCTTCGGTGGCGCCGTTGGTGGCTTNACGACTGGTCGTCAGGAGATTATCGATATGCTTCGTCAGAGGTCTAGGCCTTATCTTTTCAGCAACTCGCTTCCTCCTATGATTTGCGCTGCCGGTATTGAGACTTTCAAGATTTTGGAAGAGAGCAATGCGCTTCATGATAAGCAGCAGGAAAATGTGAAGTATTTCAGGGAGAAGATGATGGCGGCAGGTTTCGATATCAAACCTACTCAGAGCGCTATCCTTGCCGTGATGCTTTACGATGCTCCTTTGAGCCAGAAATTCGCCGCTCGCATCGCTGAGGAAGGCATTTTCGTGACTGGTTTCTATTATCCGGTTGTGCCTAAGGGACAGGCTCGTATCCGTGTTCAGATTTCCGCCGCTCATGAGCGCGAGCACCTCGACAAGGCCGTTGCCGCATTCATCAAGGTTGGCAAAGAGCTTGGAATTTTGAAATAATCGAAGGGTCCTCCCCCATAAACTAATAGGATTGGAACGAATATGATCAATATCGTTCCAATCCTATTCTATTTTTCCAATCTCTTTAATCAGAGGCGGATTCAGCAGCGGTGTCGGTAGCGCCAGAGGTACCTGCGGAGGAGGCGGCGGCATCCTTGGCTGCGTTGGCGGCGGCTGCGGCAGCATCCTTGGCGGCCTGAGCGGCGGCTTCTGCGGCGGCCTTTTCGGCATCTTTGGCGGCCTGAGCAGCGGCCTTTTCATCTTCTATGGCCTTTTGCTTCTCGTAGTATCGCTTATACTTCTCTAGACGAGCCGCATCCTTCTCGGCCTGACGTTGCGCCCGCTTCAGAGCCTTCAACTTTCTAGCACGCTCCTTGGCCTTCTTCTTCTCAAGTTTAGCCTGAGCCTTAGCGGCATCCAAACTATCCAGACGAGCCCACTCAGCCTCTCTTGCAGCATCCTTCTTAGCCCTTTCAGCGGCCTTCTGCTGCTTCTTAACCTCCTTATCTGCCTTAGCCTTCTCCTTAGGGGACATTGCCTCATATTTCTTAATGGCAGCAAGGCTATCGGCTCTGCTAATACTATCCGCAACAGCCTGCAACGAATCCTTAGCCGCGGCAAGCGAATCTACCCTCGCCAAAGAATCAGCAACCATAATGGAATCCTTGCGAGCCTCGATTACCTCAAGTTTCGCCAAGGAATCCTTCATGGCAACCGAATCAACAACGGTCGTTGTAGGAGCAGTCGCCTTTTTCTTCGGACGAGTAGCCTTGCGCTTTTCCCTATCGGCAATCTGCTTGTAGATGCCATCCATATAGCCAGGGAAATAGGTATTCGTCTGCTTGAATTGACTCTTAGGACGCTTAGCATAAACCTTTCGCTGAGTAGACCTTTGCTTATGCTTGGTGACATCTTTCGGGCCGTTAGGCTTCTCATCCGGACGCCAATTAAAGCCCTTCAAAAGACGATCATCCTTACGCATCTGNGCCAAAGGATAGGCGTCATTCTTATTCTGGTCGAAGTACGAAACNGTCTGCAAATCGCCATCCTTGAAGACNGCATACATCATCTTGCCTTGAGCCTTNTTGACCGTNGCAAACGTACTATCCTCCTTGATATAAAATACCGTATTGACATCTCCCAAGGCATCGAAACGGCGCAAAGTGCCCGATGTATCGAAATATGCCAGCATCTCGGTGCTTCGAATCTGGTCATAGCAATCCTTCGCTTCTTCGACCGTCACGAAGGCCTCTGACATTAGATACGCCCTATCGGCAGCATTATTCTTAAATGCGACATAAATACTATCGGCCACATATTGCCTATAGCCCTCATTCCAAACAATCGGATCTTTGTACAAACGCACAAGAGAATCCACATCATTGTAGAGCATGGAATCGCAAGCCATCTGCAAATCCGGCCTATAGAGTCTTACCCTCTTGATGGCACGCATAAAGCCCAACTGAGTTGAGTCCTTGGGCAATTTAGCCAAAGAATCAGCCCTTGCGAGAGAATCTGAAACTGCAGAAAGCGAATCCACATTGACGCCCAAAGAATCAAGGGAAGCGGACAAAGAATCAAGAGGAGCCGCATCAGGNNCATGTTCGGATTCAGGTGCCTTGGGCTCATCTTTCTTACCCTTATTGTCAGGGCCTGGACCTCCTGGGCCTGGGCCGCCAGATTTGCCAGGGCCTCCGCCTACACCTCCTGGGCCGCCAGGTTTTGATCCATCTTTGCCTTGAGCGCCTTTGGCCTTTTGCTGTGCGGCATAATTGGGATCATTCTTCATTGCCGCTTCCTCCGCAGCCTTAGCAGCCTCTTCAGCGGCCTTTCTACGATAAGCGGAAATAGCATCGGCATTTATATCGGTGAGCCTTTTCTCGGCATCCGTAAACTCATTCTCGGCAATCTGGAACTTATAAAAAGCCCTGTAGACCAAGGTATCAGCCCCAACATAAACAGTATCATTAGGCTGGCCCTTATTGCCGGTAATACCCACAATGGCGGGATCTCGCATCATCCTGACCAGTGAAATCGAATCAGTGTAGACAATACGGCCTGCCAGACCGGTTACATTGCGAACGGTATCAGTCAACTGAGCATGCCCAAGCATCTCCACATTATTGGTATTACGATAGTAGAACAGCGAATCGCACCATCCTTCCCTATCGACCGTCATGCCATGGACATTTCTATTGAAAAGGAAAAGTTCCTTTTTTCGATCATACCAACCTGCATCCGAAGATAGCATATTGTCGTCTCGCCATGCGTCCGTTTTATTGCCGAAAGTGGCAAAGCTCTTATTGGTGTTATAATCCAGACGGCTGGTTTTCACAAAGATGCTGTCCGTGAACATATTCACATTATCCGTGAATACGAAGGTCTTTATCTTGGAATCGTAGGATCCGTTGGTACTCTCGATTACCTGACCATCCTTATCCTTGAACGCGCCGCCGCCTTTGAATACAGCCACACTATCCTTGGTATTGTAATCCAGATGCTTAGTTCTCAACGTATTTCGATCCTTGTCCTCAAGCTGCACCACCGTACCTCTGAATTGAGCGAGGTTTTGAGGAATCAAATAGGTGAGTTTATCGCTGGTGAGAACGGTCTCATTCTGGAGAATCTTAACCTTTCCGCTGGCCTCAATGGTCTCCCTATTGAGGTTCCAGAGGGCAGTGTCGCAGATGAGGTAGGTATTGTTGTGGAAGAAACGAGCGGGGCCGATTACCTTACGGAATTTCTGGCTACCNATTTCCATCTGCTCGATGGACTGAGCGCTCAAAAGACGCACAAGCGAATCTACCGGCTCAGTAGCTTTCTTCTGAGCCGATAGNGTAATGGTGGACAGTAGAGCCACCAAAACAATGATTGAGCGCCTTAGATTTCTCATTATTCACTAATCTTATCCTTCCAGCCTGCGCGTCTGAATTCGCAGTTCTTGAAGATAGGATCGATTCTGATGTGAGTAGTTTTCAATTTTTCGTCGATGAACTTATTGATTTCAGCCATCACTTTAGTATTCCTAGCCTCGTCAGCAAGCATATTGTAGTCATGCTCGAAGGATGCGGGGTGNGAAGGGATAATCTTATCGACGCGNATGATTTTGTAGACNGTATTTCCGCTACGGCCTTCATTATCGAGAGACTCTACAGGATTGGAAATTTCGCCCTCCTTGAGGTCCTTGATGGCNGCATAGTCCTGAGGCTTNAGATGGTCAATCTCGAAATATGCGGANCCGGTTGAAGGGTCNGACATCTGGCCACCNTTGGTTCTGGTNGAAGGGTCCTGAGAGTAGAATCTAGCTGCGAGGTCGAAGCTAATGAGATTGGAATCAATCTTCACTTTNAGGCTATCCAAGGTCTTAAATGCCTTCTCCCTATCGTCAGCGGTATATTTCGGCTTCATAAGGATATGGCGGGCATTGAACATATCGCCCTTCTTTTCAAGCACTTCGATGATATGGAAACCATCGGGAGTCTCAACGATTTGGGAGATAACGCCAGGTTTCAGGGACATGGCGGCCTCGGAGAATGGCGCTACGAATACATTTTTCGGAGCCATGCCGAGCTCACCACCCTTACGGGCACTACCTGGGTCCTCGGAATATATACGAGCCAAGGTGGCGAATTTCTCACCATTGATGATTCTCTCNCGGATGTCGAGCAGCTTGGTCTTGACGGCAAGATTCGCGGCCTCCCTGTCAGGATAGATNCAAATNTGGCTCAACTGATAGCGNATAGGCACCACGGGGCGGTCCTCAANGGGNGTNGCATCCAAATAATCCTGAACATCCTTAGGAGTCATTTCAGGNACATTGGANGCAATCTCCTGCTGCTTTTGCTGCATAAGGTTGGTCTCCTGGTAGGTCTGAGTGAGNTCCTGACGAAGTTTGTAGACAGGTTTGCCGAAATATTCCTCAACCTTTTCGTCGCTTCCGAGAGCCATTCTGAATTGGTCGATTCTCTCATTAACCGCCGCCGAAACCATATCGCTATTAACAGACAATGAGTCAATTCTGGCCTGCATCAAAAATAGCTTGGACTCAAGCATATTCTCCAACGTGTTGCATCTGGATGTCTCGTCTGAAGAGAGTCCATTCGCGCTATCATAACGGAGTTCCTGCTCGATTTGGCTAATGGTAATCATCTCATTACCAACCACCGCCACTGTCTTGTCTATGAGTCCTGGCGGATATGTCTGGGCCCTCATCACTACCNCCGCGCTGAGTGCGGCCACAACCATCAATATTTTCTTCATATTATNTTATTTTCCTTTCTCAACTAATATACAATCAAATCGCCTTGCGCGCGCGCTTCTTCCAACAACTCTTGTTCCAAACCATCCAGAAGTTCCTGTTTTCTGGCATTCAAAACTATATCCTTTATCTGTTTGCGATTATATTCGAGCGGNGAGGTCTCCCCCGTGCGCAATACGCTNATGANNTAGGCTATGATTTCGTTGCCGTCTTGNGACATCTCAACATAGCCGTCTTGACGCCTTGAGAGCATATCNACGTAGTCCGTGCCGAATTCCCTTGCAAGCACCGAAGCATTTATCCATTGGCCTCCGTAATCCGTNTATCGAAGTGCCGANCNGAATGCCAAGCTATCTACAAGGGCCTTTGTCAAGGAGTCTTCCGAAGACATTCCNTCCTTGATTTCCTCTATGTTCGGTGAGGCCTCCGAGATGACCGCCAGACGNGCTTTCAATATGGGAAAGCTAAGTTTGAACTGGTCCTGATGTTCGTCGTAGTACTTCTCGATTTCTTCATCGGTCACGGTGGTGTCCAATTTTTCCTCGAGATACTGCTGCTCGTAGCGGAAACGGAGAAGCGTCTTTCGGTAGGTCTCCATTTCTTTGTCAATGTCCTTTTGCTGCTTTGCGAGTTCCTTTTCGGCTTTGTCCATGTAGAGCTGCTCTGCTGCCCANGATTCTATGTAGCGGGCCGCCATGGCGGAGCTATCTTCCGGAGATAAGCCGTCTGGGATATATTCCTGCAACTCAGACATATAGAGTTTATGCTTTCCGACCTTGGCCGCCACATCCTCGTCGTGGATTATGGACTGGATTAGGTCACAGGAAGTGAGTGCAAAGGCGCAAATCAATATTATAATGAACTTATTTCTCATAATTTATTGTTTCTACATCTTGGCCATTGTGGCGAAGACGTACAAAATGCAAAGATAATGATTTTTCGGGATTGTGGTAGCAATGGGACTTTGCTAATGAGCGGAAGTATAATTATATTTGCAATGAGAGTTTGGAATTTTATGGAATTTCCGGAGGGCAAAAGATATAATACATTCGTAGGGTATTACAAGAGAATGTATGGCGAGAGGATCCAGAAGCTGGTTCTGGATGCCGGATTCACATGCCCGAATAGAGACGGCAAAGTGGGCATCGGAGGCTGCACATATTGCGACAATGCCGCCTTTCACCCCAACTACAGCATCGCCGGAAAGCCCCTCAAGCAGCAGATTGACGAAGGCATAGAATTTCACCAAGTCAGGTACCGAAACACCGCCCATTATCTGGCATATTTCCAATCATTTTCCAACACCTACGCCCCTTTGGATAAGCTCAAGGAACTATATTTAGACGTACTTGAGCATCCGGCCGTNGTNGGCATAGTAATCGGCACNAGACCAGANTGCGCNGANGACGAAAAATTAGACTGGATTGCTGACTTAAAAGACGGCAAGATACTCCAGAATTGGACAAGGGANATGAATGACGGACGAGTACTAGAGGCACCCTTGGTCACCATGGAATATGGCATTGAATCCTGCTTTGATGACACTCTGAGGCACATTAATCGCGGTCACGATTTCGCATGCGCGGTTTCGGCGGTAAATAGAACAACATCAAGAGGAATCAACGTAGGGGCGCATTTTATTCTCGGCCTCCCNGGAGAAACCAAAGAGAGAATTCTCGAAGGCTGCGANCTGATAAACTCCCTACCCCTCAACTCTGTCAAATTCCATCAGCTTCAATTCGTCAAAGGCACTGCCATGGAGAAAGAACACGATGAGAATCCGGAAAACTTCCTNNCCATGGACCTACCCGAATATCTAGACTTCATAATCGACATTCTAGAACGCCTGAGACCCGATTTATANATCGAACGCGTAGCCGGTGAGGTGCCTCCACGCTTTGTCAAAGAGACTCGCTGGGGCCTCATCCGCAACTTCGAAATCCTCCACCTCCTCGACTCCCGCCTCTCCGACCGCAACTCCTTTCAAGGAAGGTTATACGGAGATGCCCAATCAGGTCGGGCATGACGGGAAAAAGGTTGAAAAAGTTACCAAGGCGGCACGAGCCGCCGC
>Ga0065709_1029863_pt1 | contig 11398 bp, 6 predicted proteins | sample Hoacrofraction14_2_FD_59096 | JGI IMG/M metagenome (GOLD analysis project Ga0065709, IMG submission 59096) | Hoatzin crop microbial communities from Cojedes, Venezuela, sample from fiber fraction 14 v1 | ecosystem: Host-associated > Birds > Digestive system > Esophagus > Crop | place: Venezuela... | reverse complement strand
AGTTGCGGATAGGCTTTCACCTGCATTCGCCATGCTTCATTATCGGTGAGATGCAGCTGAACGACGTTTATCTTGTAGCGCGAAAGGAGCGTGATATGCTGTCGCAAACTGTTAATAGGAATGAAGGCGCGCGCCACATCCAGCATCATCGCGCGCACTTTCGATGCGGGCCAATCAGTGATTTCAACCGCTTCGATGGCTGTTGTCGCCTTATATCCTTCCGCCATTTGGCGCAAAGTCTGCGCGGCACGTATCACACCGATGGGCGACACGGCACGAATGGTTATGCGATCTGCCTTCACCGAGATGCTGTAAGCCTCGTTCTGAAAGCCATGAAACGACGGTTCTGCAGCATCTTCGATGCTATTCACGAGCTGCACTTCGACGATTGACTTCGCTTTTTCATTGATTTTGCATTTGTTTTCGGCAAGAAACGTGCGCAGAAGAGCGCAATTTGTGGGATCAAGAAGTCGCACACTTCTGTAAAGAGTGAAGTGTTTGTCGTGCTTCACCGTAACCTTTTGCGGTCGCGGAAGCAGATGAATGACCCTCGCTTTGGCGCCTGCCGTAAGCAGAATCGCCATGAAAAGGCACAAAATGCGCAGTTTCTTTTGCATCGTTTTTAATTGTTTCGGTCTCGCTTTCTTATTTTAAGAACGGACAAACTGTCTCGTCAGGTCCCAAATAAAAGCCTGTCTCGGGCGGCTGATTATATCCAACATTTTCGGCGGCAACGCTCAGTCTGTAAGGAATATCCTGCATCAGACAATTCATTCTGTACGTTGTCGGAATGTCAGAAACGTAAAGACGGAGCTCAGTACTCTCGTTATTTCGAATCAAAACCTCCTCTCTCCAGTCACCAATTATATCAGCACTAAGGCAAGGATTAGACTTTGTCCAGTTGTTAAACATGCCATCAAAGTGCTTTATCATGCTCACGTGACCCGTTTTCCAATCATATTTCATCACCATTTCGTGATCTAAGAGCTCGCGAAGCAGGTCTCCGTCCCACCAAATGCCGAAGTTGGTTGACAGTCCTCGCCCACCTTGTCGGTTCTTTTGCGGCATTCGCGTACCGTCGTCGTCGCGTCTCGGTGGCATTTTTCGCCTCACTTGTGCATCATCTCCACGCATTGGCGGCATTTTTATTCCGCGTTTGAAGTCGCCCCAATGCCGTTCTATGCCTTCATCAACGCCGATAGTGTCTTTTTCTGGCGGCGTGATCAGTTCACCTTTTATGTTTCTTATGCCGCCCGACTCGGTGCTCCACATCTCAAGTCCTGGATTATCGGGATCGATATCTGCTGCCATACAGCGTCCGACATCGGTATTAGAAGGAATCTGAAACAGTATTTTTCCTGTTGCAGCATCGCGAAACGTGGAGCCGTCGCGGCGATTTTCGTGGCACGCCCACACCTGAAGACGATCGGATGTCGGGTCGAAGACGGTGAGATGCAGTGCGTCTCCATGTCCAAGTCCTGTAGAATAAAGTCCTTGTCCGTTGTGATCTATCGTGCAAGAACCATAAACAATCTCGTCGTAACCATCGCCATCGATGTCGGCAACGCGCAAATTGTGGTTGCCTTGTCCTGCATACTGCTCATTTCCTGCTTTGTTTGAATCGAAGAACCAGCGCTGACTGAGTCGTTTTCCGTCCCAATCCCACGCTGCAATGGCTACTCTTGTGTAATAGCCTCTACAGAAAAGGGCGCTTGCTTTCGTGCCATCGAGATAGGCAACACCAGCAAGATAGCGTTCCGATCGATTGGCATGATCATCTCCCCAGTCCTCAGAACGCCCCATTTGTGGCACATATTTCTCCGTTGCAAGGGCGCGACCTGTGAGTCCATCGAATACAGTCAGATATTCATTTCCCGACATTATGCGACCGTATCTCTCGTCCTTTTCCTTACATCTCCAGTCCTTCGTGGCATCACCAATCACGTTTCCTTGCCCGTCTCGCGTGCCATCGCCTGTCTTTACCATCAATTCGGCACGACCGTCTCCGTCGAAGTCATATATTAAATAAGGTATATAATGCGCACCCGAGCGGATATTCCGTCCCAGATCTATGCGCCAAAGACGCGTGCCATCCAGCCGATAACAGTCAATATACGTGCTGTTCGTCATGCCAACATGCGCATTATCGTGCGAGTTCGACGGATCCCACTTCAAGAAGATCTCGTATTGTCCGTCACCATCCACATCACCAACGCTCGCATCATTGGCAGAATAGGTTATGATCCTGTCGCTATCGTATTCGGGTTGACTGCTTGGCTTGTCCAGTTTTATAGGCAGATAACCGTCGGGAGCGTCTGCCTTGAGTGTCCATTTGCCGTCTTTTCCGCCGCCTTTCACCTCATAAACGGCATCAGTTGTCAGTGGTTGTTCGTCGATGAACATCGATCCGCTTTGCGCAATGGGCTCTTTGTTTATCTGAACACCATTGCGAAACACGTTGAAAGGCTCGTTTTTATTGTCCGATCGCAGCACACGCCACGACACTATCACGCGATTTCCACTACGGAATGCCACGACGCCGCGATTCAGATCTTCGGTTTTCATTCGGTTGAAGTCGTATCTTGGTTGCGCCGAAACAATAAATGCGGCGAGCAAAGACAATGAGATCAAAAGCAGTCTTTTCATAATTTCGATTTATCTTTTTATGAAATATGTTGCGCAAAGATAGCATAATAATGACAAAAATCAAAATAAAAATCAAAGTTTTTGCATCTTTCGCATCATCGCTGACGCGGCATAAACAGGCACTTTTGATAAAAAATTACGAACAATGACGCTATTTTACGAAAGAAATTACCCCTTTTCCGATAAAATTACCACCCGCGCATATAAATAATAATACTACTTTTGCAACCGAAAAAGTAACTAAAAACATTTTGAAACAAAGGAACAACAAGTCATGAAAAGATTTTTACTTTCAACAATCGTTATGAGTATTTGCTGCGTTTTGACAGTAAGTGCTGATTCAAAAAAGACTCCTGCCTTTCCTGGTGCAGAGGGATTCGGTATGTATGTTACCGGTGGACGAGGTGGAAAGGTGTATCATGTAACAACGCTTGAAGACACAGGTAAGGCTGGTTCGCTACGTTACGCCGTTACTCAAAGCGGAGCTCGCACTGTGGTTTTCGATGTATCGGGAACGATTCATCTGAAAAGCGCACTCGGTATTAAAGGTGATGTTACCATAGCTGGACAGACAGCACCGGGTGATGGCATCTGCATCGCCGACTGGCCTGTAACAATCGATGGCGCGAATGTCATCATTCGTTACCTTCGTTTCCGCTTAGGCAACACCTATGTTTGCAAAGAAGAAGGCGATGGTGGACACCAAGGCGACGGACTTGGCGCTATGGACGGAGCAAATATCATCGTCGATCACTGTTCCATTTCATGGAGTATCGACGAGTGTCTCTCGGTTTATGGAAACAGAAACACTACTGTTCAGTGGTGCATGGCATATCAAAGTTTGCGCGAAGCTGGCCACATAAAAGGCGCACATGGCTATGGTGGCATGATGGGTGGCGGCAGAGTTACTTATCATCACAACCTTTTGGCTGATCATGATTCGCGTACTCCGCGCTTTGCTTTCCGCTCAGGTGACGACACTTCCATCGAAACGCCTACCGACTATCGCAATAATGTTATATATAATTATGGTAAGAATGGTTGCTATGGTGGCGAGGAAATGGAAATAAACATCGTGAACAACTATTACAAACCGGGTCCTTTCACAAAGATGCAGCGCGAAAGTTATCAGAAACGTATCTCAGGTGTGGGACAAGGAACGCATTATAACGAAGACGGAAGCGTGAAAGAATATGTCTGGGGACACTATTATGTGAACGGAAATGTTAATTCCAGCTGGGCTGATGTTACCAATGATAACTGGAATATCGGTTTCTTGAATCAGATTGCCGATAAACTAAAGACTTCAACTTACGCGTGGGGAAGCACAACTGCCGACACAATCCACATGACAGAACCTATGCCTTTCGCACTCGTTACGACTCATTCGGCTGCCGATGCTTACGAAAAGGTGGTCAGTTATGCCGGTTGTTCGCTTCATCGCGACTCACTCGACCGTGTCATTGCGAGCGATGTTCGTAGCGGTAAGTGTACTTTCAGCGCTGATGCCAGCTCACGTCCGGGCATCATCAACGTGCCAGAAGAGGCAAAAACCGATGGAGACGACGCATGGCCACGCCTGAACAGTGAGGCCGCTCCAGTAGATTCTGATGGCGATGGCATGCCGGATGAATGGGAAACTGCCAACGGATTGAATCCTAATGACGCATCCGACGGACCTACTGTTGGCAGCGATGGCTATACGAATCTGGAAAATTATCTCAACTCTATCGTGGCAGACATCACAGCGGCTCAGCTGGAAGGCGGAACCGTTGAGGGCGAAGATGTTGCAACAACGGGTCCTCTCTTCACAACTCCTGTTGATGAAAGCAAGGCGATTACATTGCCTTCGGACGATTATTTCGACTTAACTATGGCTACTTTGTCGGGCGGTAACGTCAACTCTACGGGCAGTGCTTTCCCAATTTTGGAAAATCTGCGCACCTCTCAAACGGCAACTTTCGTGCTGAACAACACCGTAGAACAGGCTTACGTGGTTAGTTTCAAGGGCTGTACTAAGAAAGATAATGTCAATCTCAACTTCTTTATTTCTGTTGATAACAAGGAAGAACTCAATCAGGATGTAGCAGTTAAGAACAATGGTTCATGGTATGATAAGTTTGATGATTATTCTTTCACCACCGATGTCCTGTCGGTTGGCGTGAAGAATCTCGTCATCACTTTCACTGCCGACAAATATACTGCCAACATAGGACAGATAAAGTTCACGCCAGTTAGCCAGACAGGTATCGAGAGTTTGCGCAAAGAGACCCTTCAGCCTGACAACATCACCTATTCGATAAGTGGCGTTCGCATGCCAGAAGGCGAGGCTTTGCCAAAGGGAATCTACATTCGAAACGGAAAGAAAATAGTAATAAAATAATAATCCTAAAACAAAACATTTATGAAATTAAATTCACTCAAATCATTCGTTGCTGCGCTTTTCATGACAGTAGCAACCACAACTAGCGCCGCAACCATATCAGTTGCTGCATCGGGCGCAACAAGTCTTGATCCTAATGATGCTGAATTGTCAGGCGGATCTGTAAAGGAAGTTGACGGAATGAACACGTTCGACAGTATGCGTAATGGCAACACTGCAACGTTTACGCTCAATCTCGCCTCTGCTTCTAAGTACACTATCAAGTTCGTTGCTGCAACAAAGAACAACGATGTCTCGATGAAGTTCTCGTTCATGTCGGGTGAAACCGAAGAATATTCTAAGACTGTTGCCATAACAAACAATGGCACATGGGGAAGCGCTCAGAGCGATTTCGTCAGCTATGAGTTCACAACCGATCAACTTTCGGCTGGTGAAAAGACGCTTGTCATCACATTTGTAGGACCGAAATACACCTGCAATGCCGGCAATATGACCATCACTCCGTTTGATGCTTCGGCAAATGTTTATTCGTTGACCACAGCTCTCAACCCAGAAGGAGCAGGAACCATCAGCGTTTCACCAAGCAAAGACAACTTCAATCCTAACGAAGAAGTAACGGTTTCGGCTACTGCAAACGTGGGTTATGAGTTCAAAAACTGGACCGATGCAAGCGGAAATGTAGTTAGTTCGGATGCAACTTACACATTTGCTATCACTGCTAACACCGTTCTTACAGCCAATTTCGACGTTGCTGACCTCACAATCACGGTTCCAACTACCGAAGCTAATCCGTTCAAAATGGAAAATGTTAAGATAGATAACCAAGGAGACAGCCGCGCAAAATGGGATGGCGACCACATCGATTACATGTTCCATGGATTCACTGCCACCTATTCAATCAACAACACTCAGGCAACTGCTTACGACATTGCATTCCAAGCCGTTACGCAAAACGACAACATCTCAGTGCGATTCGACATCATGAGCGAAGACAGAACACAGACTGTTGCCACATCAACAGTGCAAGTTCCAAACAGTGGTGGCTGGAGCGACTGGTCCGATCTCACCGCATCAATCCCTGAATTGCCAGTAGGAAAATATTCTCTCGTTATCACTTTCCTCAATGCTGACGCAGAAAGCGACACAGAAGGCGGTTCTTACACAACATGTAATCTAAAAGGTATCAGCTTCAATGCTAAGTCAAGTACAGGCATTAACACGCTGAAAGCAGCAGAAAACAACAACGATCAGATCTTCGATCTCAACGGACGTCGCCTCTGGCAGGTACCAACAAAGGGCGCATACATCCGCAATGGAAAAAAGATTGTTGTGAAATAAAAACATGATTGTTGTGAAATAAAATCCACGAACAACCGCGATAAATCTCAATAGGAAACATCATATATTCGTTTTTATAGCCCAACAATGGGCATTTCATTGCTCAGTTACAAGCATTTTATTGCCAAACAATGAGCATTCAGCACTGAAACTAACGTTGATTTAGGTTGTTCCTATATTGAAAGTAGGTCAAGTTAGTTGACAAGGGGCGCACCAACACGGTGCGCCCCCTTTTCATTTTTAAGCAAAATCACAATGTTTTAAACCCACAGTTACATTGTTTTAATCCCGTCGTTACAATGTTTTAATCCCGTCGTTACAATGTTTTCATCCCCACCTTTCACCGATATCAGAAAGTTATATCAATGAAATAACTTAGTTATATCAATGGAATAACTTTCTTATTTCAATGAAATAACTTTTTCATTCCATTGAGAAATGGAGATGAAGTGGCAGAGATTGTGAGATTAATATGTAGAGATTGTGACTTTAAAACATAGTCGAGACTTTTAGAGAATAAGAAGTTATGCTGAATGATATTAGAATATTGATGGAATGATTATATGAAAACAGAGGAAGGAATTGCGGTGATGCGTTTCCTTCCTCTGCCTTTTTTCGTTATGAATCGGGTGGGATGATTAGTATTTCAGGTTCATATTATAGAGCATAAAGGCGAGTTTGTCGGCCTGTTCTTCAAGACGTTTGCTGAGCGGTTTGCCGCCACCATGACCCGCTTTCGTATCTATTCGGATAAGCGTTGGGTGAGTCCCATCGTTACATTCCTGCAGTGTTGCGGCGAATTTGAACGAGTGCGCCGGAACAACGCGGTCGTCATGATCAGCCGTTGTTACGAGAGTTGCGGGATATGTGGTGCCTTTCTTCAGGTTATGCAACGGAGAATACGCCTTCAAGTATTCGAACATTTCACGACTATCGTCGCTTGTGCCGTAATCGGATGCCCAGTTCCAGCCGATGGTGAACTTATGATATCGCAACATATCCATGACACCTACTTGCGGAATGGCTACTGCATAGAGATCAGGTCGCTGAGTCATGCACGCTCCTACGAGCAAACCGCCATTACTTCCGCCGTTGATGGCAAGATATTTCGAACTGGTGTAGTTGTTGTTTATGAGCCATTCGGCAGCAGATATGAAGTCGTCGAACACATTTTGTTTCTTCATCTTCGTGCCAGCCTCGTGCCATTCTTCGCCATATTCACTTCCGCCTCGCAGATTTACCTGTGCATAGATGCCGCCTTTTTCGAGTAGCGGAATGATCATCGGGTTGAAAGAAGGTGGAAGAGAGATGTTAAATCCGCCATATCCGTACAGCATGGTAGGTGCTTTTCCGTTGTGTTTGAGTCCTTTCTTATGCGTAATAAACATAGGTACGCGCGTACCATCTTTACTATTGAAGAACACTTGCTCAGTGATGAAGTCATTTTGTCGGAAGTTCACCTTCGGAGCATTATAGAGAGTGCTTGCATCACGGTCGATGTCATACTGATAGATGCTGCCCGGTACGGTGAACGATGAGAACGAATAGAAACATTCTTTGCGGTCTTTGCGGCCATAGACAGTTGCACTTCCCACTGATGGCAGTTTGATTTCGCGCAATCGCTTGCCGTTTATGTCGTGAACGTAGATGTGAGACGATGCGTCTTTGCTGTATGTAAGCAGCATCTTACCGCCAACAAAGGTAACTGCTTCGAGCACGTCTTCCTGTTCCGGCACCACTTCTTGCCACTGATCCATGCTGAGATGATCGCGATCGATGACCACTAGTCGGTTCTTTGGCGCCTTGTAGTTGGTGAAGATATACACCTTTCCGTCGATATCTTCAACAGGAGAGAACTGATACTGCATGCCGTCTGCTATCTGTATGAACTGCGAATTGGCTTTTGTGAGGTCGCGCACGTAGAGATTGTTGCCACTTCCTGCGCCACTCTCGAAGAGAAACATCAGTGTTTCGGAGTCGTTGACCTCAACATCGTAGAACACTTTCGGCTTCGACGGGTTCTGATAAAATAGAATATCGTCCTTTTGTGGGGTGCCAATCTTGTGATAATACACCTTATGCGTCTCGTTCATGTTGTTAAACTCGTGTCCTTTCGTAGGCGCATCGTATGAACTATAGAAGAATCCGTCTTTATACCATGCGGCACCTGAGAACTTCGCCCATTCGATATGGTCGCTCAGTGTGGCGCCAGTCTGCTTGTCGATGACGTAAAACTCCTGCCAGTCGCTGCCGCTTCGCGAGATAGCGTATGCCGCATAGCGCCCGTCGTGAGAGTGATAGATGCCTTTCAGAGCCACTGTTCCGTCGTTGCTTAGCTTGTTAGGATCGAGAAAAACGCGCGGTGTGTCGCCCAGATTATCCATTTCGTAAACAACACTTTGGTTTTGCAATCCGTTGTTTCGGCTGAAATACCATCTTCCTTGTCGCCAAGAGGGCACGCCAACCTTCTCATAATTAGACAATTCTGTGAGACGTTTCAGCAACTTATTGCGGAAAGGGATGCGCGAGAGATAACTGTTCGTAACCTTGTTTTCTGCTTCCACCCATGCCGTTGTCTGCTCACTGCGGTCATCTTCCATCCAACGATACGGGTCAGCCACCTTCACTCCGAAGTATTCGTCAACGGTATTGTCCTTCGTTGCGGTGGGATAGGTTTGCGCCATTGCGATAATTGTTGTCATAGCAAGACATGCTGTCGTTAATGTTCTTTTCATAGTTGTTCAATAACTGTTTCTTATGATTATGCCACAAAAGTAATACTTTTTCCTGAAACGCCAAAGAAATAAGACGCAAAAAAAGAGGATCTTATTTTGTTGTTTGCCGAATAATGTCTATATTTGCACAAATTAATCAAGTCTTACAAAAGTAATAACTAAAAAAATTATGGCAAACAGATTTATCTTAAACGAAGTGTCTTACTTCGGTCCCGGTGCACGAAAGGAGTTGCCCGGTGTTGTTAGCAGATTGGGTTATAAGAAAGCATTAGTGGTAACCGACAAAGGCCTTATCAAGTTTGGCGTGGCAAAAATGGTTACTGACGTGATGGATGAGGCTGGTATAGCATACGAGGTGTTCAGTGATGTGAAACCTAATCCAACAGTTACGAACGTACAAAACGGTGTTGCGGCATGCAAGGCAGCAGGAGCCGACTTCATCGTGGCAATCGGTGGCGGCAGTTCTATGGATACTGCAAAGGGAATTGGCATCATCTGCACCAATCCTGAGTTCGCTGATGTGGTGTCATTGGAAGGTGTTGCACCAACAAAAAATAAGTCGTTGCCTATCATCGCCTTGCCTACAACGGCTGGAACGGCAGCTGAAACCACTATCAACTACGTTATCATCGACGAGAAACGTCAGGCGAAGATGGTGTGCGTAGATCCTAACGACATACCGGCAGTGGCCATCGTCGATGCAGAACTCATGTATTCGCTGCCAAAAGGTACGACCGCAGCAACGGGTATGGACGCGATGACACACGCCATCGAAGGACTTATCACGAAGGCTGCATGGGAGTTGTCGGATATGTTCGAGATAAAAGCCATTGAGATGATCTACAAATATCTGCCAACAGCCGTTGACGAACCAACCAATCCTGTCGGACGCGACGGAATGGCAGTAGCACAATATGTCGCTGGTATGGCATTCTCAAACGTAGGACTCGGCGTCGATCATGGCATGGCACACCCGTTGAGCGCGCTCCATGATGTTCCTCATGGCGTGGCATGTGCAATGCTTCTGCCCACTGTGATGCGCTTCAATATGCCAGTGGCAAAGGCAAAATATGTGGAGATAGCAAAGGCATGCGGTGTCTATAAAGACGGAATGACCGTTGATGAGGCTGCCGAAGCAGCATGCGTGGCAATAGAAGACCTGTCGCGTCGTGTCGGCATTCCACAACACCTCACAGAACTCGGCATAACCGAAAACGATATCCCTGCGTTGGCAGAACAAGCCATCAACGACGTCTGCACACCAGGCAACCCACGTGATGTAACAAAAGATGACATTGTAGAACTGTATAAACAAATACTTTAAAAACCTACCCCCACCCCTCCCCAAGGGAGGGGAGTGCTAAAGATGGAAAGGAAGATAAAGGGAAGATAAAGGGAAGATAAAGGGGAGATAAAGAGAAGATAAAGGGGAGATAAAGGGACATTACCAAAAACTCAAATGTCTTCCGATGAATCCGCAATCTCGAATGCCTGCGTTCCCATTCCATCGTTAGTTCTCCCTTCCCTTGGGGAAGGGTCGGGGTTAGGTTCCATATTATCATGAAACGATTTCTTTTCCTTTTTTCCTTTCTCCTGACATCTCTTCTTAGCAGTGCGCAGGAGGGGCAGATAGAACATACCATCTATGTTGGCGGCGGTTATTTCTGGGAATCACGAGGCAGCGGAGCACAGACCGTGACGGGCGCTTCGCTGAAGATAGGCTATGCGCTCGACTATTTCATCACTCATAACCTGTCCGTCATGCCCGGTATCGCACTACGCTCAGAGATGGAAGGCGGCTTTGGCGACTCCGATGATGGTGCTGCCGACTACGACTTCACCTTCCTCGACATCCCCGTCATGCTACGTTATCATTTCGGTGAGGGCAGCCGTTGGGCAGTGGGCGTTGGTCCCGCCTTCTCTTACGCCATCCACCGCGACGAGATCTACAACGATGCCGATCCCTCTGACCCCATCGCAGGACAACCAGTAATTAAAAAGACCGACTTCGCCTTGCACCTCAACATCTGTTACAAACTCAACCATTGGCGCTTAGGCATCGACAGCCGCATCGGACTGACAGATGTCGCAATGAAATACGTCGGCACCCCAAGTCGCCACATCAATAATGTAAGCGCCGTAATCGGCTACTCATTTTAGTACGTTGAACATTGAACATTGAACGTTGAACGTTGCCTAACGGAATTGGAATACCGCAGGCATTATTGCGCAATCCCAAACGGCGCTAACTTAACGTTCAATGTTCAACGTTCAATGTTCAATGTTCAACGTTCAA
>Ga0065709_1000418_pt1 | contig 11403 bp, 7 predicted proteins | sample Hoacrofraction14_2_FD_59096 | JGI IMG/M metagenome (GOLD analysis project Ga0065709, IMG submission 59096) | Hoatzin crop microbial communities from Cojedes, Venezuela, sample from fiber fraction 14 v1 | ecosystem: Host-associated > Birds > Digestive system > Esophagus > Crop | place: Venezuela... | reverse complement strand
ATGTAGTTGTGACCATCGTTGTTATGCGTGCGTAACGCAAAAAACAGCGTCTGTTGTGCATACGTCAGCGAGCGGGAGTCGGTGAGCAGGTGGCTCACAATGGCGTCCTTGTCGCGTAGTTTGTTGACGTCGACGTTGAGCACATTGGCTATCTCGATGATGGAATAATTCATGGCTGTGTTATGTTGGTTATTTGTTATCGATAAAGGGTGCAAGTCGCTTATTTTCGGCGAGATAGGGGTACTCGCTCACGAGTTTGTTGATGACCGTGCGGGTGTCGGCCTCAAAGCGCTCGCGCGCCTCGCGGCTGTCGCTCAAGTGGCGGTGCTGCAGGCGTTTATAGGTGCGCTCGCAGCGGGCCACTGCCTGTGCCGATGCATCATCGAGGTAGGTCGCCTGAAACGCTTTCCACAGGTACTCGATGGCGACGTCGCTCGGGTGAATCATGTCGGCTGCATAGAAGCGGTAATCGCGCAGGTCGTCGTTCACGATTTCGTAAGCGGGGAAGTAGTCAACCAGTTGGCCGTAACGTCCCTCTACGTTGCCCACTGCCACACGCAGCAGCGCCTTGCTCAGCGAGTTCATCTCGAGACCGTCGGCAATGTGGCGCACGGGGCTCACGGTGAACGTGATGTGGACCTTGCTATTGAACGCATGGACGCGCTCGATGATGTGCGTCAGCGCCTCGGTCAACTGCTCATTGCTGGCCAGCCCGCGCGAGAACTCACTTTGCGGCACCTTGTGGCAGTTGGCGACCACGGCACCCGTCTCCTTGTGCCTGTAAACCACTGCGGTGCCCACGGTGATGATGAGCATGCTGCAGTGCTGCAGGCACTCGTGCGCCTCGTGGATGGCGCNATTCATGAGTTGCAGCGTCGCCTCCTTGCTCGCCATCGAGAATCGCGAGTGGAAATCAAAGCTGTTCCACACGCCATTTTGCGNGAACAGCGACGAGGGAGTCACCTCGGCATCGTCGATGATGCGGTCCACNGCNGCGCTGATACTCAGCGGGTTAAACAGCGTGCCCACAGGGTTCACGCTGGCGCGCATCATCGCGCCCAGCATCTTGCCGCCTATGTTGTCGCTAAAGCACGAGCCCAGCAGCATCACNTCNTCGCTGTGATGCAACAAGCCCTGGTGCTCGGCCGTCTTTACTATTGTACGAAATTCCATTGAACGACAAAGTTACTGTTTTTCCCCGAAATCACCACCCAAAACTCCGTTAAATTTTCAANGTTCTCGCCTGCGCGCCCCCGTGGATGNCGAAAATCTGCGAGAATTCCGTGNTGTAATTTTCTGGAGCAAAAAAACGACTTAAACAATTCATTAAAAAAATGTTTAAATCGTTTTTTGANGGTGAAAATCTGCGAGAGTTCCGTGGCGATTTTTTAGGGGTGGGGGAGAGGTTGAGCGTGACCGGTGCAACCGGTGGGCATCTGGATGTGGAGCATGGCGCACACGGTGGGCGCAATGTCGGCTATCGTGGTGGCTGCCGTGGTTTCGCCGTGCGGCACATGCCAGCCCATCATGAGCCATGGAATGTGGGTGTCGGGCATCGACCAGGACCCGTGGGTGGCACCCTTGTCGCTGGGTTTGCCACCATAGTAGCCTTGCTTCACCATGACAAACAGGTCGCCACTGCGGCCAGGATAGTAGCCCATTTCCAGACGGCTGCGCATGGCATCGGGTAGGGTAGTGCTCGAAAGGCGCTTGAAGTCGACCACGCGGTCCACCGCGGGGTCTTCGGAGAGGGCTGCCATGGCGGCATCCGCCACTGCGTTGCGGTCGAGGTTGTGCCGCGCGATGAGGTTGTTGTCGAGGTAGACGTTAAACAGCATGTGGGCACGAATCAAGTAACCCACGCCAAATTGCGCCTCCAGTTTCTTGTTGGCATTGATTTGCGCCTCGTTGCTGTCCCATGTGCCCGTGGGCAGGTGACGCGGGGTCATGTACGCCATGTTGTGCGTGCCGCCATGGTCGGCAGTGAGGAACAGCAGGTAGTTACCGCGACCCACGCGGCGGTCGAGCGTACTGAAAAAGTGCGCCAGGTCGCTNTCGAGTTGGTGNTAGATGCTGTCGATGCGCGGAACGTANGTGCCCAGCACGTGTGCCGCGGCATCGGTCGTCGAGATGCTCANGGTGAGCATGTCGGTNACATCGTCGGCGCCAAGTTGCTCATTTTCAATGGCTGCCTCGGCAAGGGCGAAGGTCATCGTCACGCCCTCGGGCACCATGGTGAGTTCCTTGCTCANCGTGCTGGCGTTNTCGCGGTTAAAGCGCTCCACCCACTNGGGCACCTTGCTGCCNTAGTAGCTGCTGCTCACAAACTTGTGGTTGCGGCCGCTGTACCAGTAAGCCCCGTCGGCTGCGTGGCCCGCGGGCAGGATGGCGGCNCGGTCCTTGAGCGCAACGCCNATNACGCGCCCCTTCATGTCGGTGCCCAACTTCANCTGGTCGCCGATGGTGGTNGTGAGCAGGTTGCGCGGCGAGACACCCAGCGCGGTATCGGCTACACTGGCGCGGAAGTCGCCNTCGACCCAGTAGTTGTTGCCCGCGATGCCGTGAACGGCAGGNGTGGTGCCCGTGAAAATGCTCGCGTGGCCGCATGCCGTGGTGGTGGGCACGTAGTTGATGAGCGTTTGCTCAAACGAGTACCCCTCGTCCANCAGGCGCTTGAANCCACCCTCGCCCCACTGGTAGTTATACANGTAGTCCCAGCGCATCTGGTCGACCACGATNCCCACTACAAGACGCGGCCGCTCAACGGCAGCCGCACTCGTCAAGACTGCTAGCGCAGCCGTGATTATAAAAAGTCGTTTCATTGTCATTTGGTAATATCTTCTTTGAGATGGCGCGTTGTGCCTCGCGCAATGAGGTGCGTTTTGATAACCCGCTTGGTGGCGTGGTCGCTCGGAATCGTCCCCTCGACGAGGCCAATCAGGATTTCGGCTGCTTGCTCGCCCACGGTGAAGCCTTGCTGCTCGACGCTGCTCAACTGCGGGTCGGTCACGCGCGAGATGTTGCTGTTGGTAAACCCACAAATCGACAACTCATCGGGGATGGCAAAGCCCATTTTCTTTGCCACCGACAGGGCTGCCACCGCNGTCTCGTCGTTGACGGCAAAGATGGCGTCGGGCCTNTCCTTGCGGCCNAGCAGCGGCGGCGTGACGCGCAGTGCCTCCTCGGCNGTGTCGCACATCTTCACAATCGACTCGTCGAGCTTCAGCCCGTTCTGGTAGAGCGCNTCCTTGTAGCCATTATAGCGGTTTTTGCCAATCTCCATGTTGGGCGACGTGCCGTAGAANGCCACGCGCTTGCAACCCGTCTTGATGAGGTAGTCGACCGCCTTGAGCGTNCCCATGTAGTCGTCGATGACCACGCGGCTGGCGTTGATGGCGGGGCAGATGCGGTCGTAGAACACCAGCGGCACCCCATTTTTCTCGAGCTCGATGAAGTGGTCGTAGTTGACCGTGTCCTTAGCCTGCGACACGATGATGCCACACACCTTGTTGAGGATGAACGACTTGCAGATTTCNACCTCGCGGGCATATTGCTCGTCGCTCTGCGCCACCACGATGCGGTAGTCGCGGGCTGCGGCAGCCTGCTCGATGCCGCTGAGCACCGAGGCAAAGTAGAAATGCAGAATCTGCGGGATAATCACGCCTATCATGCGCGTGGGCTGGCTGCGCGAGTGNCGCAACTGCTCGGCGATGACGTTGGGCATGTAGTTGTGCTCACGNGCAAACTGCTGGATGGCCTCGCGGCGCTCCTTGCTGATGTTAGGGTTATCATTNAGGGCGCGCGACACTGTGGCCACCGAGACTCCCAGGGCCTGCGCGATATCTTTCATCGTCATGGGTGCATTCTTCTCCATAGTGCTTAGGTTTATCGTTAACGAGCGCAAATNTACACGTTATTTCTNAAATGTGCAAACGTTTGCGTAAGATTTCACATTCTTTTAACGCCAAAATTCAGTTTTTATAACAATGAAAAAATTAATTTTGTGTGCTCATAACCGCTGCGGCGGGTGTTTTGATGTGCCCAAAGCTGGAGACGAGTACCGGAAAAACGTTAATTTTAACATTTTGTGTTAACGAAAAACCATTTAATAACAAACATAACACTAACTTAAAAATGCAATGATGAAGCAGGTAAAAATCAGAATTCCTCTCAGGATTCTAGCCCTGGTGATGGGATTGTTCCTATCCATTGGTGCCTATGCGCAGATCACTGTCAATGGCAACGTGCTAGATCCCACTGGCGAACCCGTGATTGGCGCTTCGGTTAAAGTTGTGGGTACCACACAAGGTACCGTGACCGATTTCGACGGTAATTTCACGCTCGAAAACGTTCCCGCTGGAGCCAAGCTCGCTATTTCGTCGGTTGGTTATGAAACTCAAGAGTTTACAGCATCGTCTAACATGGCTGTCACCCTCCAGGAGAATAGCCAGGTACTTAACGACCTCGTGGTCATCGGTTACGGCGTCGTTAAGAAGAGCGACCTCACTGGTTCGGTCACGGCCCTCAAGCCCGACGGCAAGAACAAGGGTCTGGTCGTCAGTGCTCAAGACATGCTCGGTGGTAAAATCGCCGGTGTGAACGTCACCAACGGTGGCGGTACCCCCGGTGGTGGTGCTACCATCCGTATCCGTGGTGGTTCGTCACTGAACGCCAGCAACGACCCCCTTATCGTTGTCGACGGTGTGCCCCTCGATAACAATGGTATCAAGGGTCTGTCGAACGGCTTGTCGACNATCAACCCGCAGGATATCGAGAGCTTCAACGTCCTCAAGGATGCTTCGGCAACCGCTATCTATGGTTCGCGTGGTAGTAATGGTGTCATCATCATCACCACCAAGAAGGGCCGTCGCGGTCAAGGCGTGAAGGTGAGCTACAATGGNAGCTTCACCGTCAGNACCAAGAAGAAAACCATCGACGTCCTCACAGGCGACGAGTATCGCTCGTTCGTAAAGAACCTCTTTGCTGGTAGCGAACTCGAGGAAACCGCTCTGGCTACCCTGGGTAGTGCAAGCACCGACTGGCAGAACGAAATCTATCGCACCGCCATCGGTCACGACCACAACGTTACCCTCAGCGGCTCGGTGAGCGACAAGCTTCCCTACCGCCTCTCGCTGGGTTACACCAGTCAACAAGGTATCCTCAAGACTACCGACTTCAAGCGTTTCACCGCTGCCCTCAACCTCAACCCCAGTCTGCTTAACGACCACCTGACCCTCAACCTCAATGGTAAGTTCATGTGGGCTCACAGCCGTTATGCCGACACGGGNGCCGTTAACGGNGCCGTCTGGATGGACCCCACCCAGCCCGTTACCTCGACCGATTCCAAGTATGCCAACATGGACGGCTACTTTGAGTGGCTCACCAANGGTANCGCCCTCAACGATGTGAACTGGTCGATGACCCGCAACACCAACGCTCCCTCTAACCCCGTGGCTATGCTCGAGTGCAAGGACGACCGCGCCATCAGCCGCTCGTTCACCGGTAACGCCGACATCGACTATAAGATTCACGGCTTCGAGGACCTGCGACTCCACCTCACNCTNGGTGCTGACCTGGGTAAGGGACGTCAGTGGACCGACTTCACGCCGGGTTCACCCCAAAACACCTATTATGGCAACCANGGTTGGGACCAAATCATCAAGCGTGCCTATACCCTGAGTGCCACTGCACAATATTATAAAGACTTCAACGAGGACCACCACTTCGACATCATGGGTGGTTACGAGTGGCAGCANTTCTGGCGTCGTCAGACCAACANCTACTATGGNCTCTATCAACCTGGCCACNNGGAGCACGCTGGCGAGAAGTACAACGAGAGCTTCTACAAGTATCTCACCGAGAACTACCTCGTTTCGTTCTTCGGCCGTGCTAACTACAGCTACAAGAACCGCTACTTCTTGACCGCCACCNTTCGTGACGACGGTAGCTCGCGCTTCGAGAAGCACTGGGCNTTGTTCCCCTCGTTTGCCTTCGCTTGGAAGATTAAAGACGAGGCATTCTTGCGCGACGTGCAAGCNCTGAGCGACCTCAAGCTCCGTCTGGGCTGGGGTAAGACTGGTCAGCAAGAGGGTATCGGCGACTANGGCTGGATTCCCACCTACTCAATCAACACTTCGGGCGCNGGCCGCTACTACGACGTGAGCGGTGATGGCCAAATGGTTCGTCCCAACGTCGTTACCAGCGACCTCAAGTGGGAGACCACCACGACGACCAACGTNGGCCTCGACTTCGGTTTCAACAACCAGCGCGTCACCGGTAGCCTCGATTGGTACTACCGCAAGACCACCGACCTGCTCAACTATGCTTACGTTGCTGCCGGTACGCAGCCCCGTAACCANATGTGGCAGAACATCGGTTCGTTGAAGAACACTGGTATCGAGTTCGCCATTAGCTGGCGTGCTATCGAAACCACCGACTGGAGCTGGGTTCTCGACTATAACCTCACCTACAACCACAACGAGATTACCGAACTCGTGGGTGGCGACGACGAGGACTACCGCGTAACCACCGGTGGCATCAGCTCGGGTACTGGNCTTACCTGCCAGGCTCACGCTGTGGGACATCCCGCAAGCAGCTACTGGGTATATCAGCAGGTTTATGATGCCAATGGCAACCCCATCGAGGGTGTTGTTGTTGACCGCAACGGCGATGGCCAAATCACCGATGCCGACCGCTACTACTACAAGAGCCCGAACGCACCTTGGACCATGGGNCTGAGCTCGCGTCTGGAGTACAAGAACTGGGACTTCGGTTTCGCTCTCCGTGCCAGCCTGGGTAACTATGTATTCAACGACCTGATGTCGGGTGCCAGCAACATTAGCAGCTCGCGTGTGCTGGGTANCATCAACGGTTACTACCTGACCAANATTCCTACCTACGTGATTCCCGCNAACTGGCAGAGCTATCAGCAGACCGCTATCCTGAGCGACCGCTGGGTACAGAATGGCTCGTTCCTCAAGTGTGACAACATCACCCTGGGTTACAGCTTCGCTGGCCTCTTCCATGGTGGCAGCTACGAGGGCGTGAGCGGACGTNTTTACGCTACCGCTTCCAACGTGTTCTGTCTCACCAAGTACAAGGGCATCGACCCCGAAATCTTTGGTGGTATCGACAACTCNCTCTATCCCCGTCCCTTCTCGTTCATCCTGGGTCTGACCCTCAACTTCTAAGTTTTGTTTATCCCACAACATTATTATATTACAATGAACAAGATTCTTAAATATATGGCTCCGGCAGCTGCGCTGCTGCTGTCGGCGGGCTTCTCGGCTTGTACGGGCGACCTGGACGTTAAGCCCATCGACCCCAACTTGTATACAACCGACTCGATCACGCCCGAGCAATTGTTCAATAAGGTCTATGCTTGCATTGGCGTTGCCGGTAACGGTGGTGCCAACGGCGACAGCGACGTCGATGGTATCGATGGTGGTACCTCGGGTTATGTCCGCCAAGTGTGGAATGCCAACGAGCTGACCAGCGACGAGGCTATCTGCGGTTGGGGCGACGACGGTATCCCGCAATTCTGCTTCAATACCTACGATGCCTCGCATCCCATGCTCACCGGTCTGTACTATCGTCTGTACACGAGCATCAACTTCTGCAATAGCTACCTCGACCAGTTTGTAGATTACGACCCGACGATGACCGCCGAGGTTCGTTTCATCCGCGCCCTCGACTACTACTACCTGATGGACGGTTGGGGCAATGTACCCCTGGTAACCGCGCTCACCACCGAGAAACCCTCGCAGAGCGACCGTGCTACCCTCTTTGCTTTCGTCGAGAGCGAGCTCAAGGCTATCATCGGCGAGAATAGCGATGATAATGCCAACATCCTGACCGAGCCCCGCGCACTGACCAAGGTCGTTGGACAAGCTAACGGCTATGGCCGCGTCGACAAGGACGCTGCTTACCTGCTGCTGGCTCGCCTCTACCTCAATGCCGAGGTCTACACGGGCTCCGCTCAGTGGGGTAATGCTGCCAAGTATGCTAAACTCGTCATGGACGGACCGCACAAACTCTGCACCACCCCGACGACTTTAACAATCGACGACGTTACTTACACCTACACTGCCTACCAGAAGCTCTTCATGGGTGACAATGGCGTCACCGAGGCTGCTACCGAGGCTGTGTTCCCCATCCTGCAAGATGGTGTTCGCACTACCTCGTGGGGTACCTCGCTGTTCATGATGGCTTCGACCTTCGACGGCGATATGCACGAAGACCCCTTCGATGCCGAGGCTGTTAATGGCGTGACCAGCCAAACTTGGGGTGGTAACCGCGCTCGCCCGCAGCTCATCCGCTTGTTCTTCCCCGATGATGACGCTCCCAGCAGCAGCACGGGTTATAACACCGCTATCGTCGCTGGTGACAACCGCGCTCTGTTCAACACCGTGGGCCGCACACTGCACAACACCAGCCAATCGGTATTTACCAACGGCTATGCTGTGGCTAAGTACACCAACTTCAAGACCGACCACACGGTAGGCCACGATGCAACCTTCCCCGACGCTGACTTCTTCTTCATGCGTTCTGCCGAGGCTTACCTGACCTACGCCGAGGCTATCACTCGTGAGAATGGCGGTACCGTTAACGCCGAGGCTCTCGCTGCTATCAACGCACTGCGCTCGCGTGCTAACGCTTCGACCTTCACCGTTTGCACCCTCCAAAACATCCTCGATGAGTGGGGACGTGAGTTCTACTTCGAGGGCCGTCGCCGCATCGACCTCATCCGCTTCGGTAAGTACGGTGGCACCACCGACTATCAGTGGGAATGGAAGGGTGGCTCTTATGAGGGTCGCGATTTCGCTGCTACACGCAACATCTTTGCTATCCCCACCAACGACTTGAACGTGAACTCGAACCTCGTTCAAAATCCGGGTTATTAATCAATAAGTAACACTTAAACTGATTCATAACAGATATGAAAAATATATTCAAATCATCGTTCCTCCTGCTGGCTGCACTCCTCATGGTGACCGCTTGTAGCGATGACAACGATTCAAACCCAACGCTTCAAACGCCTTCCACGTTTGTGCTCAATCAGCTCACGGTGCCTAACGGCAACGCTCAGCTCGACTTGGGTAACTCAAGCACCATCACGTTCAAGGTGAGCCAGCCCGACTACGGCTACACCGCGCTGACTAACTATCAAATGTATGTCGGCCTTCAGCCTAACATGAGCGACGAGGTCGCTGTAGGTTCTATCTTCACGACCGCTACGATGGATGTTAACTCGAGCCTCATTGCTCAGGCGCTCACCCAGATCTACTACAACAATGGTGAGACCGAGGAAACCTTCCCCAAGGAGAATGTTACCTTCTATGCACGCTGCAAAGCCGTCGTTACTTCGATGACTGGTGCTGATGTCGAGGGTACCAACATTACCTCTAACACCATCACCATCAACGGTGCTTATCTGCCGTTCTCGTTGCCCCCCGTTGTCGCTCCCGACAACCTCTACATCGTGGGTAACTTCAACGACTACACATGGACTTCGGCTATCGCCATGCCTCCCGTTTATGAGCCTAAGGCCGACGGTGAGTACTGGCACATCGTTTACATCGATGCCGATGGTATCTTCTTCAATAGCGACCTTACCAGCGATGGCGCTGTGGGTTATGACGACCTTACTGCTGTTGGCGGTTCGCTCGCCGACGATATCCAGGCTGGTACCGACCAAGCTATCGCCTCGAAGAATCCCGGCTGGTACCTGATGCACGTTCAGGCTACCATCGAGGGCCGCGATATCAAGTACAATGCTAACTTTGAAGAGCCCATTGTCTGCCTCATTGGCTGGCTGCTCGACAGCGACTGGACCTTCCAGCCCGACAACGCCGAAGCACGCTTCACCATCGAGGGCAATGGTGCTAATGCCGAATTCGTTTCACCGGCATTCAAGTACACCGAGCCCGGTACCGAGGAAGCTGGCTGCTTGCGTATGTGCGTACTCCTCGATGGACACGAGTGGTGGCACACCGAGTTTATCGTCTATCCCGACGCCGAGGGCTCTGGCCCCATTAGCTATCGTGGCAATGGTGGCGACCAAGACCGTCAAGGCTGCAACGAGGGCGAGCACATCTTCCTGAACTTCAGCACCGACACTGGTTATTACGATAAAGCAACGAGACAGTGACATCCTTTAAGAACAATTTATCGATATGAAAAAGATTTCAATATATCTGCTGTCGCTAATCACCCTCTCGCTGGGTGCTTGTAAAGGCGACTACAAGGATTGGGCCGAGCCCCAGACCAATGAGCAAGACGCCCAAGTGACCGTCAACGCATCGATGGTTGCTGGTCCCGCTATCGACCTCAATGCCGCCACCGACGAGTCCGCTCAAGTGATTGTTCCTTCGGTTTCTGTGTCGCCCGACGGTACTAGCTACACCATGAGCTATGACGTCGATTTCTATGACACCGACACCGTTAAGTGCTACTCAACCACGCTCGACGAGAATGGTTACGCATCGACCGAGGTGCTCCAAGAGGCTGTTAAAGCCATCTATGGCAACAAGGAAGCTACACCGCGCGACCTGCTCGTCCACGTCATTGCCTATACAACCCTCAGCACTGGCGAAGTCCTCATGCAGGATATGGGCTGGGTGACCTACACCGTAACGCCCATCCCGCAGGCTAAACCCACACTGTGGTACCTCATTGGCGGTTGCATCGGCGATGGTTCCTGGACCAACTCTGGCACCAGCGACATCGGTACCAGCCTCATCCCCATGTATCCCACAGATCCCGAGAACTTCAACACCCTCGAGTACGCTGGATACTTCCCCGAGAATGGTGCCTTCAAGATCATCAAGACACCGGGTAGCTGGGATGACCAGTATGGTTACAGTGGTGGCGAACTCGTGAAGAACGTTGGTAACTCGAGCGACATCACCGTTAGCGAAGGCGCTGGCTACTACCGCCTCACCCTCGACCTGGGTCTGAATACCCTCACGATTACCAAGCTCGACGGCACGTATAGCGTTTACACCAGCATGTGGATTGTCAACACCAAGACGCAGGCTACCGTACGCAAGATTACCGGTGGAACCGAGATGACCGCCATGGCTGCTGTTAACGAGAACCACGACTGGATGGCAAGCAACGTTGAACTCGAAGAGCTCGACGACACCAGCAAGTGGCTCATCAAGTTCTTTGGTGACAAGAAACTGTCGAACAACTGGGGCGGCACCACCTTCCCCATGGGCGGCGGCACCAAGGACAACATCATCTACGAACCCGGTACCTACAAGCACGTTTACTTCAACGACATCCTGGGCGCTTACTACTTTATCTACTAATCGCCCCCCCCCTCAATAACAAGCAAGGCTGACCTCCCCCCGGAGGCCAGCCTTCCTTGTCTCTATACACCCCGCATAACCCCAGCAA
>Ga0065709_1029860_pt1 | contig 11405 bp, 12 predicted proteins | sample Hoacrofraction14_2_FD_59096 | JGI IMG/M metagenome (GOLD analysis project Ga0065709, IMG submission 59096) | Hoatzin crop microbial communities from Cojedes, Venezuela, sample from fiber fraction 14 v1 | ecosystem: Host-associated > Birds > Digestive system > Esophagus > Crop | place: Venezuela... | reverse complement strand
ATGTGGCGCAAGCCATGGTGGGAGGCACCTATCGCGTGAGCATCTTTGCCGACGGAAACATGATTGGATCGAAAAGCTTCACATTCAAATGAGAAAAATATCAATAGCTTTCACACTGGCCATCATCCTCTGCACGTCGCTCCCCGCGGGCGCACAAAGGGTGCTCTCGCTCGACAGCTGCCGCGCGTTGGCCTTGAGGAACAACAAACAACTGAACGCCACGAGGCTGAAACAAGACGTGGCACTCAACGTGAGGAAAGCCGCACGCACCAAATATCTGCCCAAGGTGGACGCCGTTGGAGGATATGAATATTTCAGCAAAGAAATCTCACTCCTATCCAAAGACCAGCAGAGCACGCTGAACAACCTAGGCACCACGATGGGAACAACCCTCGGAAGCGGCCTCACATCGGCCATCACAGGCCTCGTGCAGCAGGGCGCCATGTCGATGCAAACGGCCCAAGAGCTGGGCAATCTGGCCAACACCATGGCCACCCCACTCGCCCAAGCAGGCAACGCGCTCGGACAGACCATCACCGACGCCTTCCACACCAACACGCATCACGTCTTCGCAGCGTCCGTCATGGTGCGCCAGCCCATCTATATGGGAGGCGCCATCACGGCTGCCAACCGCATAGCCGACATCAACGAACAGCTCGTAAGCAACGAACTGCAGGGCATGTCGCAAAACACCATCTTCAACATCGACAACACCTATTGGACCGTCGTATCACTCCGACAGAAGCAGAAGCTCGCACAGAGCTACTACGACCTCGTGAAGAAGCTCGACGACGACGTGCACAAGATGATTAACGAAGGCGTGGCCACGCGCGCCGAAGGGCTGAAAGTGGACGTGAAAGTGAACGAAGCCGAGATGCAAGTCACGCAAGTGGAAGACGGACTCACGCTGGCCAAGATGCTGCTCTGCCAACTCTGCGGCCTCCCCGTGGGCGAAAACATCCAGCTCATCGACGAGAACAACGACAACATCGCCGTGGAAGGCCTCGTGGCAAGCGACACCATCGACCGCGCCAACGTAGCCACCAACCGCGCCGAGCTGCGCATGTTGCAGAACACCATCGACATTTCGAAACAAACCACCAAGCTCACCCGCGCCCTCTATCTGCCACAGGTGGCGCTAACTGGTGGCTACCTGCTCTCTAACCCCAACACTTTCAACGGTTTCCAGCGCCGATTCTCAGGCGTATGGAACGTGGGCGTGATGGTGAGAGTGCCCATCTGGAACTGGTTTGAGGGCGAATATAAGGTGAGAGCCAGCAAGGCCGCCACCCTCATTGCCGAGATGGAGCTCAGTGATGCAAAAGAGAAAATCGACTTGCAAATATCGCAAAGCGAGTTCAAAGTGAACGAAGCAACCAAGAAACTGACCATGGCCAACAAGAATCTTGCCAGCGCCGAGGAGAACCTTCGCTGCGCCAACGTGGGCTTCCGCGAGGGAGTGATGGACGCCACCGACGTGATGGCCGCCCAAACAGCGTGGCAAATGGCACAAAGTCAGAAGATTGATGCAGAAATAGATGTCAAACTTTCCCAAGTGAACCTGAAGAAGGCTCTGGGCAAATTACAATAAACAATAAAACAATGTCAGCAAAAACACAACACAACAACATCCTGCTCGCAGTGCTGGGCTTCATCACCGTGGTGGCCGTCGTGGCGCTGATAGGCTTCTTCACCTTGGGACACACGCCCGAAATCATACAAGGCGAAGTGGAAGTAGAGGAATATCGCGTGTCGAGCAAAGTGCCCGGTCGAATTCTGGAGCTCCGAGTGAAAGAGGGAGACTATGTTCACGTGGGCGACACCCTGGCCATTCTGGATGCCCCCGAGGTGGAGGCCAAGAAGACACAAGCCCAAAGTGCCGAGAGCGCAGCGGCCGCCATCAGCAACATGGCCAAGGCAGGCGCACGCCAAGAGCAAATCAGTGGCGCCTATCAGCTGTGGCAACAGGCCAAGGCAGGCCTCGAGATAGCCAAAAAGTCGTATGAACGCGTGCAGCGACTCTACGACGAAGGCGTCATGACTGCACAAAAACGCGACGAAGCGCTGGCCAACTACAAAGCCCTGCAGGCACAAGAGAAGGCCGCCAAGAGCCAATACGACATGGCCGTAAACGGCGCGCGGAAAGAAGAAAAACAAGCTGCCCAGGCACAAGTGAACCAGGCCAAGGGCGCCGTACAGGAAGTGAACTCCTACATCCGCGAGACCATTCAGATCTCACAAGTAGAGGGCGAGGTGAGCAGTGTCTATCCCAAAGTGGGCGAACTCGTAGGAACGGGCTCCCCCATCATCAGCATCTCCGTCATGAAAGACATGTGGGGCGTCTTCAACGTGCGCGAAGACCAACTCAATGGCATCAAAGTGGGCGACGAAATCACGGTTCATTCGCCCGCATTCAATAAGGATTTCAAGATGAAAGTCTTCCATGTGAAAGACGAAGGCAGCTATGCCGTGTGGAAAGCCACCAAAGCCAACGGACAATATGACCTCAAGACATTTGAGGTGAAAGCCCGTCCGATGGAAAAATTCGAGGGCCTCCGCCCCGGCATGTCACTCATTATCAAGGAATGACCATCATAAGGCAGATATACAACATCGCCCTGCGCGAGTGCGGCATCCTGCGGAAAAACCACATCTATTTCACGTGTATGGTGGTTTTCCCCATTCTCGTGACCGTCTTCTTCACCTCCATGATGAACGAAGGACAGCCACTCGAGATGCCCGTGGGCGTGGTCGATCAGGACAACACCTCCACCACGCGCGCCCTCATTCGCAAACTCGACGCCTTCCAAACATCGCGCGTCGTGGGCCACTATGCCAACATGAACGACGCGCGCAACGCCATACAGCGCAACGAGATATACGCCTTCCTGCTCATTCCCAAGGGAACCACCGAGGCACTCCTATCCTCGCGGCAGCCCAAAATATCGTTCTACTATTCCAACACCTCCATCACGGCCGGCTCCATGCTCTTCCGCGACCTGAAAACCATCTCCACACTGGGGTCCGCAGGCGTAGGATCGGCCACCATGTCGGCCAAGGGTTACACGGCGGACCAAATAAAAACCTTCCTGCAACCCATCGTGGTTGACCTCCACACGGTGAACAATCCGTGGGTCAACTACAACGTCTATCTGAGCACAATGCTCATTCCGGGCGTGCTCATGCTCTTCATGTTCCTCATCACTGCTTATTCCCTGGGCACCGAGCTCAAGTTCCACGAGTCGAAACAGTGGCTCGCCATGGCCGACGGAAACATCATCGTGGCGCTCTGTGGCAAGCTCCTGCCGCAGTTTCTCGTGTTCCTGACCATCATGTATGCCCACATGTACTATGTCTTTGGCTACCTCAACTTCCCCCATCCAGGCGGCGTTGTGCCCATCCTGCTGCTCGGTCTGCTGGCCGTCTTGGCGTCACAAGCCTTTGGCATCTTCGCTTTCGGACTGATGCCCTCGCTCCGCATGTCGATGAGCATCTGCTCCCTGTGGGCCGTGTTGAGTTTTACGACCAGCGGCGCCGCCTTCCCCGTGTCGGCCATGGACCCCGCCATACAAGCCCTGGCACAGCTCTTCCCCCTCCGACACTACTACATGGTCTATCAAATCTGCATCTTCAACGGCTTCCCGCTCACCGATGCGTGGTTCAATCTGATGGCCCTTTGCATCTTCATCGCACTCCCCTTCTTTGTGCTCCGACAGATAAAAAAGGCCATGCTCACCTACGTTTATATTCCCTAAAACGACAAAAAGATGGAAGAAGGCTTATTTCAGCGTATCCGACAAGGCATCAAAGACCTGTGCTATATATGGGTAAAGGAGATGAAGACCGTCTTCACCGACGAGGGAGTTCTCATCTTCTTCATCCTCGTACCACTGCTCTACCCCCTGCTCTATTCGTGGGCCTACAACAACGAGACCGTGCGCGAGGTGCCCGTAGCCGTGGTTGACCTGTCTCACTCGCAAACAAGCCGCCAATTCATTCGCCACGTTGACGCCTCGCCCGACGTGAAAGCCGCCTACCACTGCGCCAGCATCGACGAGGCTAAGCAGCTCATTGGCAAGCAGATAGTGAAAGGCATCCTTTATTTTCCGCCCGACTTCGAGACGCGTCTCTATCGGATGGAACAAACACACGTGAGCGTTTTCTGCGACATGAGCCTCATGCTCGCCTATAAAGCCATCTATCAGACATCCCAAGCCGTGGCCACGGCCATGAACTCCAAGATACAAATACAACTCAGCGGCAACTATACCGCGCGCGAAGAAGAAATCACTGCCCAGCCCTTGGCCTTCGACGAAGTGCCCATCTTCAATACAACGGGCGGCTATGGAAACTTCATCATTCCCCCCGTCCTCATGCTCATCATCCAGCAAACACTGCTGCTCGGCATCGGACTCTCCGCCGGCACGGCGCGCGAAACCAACCGCTATCAGGACCTCGTGCCCGTGAGCCGCCACTACAACGGCATCTTCCGCATCGTGCTAGGCAAGTCGCTGTGCTATCTGATGGTGTATGCCGTGCTCGCAGCCTACCTCACGCTCGTCGTGCCCCGCCTCTTTGGCTTCACCGCTTTGGCCACGGCGCGGCCCCTGCTGGGCATCATGGTGCCCTACATTTTGGCCTGCATCTTCTTCGGCATGATGCTCTCGTGCCTCGTGCGCTATCGCGAAAACGTGCTCCTGCTCGTCGTCTTCACATCCGTACCCTTCTTTTTCCTCTCCGGCGTATCATGGCCCCAGACCGCCATTCCCGGCGCATGGCAGGGCGTGGGCGCGCTCATCCCCTCCACCTACGGCGAGCGTGCCTTCGTGCGCATCAACTCTATGGGAGCCACGCTCAGCGATGTGAGCCACGAATATCAGGCCCTTTGGATTCAGGCCACAGTCTATTTCTTTGCCACCTGCCTTGTCTATCGCAACCAAATCAACCGTGCCCACAAGCACGCATCGGAGCGCATAGACATCCTGAAGAACAAAGCCACCGAGGCAAAGAAACGCGCTGCCGCCGCCGCACAGAGCAAATCAGAATAAAAAACTTCGCACATCGTTGTTTACCTTCTTCTCTTCCACGTATAATAAAATAAACATTCATCATTTTATTATACAACGATATGAATAAGATCAAACAACTTCGCGAGCTCATCTGCTCTATTCCCATCAAGTTCCCCATGGAGACTGTGTTCTGCATGGCACTCTTCTTTTTCTCCATCTACGCCGTCGAGAGCACAAACGAAAACCTCTCCAACCTCCTCTCGCTGATCTTCTTCTCGCTTCCCGCGTTCACACTGCTCAACCATTTCAGGCGCACCGACCGGCCCATCACGTATTCCCTAGCCGTCATGGCAGTCTTTGTGGCCCTGCAGTTCGTGAACAACGACATGTAGGAATCTCTCTGCCCCTACTGGGCCAATCCAAAGGCCAAGTGGCCATCATGGTGACTTGCTTCGTGGGAATAGGCCTATTCGGCTATCTCATGCAACTGCAACAGGAGCGAAACCACTTCTCGTGGTTCTACAACAACTTCACCTGGGTGGCCCTTCCGCCCATGATACTCTTCTGGTGGGGGCTCATCTACAGAATCAACCACTATATAGGAGATTACGCCCCCAATAGAGTACCCATCTGTTGGGAAGGTCCCGTCGATGCGTCTTCCTATCATCATGTATATCATCAGTACACATACGAAGAACTGACCTGGCCGGGAAGCGATAAGGACAGGACAATCATACAAATCAAAGATAAAGACGGCAACATTCTTCTCACGAACACTACACCCCGCAAACTGAAGAAGAAATATGAGCCTGGCGACACCGAGCCCCTTGTGGTGAAGAACGAAAAATATATGATTGTCTATAAGGGTGCCGCCCTCAACGAAGACAGCACCATGGTTCTTAATAATTATGGAGAAACCATATTGTTAGGGAAATAACAACAACGACACTTGAACAAGGCCCGCTCGCGTCTTGTTCAAGTGTTTTTTTTGCGCCTCATCCGATGCTCACGTCTTTGCGATAGCCGCTCGAAGTGAAGACGGCCACGATACGCCCCGCCTCATCTGTCAGCCGTACCTCGGCGTAGGGCATGCGCGGATGGTTGACCACTTCGCGCGCCTCGGCCGTCACAACGCTGCCTTTCCTGACGGAACTGACAAACGTGATCGTGCTCGTCGTGCTGAACGTGAGACGCCGATGACTGTTCACCGCCGCCGCAAAAGCCAAGTCGGCCAGCGTGAAGAGGGCGCCGCCCTGACACACTTGGCCGCCGTTCAGGTGGTCGTCCGTCACCTCCATGCGCGCCACGGCATACCCCTCGCCCACTTCCAGCAGCTCGGCGCCACTGCGAGCAGCGAAACGGTCGCCCTTGAAAAATTCTTTTAGGTCCTTCATCTCCTATCCTTTCTTATGATTTATCCGCCTGCGACAGCGCCTCGCCGACGCGGTTGGTGAGTTCAACAAACTGCGCAATGGTCAGTTGTTCAGGGCGTTGCGTGAGCAGCGAGTCGTCATAGAAGCCCGCGGGAGCAGCGTCGGCAGGCAGCAATTGGCGCAGCGACACGCGCAGCATCTTGCGCCGTTGGTTGAACACCGCCTTCACCACGCGCTTGAACAGCGCCTCATCGCAGCCGAGCGACGTCACGTTGTTGCGCGTCAGCCGTATCACAGCACTCTTCACCTTGGGCGGCGGGTTGAACACATCTTCGTCCACCGTGAACAGATATTCAACGTCATACCACGCCTGCATCATCACCGACAGGATGCCGTAGGCCTTGTTCCCCGGCTCCGAAGCGATCCTCTGCGCCACTTCGCGCTGAATCATGCCCGTGCAACAGGGTATGAGGTCGCGGTTGTCGAGCATCTTGAAGAAGATTTGCGACGATATGTCGTAGGGATAATTGCCCGTGAGCACAAAGGGCTGTCCGCCAAAAATGGAGCGCAGGTCCATGCGCAGAAAGTCCTCGCCGATGATGTTGTCGCGCAGCTGCGGGAAGTGTTCGTGCAGATAGGCCACCGATTCGCGGTCAATCTCCACGGCCTTCACCTCCCTGGGTTTCTTCACCAAGAACTGCGTGAGCACACCCATGCCCGGCCCAATCTCCAGCACAGGCAGGCCGGGACACGCGTCCACCGTGTCGGCAATCCGACTTGCAATGTTCAAATCGACCAGAAAATGCTGGCCAAGGTTCTTTTTAGGTCTTACTCGCTTCATATCTCTTGTTCAGAAAGCACGAAACGCTTTCCGGGTGCAAATATATAAAAAAAATACGAAAAAAGACCGTTCCCCATGCAGGAAGCGGTCTTTTTCTATTTTCACCTAAATACTTTTTCTTCTGAAAAATTACTTGCTCGACGCAGCATTGTTGTTCATTACGTCGTTCAAGTTCTTGGCACATACGGCCAGCGTGATCATAATCACTGCCAAAGTTACCATTGTCATAATCGTGTTTCCTTTCTTTTTTAAATCTTTGTTATCCTAAATGTTTTTGTCTTTTTGACGCTGCAAAGGTAAGCACAAATTTCCATTGCCGCAAGACCTGAGGCGCCCAAACGGCCAAAAAACGCCTTCTTTTTGACGCATATCAAAAAACCACGGGGGCAAAAGAAGATAAAAAAACATGAAATTGTTTTGCATTTCGCTTTGTTTACTGTAACTTCGCGGTGTGGAAAAGCGCAAAACACTATATTCGACGCTGTGGAAGGTGGTTCTGTCGCTGCTGCTAGGCGGTGGAATCCTCTATTGGATGTATCGCGACTTCGATTTTCGCCGCATCCAGCGCGTGATGGAAGAAGAAATGAACTGGACATGGATGCTCCTCTCATTTCCCTTCGGCATTCTCGCACAAGCCTTTCGCGGATGGCGCTGGAAACAAACCCTGGAGCCTCTGGGCGAGCATTCGCGCAGCACAACACGCGTGTGCAGCATCTTCCTTTCCTACGCCGTGAGCCTCCTCATTCCGCGCATCGGCGAGTTCGCCCGCTGCGGAGTGCTCAAACGCTACGACGGCGTCTCCTTCCCCAAAGCCCTCGGAACCGTCGTCACCGAGCGCGCCATCGACTCCCTCCTCGTGCTCCTCATCACGGGCATCACCTTCGCCGTGCAAATACCCGTATTCCTTCGATTCTTCAACCAAACCGGAACGAGCTTCGACAGCCTCCTGTCTCGCTTCACCGCCACGGGCTACCTCGTGACCGCCCTCTGCCTCGCAGCCATCCTCCTGCTGGCCTATTGGCTCATGCCGAGGCTCACTATATATAATAAGGTGAAAGATGCGCTGCGCGGCATAGCCCAAGGCGTGCTCTCACTGAAGAACGTCAGAAACGTGCCCCTCTTCCTTTTCTACACCCTGGCCATCTGGGGCAGCTATTTCCTCCACTACTACCTCACCTTCTTCTGCTTCAGCAGCACCGCCCACCTGGGGCTGCTCTGCGCCCTCGTCACCTTCATCGTGGGCAGCATCGCCGTAGTAGTGCCCACCCCAAACGGCGCCGGACCCTGGCATTTCGCCGTGAAAACCATGCTCATCCTCTATGGAGTGGCCGAGAGCGACGCCCTCTATTTCGTGCTCATCGTACACACCGTGCAGACCCTGCTCGTCGTACTGCTCGGCATCATCGCATGGACTATCCTCCTGTTCACCAAACCTTTAAACAATATAACCTATGTCAGAAATCAAGAACTTAAGCCCTGAGTGCATCTGGAAAAATTTCTATGCCCTCACACAAGTACCCCGCCCGTCGGGACATCTGGAAAAAATACAACAGTTCCTGCTCGACTTCGCTAAGCAGGCCGGCGTAGAAGCCTTCAAAGACAGCGCCGGAAACATCGTGATGAAAAAACCCGCTTCGCCAGGCATGGAAGGCAAAAAAGGCGTCATCCTGCAAGCTCACATGGACATGGTGCCACAGAAAACGCCCGAAAGCACCCACAACTTCGAGACCGACCCCATCCAGCCCTGGATTGACGGCGAATGGGTGAAGGCCAAGGGAACAACCCTCGGAGCCGACGACGGCATGGGCGTGGCAGCCATCATGGCCGTCATGGAAGACAAAACCCTCAAACACGGACCCGTGGAAGCGCTCATCACCGCCGACGAAGAAACCGGCATGTATGGCGCCAACGACCTGCCCGAAGGCGAACTCAACGGCGACATCCTCCTCAATCTCGACTCCGAAACATGGGGCAAATTCGTCATCGGATCGGCCGGCGGCATCGACGTGACCGCCACACTCGACTACAAAGAAGCCGAAACCGACCCCGAAGACGTCGCCATCAAAGTGACACTCAAGGGATTGCGCGGCGGACACAGCGGACTCGAAATTCACGAAGGACGCGCCAACGCCAACAAACAAATGGTGCGCTTCGTCAGAGAAGCCATCGAAGAATGCGAAGCACGACTCGCCACATGGCACGGCGGAAACATGCGAAACGCCATCCCCTTCAAAGCCGAAGTAGTGCTCACGCTGCCCAAAGAAAACGTTGAAGCGCTCAAAGAACTCGTCGCCGACTGGAAAGAAGACCTCGAAGACGAATTCAAAGGCATCGAAAGCGGCATCGAATTCTACACCGAAGACGTAGCAACACCCGCCCATCAGCTGCCCGAAGAAATACAAGACAACCTCGTGGACGCCATCTACGCCTGCCACGACGGCGTCATCCGCATGATTCCCGCCTATCCCGACGTGGTCGAAACATCCAGCAACCTCGCCATCATCAACATTGCCGACGGACACGCCGAACTGCAAGTGCTCGCCCGCAGCTCACGCGAAGACATGAAAGACTACGTCGTGAAAACACTCGACAGCTGCTTTCGCATGGCCGGAATGAAGGTGGAAACAGCCGGCAGCTACGGCGGATGGGACCCCAACCCCAACAGCGAAATCCTCAACCTCCTGCTCCGCATACACAACGAACTGTTCCATGCGCCCGGCATCGTGCAGGTTGACCACGCCGGACTCGAGTGCTCCGTCATCCTCGGAAAATATCCCCACCTCGACGTTGTCAGCCTCGGCCCCACCCTCCGAAGCCCACACACCACCACCGAACGATGCCTCATCAGCACCATCGAACCCTTCTGGACACTGCTCAAAACCACACTCGAGCAGATTCCAAACAAATAACAACACCCGGAGAGCACCACTCTCAACACACAACCAACCCGCGCCAGAGACCCCTTCCCCCGTCTCTGGCGCCCCTTTTCTGCACCCTCACGCCTCCTTTCATACATCCTTACACCTATTATATATATACATCACCATCCCGAACGCATGCACTCCCACAAAAAAGTTAATAAAAAAGATTTTCTGTGTTAATAAGATTGCCCATCAAAATCAATAAAATTGTTCATCAATCTTAATAACGCCCCCATGAGACATACCGCTTTCGAGGGCGAGAGAAGCGGCGCGCGCATGACAGATGTGACACGCGGGCTCATCAGACTGACATTTTTTCAGTCGGCGAGGACAGAAAAATGTTTGGCACGCTTTTCGCAATAAGCATGGTGACGCCCCACAAGAAAAGACATATAAAGTCAAAAAACTTAAAACATAAGAATTATGAACATCAAACCATTGCAAGACCGCGTGCTCGTGAAACCAGCTGCGGCAGAAGAGAAAATCGGCGGCATCATCATCCCCGACACCGCTAAGGAAAAACCACAACGCGGCACCATCGTGGCCGTGGGCAACGGAAAGAAAGACGAAGAAATGGAGCTCAAAGAGGGCGACCAAGTGCTCTACGGCAAATATGCAGGCACTGAACTGGAGTATGATGGCGAGAAATATCTCATCATGCGCCAAAGTGACGTGGTGGCTGTGGTTAAATAATCATTCAAAACATTCTAAAAAAAATCAAAGATTATGGCAAAAAATATCAAATTCAATACAGAAGCACGCGAGCTCCTCAAACAAGGTGTTGACCAACTCGCCGACGCAGTGAAAGTGACCCTGGGCCCGAAAGGCCGTAACGTAGTGATTGAGAAGAAGTTTGGTGCACCGCAAATCACCAAGGATGGTGTGACTGTGGCCAAAGAAATCGACCTGGCTGACCCCTACGAGAACACGGGTGCGCAGCTGGTGAAGAGCGTTGCGAGCAAGACTGGCGACGATGCCGGCGATGGAACGACAACGGCTACTATCTTGACGCAAGCTATTGTGCGCGAGGGACTTAAGAACGTGACCGCTGGTGCCAACCCGATGGACCTGAAACGTGGTATCGACAAGGCCGTGAACGCCGTGGTGGATCACATCAAGAGCGTGTCGGAGAAGGTGGAAGACAACTACGACAAGATTGAGCAAGTGGCCACCATCAGTGCCAACAACGACCCCGAAATCGGCAAACTGCTGGCCGACGCCATGCGCAAAGTGTCGAAAGACGGCGTGATCACCATCGAGG
>Ga0065709_1029862_pt1 | contig 11407 bp, 9 predicted proteins | sample Hoacrofraction14_2_FD_59096 | JGI IMG/M metagenome (GOLD analysis project Ga0065709, IMG submission 59096) | Hoatzin crop microbial communities from Cojedes, Venezuela, sample from fiber fraction 14 v1 | ecosystem: Host-associated > Birds > Digestive system > Esophagus > Crop | place: Venezuela... | reverse complement strand
GTCAGCCGGTCGCCGCAGCCAGCCGCCGCGCAGCCAGCCGGTCGCCGCAGTCAGCCGGTCACCGCAGCCGCCGCGCAGCCAGCCGTCGCCGCCACCGGCCGCGGCGAAACTCCGAAAAGAAACTTCGGAACGAAACTCAGCGAATTTGCACAGAAATAAAAACTTTCTGCGCAGCCCATTGGAAGATACCACAACGGGCACGAAACTTACCGAAAAACATCTTTACAAAACGCTCAAAATGTACTAAGGTAGAGTTACGAAAACGATTTTGCCTGCGGTTACAGCCGGGTTCAGATTCGGCAGACAGCCCCCGGAAAGCTGCTGCCGCGCGGGCGGAGAGGGAAATGTGACGGGAGACAGAACCCGCACCGAAGTACGAATGCGCACCTGTACACAGGCGTCAGGCATCCGCAGGACGCCGTTTTTCACGCAATTTAACAGGAGAACAGGCGATTCGGTTCGTCAGAATGACCGAAAAGCGATTCGCTTTTCGGTGCTGACACTGCTGCTGATGGCGATGATGGCATGTCCGGCGATGGCGGCGAACAGCCGGACGACCCGCGTGGGGAAGACGATCCGGATGCATGCCGAGCCGGGCATCGTCTGGAACAGCAGCAACGATCATGTGGCGACGATCGTCTCCACGACCTCGGACGGCTGCCGGGTGCGGGCGCTCCGGGCCGGCCGGGCGACCGTCTGCGGCGAGGATCCGGAGACCGGCGATACCTACATCTGCTACCTGCAGGTGCAGGCGGCGATCCCGGTCACGATCGTGCCGAAGCTGGAGAGCGAAGCGATTCCGGGGTCGGAAGACCGGCTCTATACGGTGCAGACCGCGAAGGGAACGACGTATGTGCGCGGCCACTATGAAGGCGGCTCGCCGGCGCGCCTGCTGCGCGCGCTGAATGCCTACCGGAAGAAAAACGGGATGGGGACGCTCACCGAGAGCAAGGTGCTCGTGGGGGCGGCCAAGGTCCGCGCCGTGGAATGCGCGGTGAAATTCTCCCACACCCGCCCGGACGGAACGCCCTTTGAGACGGTCTCGAAGGCGGCCTCGGCGGAAAATCTGGCCAGAGGTTATGAGGGCGCGGCCAATGTGGTGCAGGCCTTCTCCACCTCCGACAGCCACCGGACCATCATGCTGTCCGACTACTGGTCGACCGCCGGCTGCGCGAATTTCCTCGCACTGATGCCGGACGGCGAATACCAGATCTTCACGGCGCAGGAGTTCGGGATGTACTGAGAGAAATCCGCAGATTAAGAAGAAAATAAGTAACTGCTGCGCGAAGCGTTTTGAACAGTTACAGTCAGCTCTGAAAAAGGATGCCGCTGCATGTGAATGGTGCAGCGGCATCCTTTTGATCAGTCTGTGTATATGTGTGTGTTATGTGCGGAAACAGGCGGTGCCGGACGGCGCTGCCGTGATTGCCTGCAGGCCGGCGGCCCCGTGCGGAAAACCTGTTTGCCGGCCGCCGAAGCGGCCCGGCGCTTTTACGTGCTTTACTTGCCGCCCTTGCCGGTTTTGCCGGTCTTCTCCGTATCGGCTGCCTTGTCCTTTTTGCCCGGCAGGATCTTCCTGTACCACTTCTCCTTGACCGGCGGGGCTTCGAGCTGGCCGCGGATCGCGCGGACTTCCATGATGTAGATGCCGCTGACGACCGCCTTGACTTCCTTCTTGAGCGGGATGACGTCATAGACCTTCCGGTCGGCCACGAGGATCATCATCCGGCCGCCCACACGGGCCTTGACGATGGGCAGACGTGAACGGCGCATCAGGAACGGTGTCTGATCGATCACGACCTGCGGAAGACCGGACTGCTTGAGCGGCATGATCTTCTTGTCGATGACCAGCATGGAGACGGTCTGCCTGGCGGCTTCCATCTGGACCTGCTGTTCCTCCTGCCGCTTCTGCAGGCGCTTGCCCCAGAAGTAGAGGACGACCAGACCGATGATGAGTATGGCAAGAATGATCAGTAAGACGATGGTTAGTTTGGACATGTGACTGCTACCTCCTGCGCGGCGGGCCGGTTTGCCGGTCAGCCGATTTTTTGTAAAATATGTTACCATCATTTACCTGAAAAGGCAATCGCCGGCGGAAATGTTTAATCGGGACTGGAAATACGGAAAAATTGTGCTATACTGAGCGGGAGTGCCCGGGGGGACACAGTTTTGACACACCCGGGCGGTATAGTGAGTGGCAGTGTGCGGGGACCGGCGTCCGGACCGCCCGTCATGACATTCAGATACCGGAAATGCATTATTGCGGAGGATCAGATCTATGAAGAGAAAAGCACTGATGGCCCTGCTTCTGGGATGCGCCGTTCTGACGGCCGGCTGCGGAAGCAAGACAAAGGAGACAGAGGCACCGGCAGCGGCGGCGGAGGAAGCGGCGACAGAGGCCGGCGCGGATACCTCCACGGAAGCCGATAACAAGACGGCTTCGGCGGAAGAGACCGAAGAAGAGGGAACCGAGGCGGAGACCGAGGCAGAGGAAGTGACACTGGTCCGTCCGACGTACCGCGCGCTCGACTATGTGACCATCGACGACGAAGAGTACAGGAATCTCACCGTCGAGGCCAGCCCGGTCGAGGCGGTGACGGACGAAGAGGTCGAGGAGACGATCCAGAGCTACATCGAGATGTACGGCTATTATGAGGATATCACCGAGGGGACCGTGCAGGAAGGCGACCTGGTCAACATCGACTTCGTCGGCAAGAAGGACGGGGAAGCGTTTGACGGCGGCAGCGCGGAAGGCTATGAGCTGGAGATCGGCTCCGGCACGTTCATCGACGGCTTTGAGGAAGGCCTGATCGGCGTGGAAGTCGGCTCGACGGTCGACCTGAACCTGACCTTCCCGGAGGACTACGGCTCGGAGGAGCTGGCCGGCCAGGATGTCGTCTTTACCGTTACCGTCAACAGCATCGAGGTTCTCTCGGAGCTGACGGATGAGGTCGCGGCCGATCTGTCGGACGGTGAGTCGGAGACGGCGGACGAGTATCGCGCACAGGTCCGTGCGGAGCTCGAGGAGAGCAATGAGCAGGCCCGTCAGACCGAGGTCGACTACGCGATCATGGACAAGCTCGAGGAGCTGTATCCGATCACGGAATATCCACAGGAGATGCTGGACTACATGGCGGGCAGCCTGCGTCAGACCTATGAACAGTATGCGGCGATGTACGGCATGGAATTCGCGGATTTCTGCACCGCGTATTTCGGCATCGACGAGGCAGCCTTCGATGAGGAGGCCATGGAGTCGGCGAAGGCTTCGGTGGCGCAGGAGCTGCTGCTGAAGGCGGTCGCGGAGAAGGAAGGCCTGGACGAGATCACCGACGAGGACTATGAGCAGTGCTGCGCGGATTACGCGGAGATGTACGGCTACGAAGATGCGGCCGCGCTGCAGGATACCTTCGAGGAGGAGACGATCCGCATCAGCATCATCATGGACCGTGCGATCGATTTCCTGGAGGAGCATACGACGGTCGTCGATGCGCCGGAAGAGACGGAGAGTGAAGAAGTGATCGCGGTCGAGGATGCGGTGGAAGCGGCGTCCGAGGCAGCGGAAGAGGCTGCGGAGGAAGTGTCCGAGGCAGCGGAAGAGGTAGCCGAAGCAGCGAGTGAAGCGGCCGAAGAGGCGGCGGAAACCGTGAGCGAGGCGGCGGAGGACGTGGCAGAAGCCATTTCCGAGGCGGCTGAGGCGGAGTCAGAGTCATAAAATAAACCGGAAGTTTTATTCCGGAGCAGCGGCAGGGCCAATCCCCCTGCCTTCTGCATGTCTGCGGAAGATCGACTTCGCGCTGCGGCGCGTCGGAGATAGAGTACAAACAACCAGCAAGAGGGAGGAAAAAGCTATGAATGACGGAGCCATCCGCGACGCACGAAAACTCGGCATCCCCAAGATGCTGATCCTCGGCCTGCAGCACATGTTTGCCATGTTCGGCGCGACGATCCTGGTGCCGATCCTGGTCAACAGCTATTTTCTGGATGCGACCGGGGAGCGGCTGACGACGGGCCTGACCGTGGCGGTCACCCTGTTCTGCGCCGGCGCCGGAACACTGCTGTTTCATGTCTGCGCGAAGATGAAGGTGCCTGCATTTCTGGGGTCGTCCTTCGCGTTCCTGGGCGGGTTCTCGACGATCGCGAACCTCAACACCGGTATCTACGAGGGGATGAACGCCAATGAGAAGGCGGCGTACGCCTGCGGCGGCGTGGTCATCGCGGGCCTGCTGTATCTGGTGCTCGCGGCCGTGATCCGCGCGGTGGGCGTCAAGCGCGTCATGCGTTTCCTTCCGCCGATCGTGACCGGCCCGGTGATCATCTGCATCGGCCTGTCCCTGGCGGGCTCGGCGATCAGCAATGCGAACTCGAACTGGTTCCTCGCGTTCATCGCGCTGGCGACCATCATCATCTTCAACATCTGGGGCAAGGGTATGTTCCGGATCATCCCGATCCTGATGGGCGTACTGATCTCCTACGCGGTGGCTGTGCTCATGCATCTGTGCGGCCTGACGAATCCGGACGGCAGCGCGATCCTGAACTTCGCGGCCGTGGCGGAGGCCGGCTGGGTCGGCGTGCCGCATTTCCAGCTGGCGAAGTTTGACATCACGGCGATCCTGGTCATGGCGCCGATCGCCATCGCGACGATGATGGAGCATGTGGGCGATATCTCGGCCATCTCCGCGACGACCGGCAGCAACTTCATCGAGGATCCGGGCCTGCACCGCACGCTGCTCGGCGACGGCCTGGCGACGTCTCTGGCCGGCCTCATCGGCGGCCCGGCGAACACGACCTACGGCGAGAACACCGGCGTGCTGGAGCTGTCCAAGGTCTATGATCCGCGCGTCATCCGCATCGCGGCGGTCTACGCGATCATCGTCAGCTTCGTGCCGAAGGTGTCGGAGATCATCGGCACGATGCCGTCGGCGATCATCGGCGGTGTCTCCTTCATGCTCTACGGTATGATCTCGGCCATCGGCGTGCGCAACATCGTGGAGAACAAGGTGGACCTCACCAACTCCCGCAACCTGATCATCGCGGCCGTCATCTTTGTCTGCGGCCTCGGCTTCTCGAACGGCATCACGTTCCAGGTCGGCGGCGCATCCATCACGCTGACGGCGCTGGCGATCGCCGCGATCGCGGGCATCGTGCTCAACGCGATCCTGCCGGGCAATGACTATGAGTTCGGCGTCAATGCGAAGGGTGACGAGCACCGCGGGGTGCACGCGTAAGTTATGGATAGGTTTAAAGCATTTCTGAAACGGAAGGATATCGAGATCTCGCTCCGGCGCTACGGCATCGACGCGCTCGGCGCCATGGCGCAGGGGCTGTTCTGCTCGCTGCTGATCGGCACGATCATCAACACGGTCGGCACGCTCGCGCACATCCCGTTCCTCACGCGCGTCGTCGCGACGGTCGGGAGCGCGGAGTACACGGTGGGGGGCCTGGCGATGGCGATGAGCGGCCCGGCGATGGCGGTGGCGATCGGCGGCGCGCTGCACTGCCCGCCGCTGGTGCTGTATTCGATGACGGCGGTCGGCTTCGCGGCCAACGCGCTGGGCGGCGCGGGCGGTCCGCTGGCCGTCCTGTTCATCGCGATCCTCACGGCAGAGATCGGGAAAATGGTGGCCGGCGAGACCCGCATCGACATCCTGGTCACGCCCTTTGTCACCGTGATGTGCGGCGTCCTGCTCTCGGCCCTGCTGGCCCCGCCGCTCGGGCGCGCGGCGAGCAGCATCGGCACCCTGATCATGTGGGCGACAGAGCTGCAGCCGCTGCTGATGGGCATCCTCGTCTCCACGCTCGTCGGCATCGCGCTGACGCTGCCGATCTCATCCGCGGCGATCTGTGCGGCACTGGGCCTGACGGGCCTGGCCGGCGGTGCGGCGCTCGCGGGCTGCTGTGCGCAGATGGTCGGCTTTGCTGTCATTTCCTACCGGGAAAATGGCGCAGGCGGTCTCGTCAGTCAGGGCCTGGGCACGAGCATGCTGCAGATGCCCAACATCATCCGGAATCCCCGCATCTGGATCGCACCGACCCTGACGGGCGCGGTGACCGGGCCGATCGCGACGTGCCTCTTTCACCTCGAGATGAACGGCGCGGCGATCAATTCCGGCATGGGGACCTGCGGGCTGTGCGGCCCGATCGGGGTCTTCAGCGGCTGGGTGAGCGAGATGGCGGCCGGCACCCGGAGCGCGATCACGGCGCTTGACTGGGCGGGCCTTATCCTGGTGAGCGTGGTGCTCCCGGCACTGCTCTGCCCGGTGTTCGACGCCCTGGTGCGGCGCCTCGGGTGGGTGAAGGACGGGGATATGAAGCTGTGAGGCACCTGTGCCGAACGCTTCGCGGTACAGACAGAACAGAGAACGGCCGGTCAGGTGCTGCGCGGGGTGCGCGGCCCTGGCCGGCCGTTTGTGCTGCCGGTTATTTTCCGGATTATTCCGGGAGGCAGATCATGGGATCGGCTGCCGTACAGGCGATCCGGGCTGCGATACGGCGCCGGCCCGCCACGGCGGGGCGGTATGAGCTGCCATTTACGGGGTGAGCGCCATGGCGCGGATGCGGGTGAGCACGGAGCGGACGGCCGGGATGTGCAGGATCAGCAGGGTCACGGCTCCCTCCGTGAAGATGTAGGCGGCGTTATAGGCGAGGGAGTAGGGCAGGGCGCTCCAGCCCTCCCAGGCGTACTCGCCGAAGAACAGCCAGCCGGAGAGAACGGCGAAGAAATAACGGCCGAGCACGCCGGTGAGGTAGCCCTTCTCCAGCCCCCGCTGCGCATGGCAGAACAGGCCGGAGAGCCCGAGCGCCATGAAGGCGAAGAGGTAATCGACGAGGACCTGCAGCGGGAAGAGAATGTAGGGCCCGAGCAGGAACTGCAGCACGCCGTAGGCCGCGGCCGCCGCGAGCCCGGTGCGCAGGCCGAAGAACCAGCCCGGCAGCACGGCGAAGAGCATGCTGAACGCGGTCACGGAGCCGCCGAACGGGAACTCATAGAGCTTGACCATCGAGAGCACACAGGCGAGCGCGATCGAGATGCCGCAGAAGCTGATGCGGCGCGCGGACATGTGTGCGGTTCCGCGGCCGGCATCCGGAGCGCCCTTCGTGCCTTGCGCATCCTTCGCACCTTTTGCACCCTTTGTATCCTTTGCGCCCTTTGCCTCCTTCGGATCCTTCCGGCGGCGGCCCGCGGAGATCCCGGCCACGGCCAGCAGCGCGAGCAGGATGACAACGGTGAGCACATAGCCGGCTTTCGTCAGGACGAGTGAGCCGTCCGCAGCAGATGAAATGAACATAAAAAATCCCTCCTCAGGTGGTGTGATAACCGAAAGGGGGGAGGTTGCAATTCCCTGCATTTCCTTACGCCGGTATTATCCGGATCAAGTAAAAAGGGTTCCGGCAGGCAGGCACACAGCCCGCGCTCCGGTCTCAGCCAAAGGCACCCCCAAGCAGCGATCACGTTGTTATGATGTTGTAAACATATTGTAAACTCTGACAAGTATACACCCGCGGCGGGCGGGAGACAAGGGCAAAAAAATGGCGAAAGGAACGTAACAAGCGGTTGACATGTTTATACATGATGTGATACTATGCGAGACGGATACGGCGCGCGGCCTGTCCGGCGTGTGGCCTGTCCGGCGTGTGGCCTGTCCGGCGCGGCGGCCGAGGACAGAAGCGGTGCGGCGGCCGGCGGCAGGGACAGTGCGGCCGAGGACAGAAGCGGCGCACCCGCCGGGAGGCAGCCGCATCGCGCGCATCAGATGACAGCAGGGAATGACAGAAGGAAAGAGCGAACGAAGAAACGGAGAATTCACATGCCTACACTCCAGGATGTGGCCCGGGAAGCCGGGCTGTCCGTGGGAACGGTTTCCCGCGTACTGAATAACCGCGGCTATATCAGCGACGAGACAAGAGAGTCGGTGCACCGGGCCATGAAGAAGCTGCACTACCAGCCCAACGAGGTGGCCCGGTCCCTGTCGAAGAAGAGCAGCAACACGATCGGCGTGATCGTGCCGAGCGTGGAGCACCCATACTTCGCCCGGCTCATCAGCGCCCTCGAGCGGGCCGTGCACCGGGCCGGCTGCCGGATGATCCTCTTCTGCTCGCGGGGACGGGAAGAGCAGGAGGAAGCGTACATCGCGGACTGCGTCGGCCTGCGCGCGGCCGGCGTCATCATCTGCAGCGGCGGGATCCGGACCGAGAAGTTCCGCAATCTCGGCTTCCCGCTCATCGCCTACGAGCGGCCGATGGACGAGGCCAACGCCGCCGTGGAGTGCGACAACTTCCAGGGTGGGCAGCTGGCCGGCGGGGAGCTGATCGACCGCGGCTGCCGCCACCTGCTGTGCATTCGCGGCATCGCCGAGGTGCCGATGCCGGCCGACCGCCGGCTCGACGGCTTCCTGGACGTCTGTGAGCGAAAGGGCGTGCAGGGAGAGTCCGTGACGGTGGAGCCGTTCGCATTTGACGAGATGAACTATTATCCCGTGATCCGGGACGCGCTGGACCGCTACCCGGAGACGGACGGGATCTTCGCCGGCTCCGACATCATCGCCGCCCAGGTCATCCGGATCTGCGGTGAGCGCGGCATCCGGATCCCGGAGGAGATGAAGGTGGTGGGGTATGACGACGTCTTCCTGACCGACCTGATCACCCCGCCGGTCACCTCCGTACACCAGCCCGTCGAGGAAATGGCAGACTGCGCGGTGCAGCTGCTGACGCACCTGCGCGAGGGCGCCACCGTCGCCCAGACCACGGTCTTCCCGGTCACGCTGGTGCGGCGGGAGAGCACATGAGCACCGTGTGTGCGGAGGGGGCCGGCGCAGTCAGTCGGGGACATATCATGCAATATGTCAACCGCTTGTCAGGCGAAAACGACCGATAAAGCCGATTTTCACAGGAAAAATGCCCGTGAAAACCGGCTTTATTTTTTTTGCGGATCGAATATGACCGTCATATTGTACAAAACCGAAACGCAAAAATCAGTAGAATATCACGAAACGAAAATTCGCGTATGTCACGCGGTTGACATGCCTGAACAAGAGTGATAGGATGACTCCAACAGGCTGAGACAGCCAATGAGAAACATGCAACCGTACACATTTATTTTCACATTTATGGAGGGATGATATGAAGAGGAGAGCAGCAGCAGTACTTGCAGGTATTCTGGCAGCCACGATGGCCGTTCCGACCATGGCCGAGGGCGTGACCTTCACGTTCTTCAATTCCAAGATGGAGATCCAGACCCAGCTCGAAGACGTGACGTCCACCTATGGCGAGGCGTCCGGCGACACGCTGGAGGTCTACTATTCGAATGACCCGGTCATCACCCACATGGGCACCAAGTACGCTTCGAACGAGCCGTACACGATCTCGATGGTCGACGCGAAGGACATCTACTCGCTGACGCCGGAGCACGGCATGGATCTGAGCGGCGTGGACGCGGCGAAGGATACGAGCCTGGCGATCACGATCGATGACAAGGTGGCCGGCCTGCCGTTCTGCGTGGAAGCCCGCGGCGTCATCTACAACAAGGATGCCATCGAGGCCATCACCGGCGAGGAGTTTGATCCGACCGCGTATGCGACGCTGGATGACTTCAAGGCCCTGCTCGACAAGCTGGTCGAGGGCGGCATGGAGTATCCGGTCGGCATCATGAAAGAAGACTGGTCGCTTGGCGCTCACTACCTGGCACAGGTCGTTGAGGAGCAGGATGACCCGCAGGCGTTCGTCGATGCCCTGAAGGCCGGCGAAGCCGATCTGGCGAACAATGAGAAGTTCAACGCCCTGATGGATACCTTTGATGTCCTGAAGGCTTACAACTACGCACAGGATGCCCCGAACGCTGCTGAGCGTGAAGTCACCGAGGCTTATCTGGCTTCCGGCGAGATCGCCTTCATGTTCGGAGGAAACTGGGACTGGTCCGTGCTGGTCGAGTATGATGCCCCGGATACCATGGGCATGATGCCGGTGCCGCAGAACACCGAGGACGGCTCCAACACGAAGCTCGTCGGCGGCGGCTCCAAGTATCTCTTCATCGACTCCTCTGTCTCCGAGGAAGAGCAGCAGGCGGCGGTCGACTTCATCAACTGGCTGGTCTATGACGAGGCCGGACAGGACTTCCTGGTCAACACCTGTGCGCTGGTTCCGCCTTACAGCAACATCACCCTGGATGTCGCGGATCCGCTCGGCGCTTCCGTCAAGAGCTTCTCGGATGCGGCGGCTCTGATCGACAACTACAACTACTTCCCGGATGATCATTATCCGAAGGTCGGTGCTTCCATGCAGAAGTATCTGGCGGACGAGATCGACCGTGCCGGCCTGGTGGCTGAGCTGGAAGAGTACTGGGCAGCGGTCGAGTGAGACAGACCCTGAACGGTCATGTGTAACGGATAAAAATCCGGACAGAAAATCCGAACAGATATCTTTGAAATGAAAGCCTGTGCCGCCGGCCCGTCCGGCGGCACAGGAAATTTCTCTGCCGGAGGCGCACCGGCCGGTCCCGTGAGACGGCGGCGGCCCGGGCCCGGCGCAGAGACCAGATGAGGAGACGGATTGTATGGAGAGAAATACCACATCTTACAAGGTCAGGCAGTTCCTGATGTTCGCCGGCCCGGCGACGCTGCTGTTCTGCGCGGTGGTGGTCCTTCCGCTCTTTTACGGGTTCTACCTGACATTTACGAGCTGGGACGGAATCTCGAGCGTGAAACCGTTTGTCGGGATTACCAACTATCTGTCCGCGTTCGCGGATAAGGACTTCTGGACCGCCATGGGCCGCACCGTGATCTATTCCGTGATCGCCGTCGTGCTGGTCAATGTCGTGGCCTTCCTGCTGGCGTACATGGTCACCAGCGGCGTCAAGGGCCAGAACTTCTTCCGGGCCGGGTTCTTCGTGCCGAACCTGATCGGCGGCATCGTTCTCGGTTATGTCTGGAAGTTCGTGTTCAACCGCGCGTTTGTCGCGATCGGCAAGGCGATCGGCTCCGGCTTCCTGTCCACGTCCTGGCTGGCGACCACGAACGGCGCGATGGCCTGCATGATCATCGTGTCGGTCTGGCAGTACGCCGGCTACATGATGCTGATCTACGTGGCCGGTTTCATGTCGGTCCCGAAGAGCCTGATCGAGGCGTCCGAGATCGACGGCTGCACGCAGTCCCAGGCTACCTGGAACGTGATCGTGCCGCTGATGCGCTCCTCCTTCGTCCAGTGTATCTTCCTGACGATCACCCGCTGCTTCATGGTGTACGACGTCAACCTCTCACTGACGAACGGCGAGCCGTATAACTCCTCCGTCATGGCGGCCATGCATGTGTACCGTACGGCATTCACGTACCAGGAATACGGCAAGGGCCAGGCGGAAGCGCTGATCCTGTTCATCGTCTGCGCGATCATCGGTGTCACGCAGGTCTACATCGGTAAG
>Ga0065709_1000963_pt1 | contig 11416 bp, 9 predicted proteins | sample Hoacrofraction14_2_FD_59096 | JGI IMG/M metagenome (GOLD analysis project Ga0065709, IMG submission 59096) | Hoatzin crop microbial communities from Cojedes, Venezuela, sample from fiber fraction 14 v1 | ecosystem: Host-associated > Birds > Digestive system > Esophagus > Crop | place: Venezuela... | reverse complement strand
CAAGGAAAAGATTGTGAACTTTTGCGAAAAATAGGTCATAAAAATGCCCTCCTCCTCCAGATTTTCCGAGCATTTTTGCCAGCTTTTTTAGATTCATGCACGCGTAAGTAAGCCCTGCTTTCATTCTCATCGCGGGCTTTCCGTTCATCTGTGTATATCTAAAAAGCATGCGCTTCTTTCGCTGTTCCGAATATCCGTTCAATAGTCTCTTTTCGCTTGCTGTACAATTCCTTCATTCCACGAGTGCAACGAATATCTTCACATCGCTCCATGTAGTCTTCCCAAACATGTACGAGTAACAATCTTGACGTGGTTCTTGCTCAGGGTACATTGACTTAGATAAGGGCATTTCTCACAGACGCAAGCTTTACTCTTGTATTCTCGGTATCCTTCACGATTCGTTGTAGAATATTTTAAAATCTCATTGTTGGGACATATATAGCAATCGAAGTGTTCATCATAAACATACTCATACTTTCGAAAAAAGCCGTCCTTGGTCATCGGTCGCTTATACGGGAACAAAGGAGCAACTCCATCGTCTAGCAACAATTTTGCAATTCCTGGTACTTTGTACCCTGCGTCCACAATCACCGTTTTTAATTCCGGTGATTTAACTTTATCATAAATGCCTTTAAAAGTACGACTGTCATTCTGGTTGCCGGGATTTACATCAAAAGCTAATATCCACCCATTTTTATCACAAGCGGTCTGAACCGAATAGGCGAAAACTTCCTTGTGGTCGCCTTTGTGAAACCAGCCGCTTTCTGGATCGCTGGTGCTTTCTTTTACTTCCTTTCCGGAGCCAGAAGCTGAAGGCGGATTCGAGTCGTCGTCTTTATCTTTCAGCGATTTTTTCCCATGCGCGTTTCGGTCTTCGTCAATTTCTTTTTTTAACTGTTCCTCGTAAAACAAGGCTTCATGGTGTGCTGCTTTCTTACGGAACTTTTTGCTATTGGCATGGGCTTTTACATGTGTAGAATCAATAAACACTTCGGAAGGGTCAACAAAATTGTATTTATAGCACTCTTCAAGTATACGAGCAAAAATTTGCTCAAACAGATCCGTATCCTTAAACCGGCGTGAATAGTTTTTGCCAAAGGTAGAAAAATGTGGCACTTTGTCATGCATATCAAGGCCAAGGAACCAACGATACGCAACATTAACCTCAATTTCTTTTACCGTTTGTCTCATGCTTCGAATGCCATAAAGATATTGAATAAAAGGGATTTTTATAAGCATCACGGGATCCATGCTGGGACGCCCTTGATCTGGTGAGTATTTTTCCTCGACTAAATCATAAATAAAATTCCAATCAATTGCATTTTCAATCAACCGAAGAAGATGATCTTGCGGAACCATGTCATCCATGGAAAAGAACTGAATTTGTCCTCTCTTCTTATCGGCATTTTGTGTCATCATAGGAATGCCCTCCAAAGCGTTCTTTTGTCACNTCTATTATACCACAAAATGTCCCTCCGTGCCTTATAAAATAAGGATTTTCAGCACTTTTTTATTAAAAACACTGAAGNCACAAATTTAACGTAGATATAACCTCGCTAAATTTGGCTTCTTAATTGATCCAGAGTTACCAAATGTTGCCGCGAACCTCCGAAAATACATTGTTTCCCCCATATTTTGTATCGGAAACCCTTGATTTAGAAGCTTAAACGTGGTATACTTATTACGTGAAATACGTATATAGGAGGACCGCGTTATGAGCATTCCCGAAGCCATCAAGAAGCATAAGCCGACCCAGTTTGGAGCGCTGGAGATCCGACGTTTTCCGGGTGANAAATTTTATGTTTACCAGATCGCTTCCAAATGGAATGCCGAGAAAGGCCGGCCTCAAAAAGTGACCGGCAAAAGCATTGGCAAGATCACCGAGACCGACGGATTCATACCAAACGCCAACGGTCTTCGCCTTATGAAGGAGATGCGGATCACGCCGGATGTGGCTCCTTCCGTAAAGAACTACGGCGCGTACGAACTGCTGCAGCAACTCTCTCCGGAGCTGTCCGAGCAGATCCGAAAGTTCTTTCCGAATATTTTCCGTGAGATTCGTACATTGTCTTTGATTCGCTTGGTTGACAGCGTTAGTTCCGCTCGGATGATTCAGCCGATCTTTTTGGATTCATACATGAGCGACATTTGCGGCGATCTTGCGGTCTCTGAGAATTCCGTTCGCCGCTTTATTTCGACACTCGGAACAAAGCAGGACACCATCGATGCTTTCATGCGGGAACAGGTCATGCCCGGCACGACGCTGTTGTTCGATGGGACTTCAATTTTCACCAGATCCGGTGATTCACTGTCGGCGAAGGGCTACAATCCGAATCACAGCTTGAATCCGCAAGCCCGGATGTTGTATGTCTTCGAGAAGGATTCTCATCGGCCGGTATTCTATCGGATCGTGCAAGGGTCTATTGTTGATAAAGCAGCGTTTATGGAAACGGTAAGCGCATCCGGTTGTACGGACTGTATCATTGTTGCTGACAAGGGTTTCTACTCGAAGTATAACCTGTCAGCTCTGATGAATGCAGGGATGAAGTTTATTCTCCCGCTCCAGTCCAACACCGTGAATGTGGAACAGTCCTTTTATGAGGACAAGGATGACCACAAATTCGACGGCGTCTTCACGTACAACAAGCGGCCGGTCTGGTTCATAAAGAGGCCAAGCGGCAACAAGGGCAACTTCATCTACACGTTCCGGGATGATATCCGGAAAGCAGAGCTTCAGGAGCGCTACGTAGAAGCTGCCGAGAAGCAATGCGGTGAGCAGGAACGCAAGCCGATGGATGTTCTGGATGAGATACGTCTTGGCTACTTCTCTTTTTGCAGCAACCTGGACGTATCACCGAAGGAAATCTATCTGAACTACAAACAGCGCTGGGATATTGAGCAATGTTTTGATTACCTGAAGAACAGTGTAAACAGTTCTGCATCTCATGCACAGTCAGACAATTATTTCCGTGGCTGGGCATTTCTGAATCATATCAGTCTGCTGTATTACTACGGCTTGTTGAATGCTCTGCGTGAAAGCAAGCTGAGTGAAAAATTTTCTGCAGAAGATGTAATCAAGCTGACCAAGAACATCTATCGCGTTGATACTGGAGACGCATTAGGCGTCAAAGTCTCGGCCATTCAGAAGAAGACGCAGGACGTTTTAGACACNCTGCAAGTTGACTTATTACGTGAAATCTGAGGTTTCAGTGTTAAAATTGAAAAAAGAAATAAAGCAAGCAACAAAAATATGGATTTGTACAAATTCAAAAAGTGGAAGCCCGTTTCTTTTAGTGAATAGTTTGCTTTTAACAATGTTCAAGCAGTACCACCCCGGATTCCTCTTGCGTATAGAATGAATTTTGACGGAAGTTTCGTTTCAACTAAGAAAGTGAGAATCAAACGAGAACCTTCAGGCGCGTGTTTACACATTTGAACATGTTTCTTAAATGCATTAAATAATCGTTAAGACTTGATTTACGGGATCCGATGTGATATTTTTCTGGTAAAGGGAAACGATTGATACCAATGGCGGAAATGGGGCGTGAATATGGCGGAGAATATCAGGCTTTTTCTGATCGATGGGACGGTTCGCGGAACGTGGAAGGCGGAACTGGACAATTGGACCGGAATGGCATATAAGATTCCGTGGGGCGATTTGGAAAAATACAAGAGTGTGGACGCGCTTAGGAATCCGGGCGTATATTTTTTCCTGGGGCAGCGGTCTGACGGAACACCGTATGCGTATGTTGGCGAGGGTGAGGACGTATGGCAGAGAATTACTCAGAAACATACGTTTAATCAGGCCGCCGGTGAGGAACCGCTTTTTTGGACGGAAGTAATCGCCTTGGTGGATAATAATCATTATTTGGATAAGGCGAAGATTAAATTCTTGGAGAATAAGTTTTATATTATGGCCAGCGAGGCTGGGAGATATGAGCTGAAAAACGCAACAACGCCGACGAAACCGAAACTTTCTGAGGGCGATGTTTCTTCGCTGGAGAAATTTTCGGACAATGCAAGACTCTTGTTTGCGGCGCTCGGACATATTCTGTTGGAACCGAAGACGGTCGTTGGAACCGGACCGGTGGCGGCGGATCCTGATTTGCTTTATTATAAGAAGATGAATTTTTCCGGTATTGGAAAGATGACGGAAGACGGTTTCTGGGTGCTGAAGGGAAGTCGATTGAGGGATCAACTTTATCAGTCTGTCCCTGATACAATTCGGAGCAAGCGTAAGGAGTACGCTACGAAGATTGATGACAGTTATGTTTTGCAGACGGATGTTCGATTCGGCAGTCCGTCCTATGCAGCCATGTTTGTTTGCGGAACCAGCGCGAATGGTTTGACGGCTTGGAAAAATGATCAAGGGACATGTTTGAAAGATATTAATGACGGAGCATTTTCGAGAAACCAAGAGAATCCTCCACGGAGTGAACCACCGGTGGAGCAGGGAACCAAGTTATATTTTAAGGGCACGAATTTTTCGGCCATGGGCATGGAGCAAGAGGATGGCTTTATTCTGTTGAAAGGGTCCAAGATTCGGTCGGAATTGCGCGAGTCTTGCAATGATAAAATCAAGGCAAAACGCGAGGAGTTGATTTCCTCTGGTAAGATTAAGGACTGGAAAGTAACAGAGGATATTCTGTTTACGAGTCCATCTGCTGCTGCGGCTTGTGTTGTTGGCGGAAGCGAGAATGGCTTGGATCATTGGAAGGATGCTTCCGGGAAGTCCTTGAATGACTTGCGAAAAGAAAAGGAGTCGGATGAGTAAATTCATTCGAATTTATGATTTTAAGCATGAGTAGCATTTGATTTAAGTAGTGGATCGCTGCTTTTGATAGCATTTGATTTTCGCTGATTGTGTCGCATAATTGCATAGAGTAGTTTTTAGGCTGATACTTCGCTTTTTTTTGAGACAGAGAAAATTAGCCTTGCATTCTCCTTTCATGAAGTTTAAAATATATGTATACTATTTTAAACCGACAAGAAGGGGGATTTTTTTATGTGCACTCAGATTTCAATGGACGACTACCGGCTCGATTTGGACCGGAAACCGCTGACTGTTGTTAAGGCGAAGGCAATTGAAGTGGTTCAAACAAACTATGATGAACTGTTTGACGGCTTTGATCATCTTCAGGCAGTAACCTTTTCGTATGGCATGAGCTTCGTTGAAGAAGTGGTTCGGAAGGTTCAGACGGCGGAGGTTCTTTTCGGATCGGAAGCCCATGTAAAGATGGACGTCAAGGAAATCATGGCGCATCAGGAATATACGCTTTTGAATCTGAGCAGACATCCATATCTTGTTGAGCAGGTGGAAAATGGATTGGCTCATTTCTGGGTGGCGCATTCCAGCCTGGCGCTTATTCACAGCAAGTTTTATATTCTTTCAGCTGCGGACGGCCGGACAAGAGTGATTTGCGGTTCCCTGAACCTTTCCGGTCGGGCTTTTAAAGGGGAGGATCAGATTGAATCTATTACAGTGTTTGATAATGATTCCCTTGCTTATCATCACTTTTCAAACGAATTCGAGACGATGAAGGACCTTTCATTTGACAAAATTTCAAAAGAATCCATTTACGCGGAAACCAAAGCGCAGGAAAACGGTGAACAAATTTCGGTTGAGGATCTTCCGGTTTCGAAAAATGAGAGGGTGAATCAGGCCGGCGTGATTGTTGACGAATCTGATCTGAGTGATGAACAGATTGATTATATTTCAGATCTTGCGTCCCTGGTGAATAAATACAGGGAATTTTCACCGAAGCCGGAGCAGGACGGCAAAGTCCTCTTTACACCGGAGAAGATTAAAGAGCTTGTCAAAGCCCAGAAGAATGCTGCTGAAAACTGGGAAACCCGAAAGAAAAGATGCCCGGAACTGGTGCTGGATTATGAAACCGACCGCTTTGCATTTAACGGGAAATCTTATCCTCTCAATTATGATTCTGAACTTGTGCGGCAGGACATTACCCAACTGATGAGCATGTTTGACGGGTACAATCAATTCATCGGCGATTCCGAACGCATCCTTGAAATGCAAAAGGGATATTTCCGGGTGATGTGCTATATGATGGCTTCTCCGTTCCTCGGAAGGGTCAGATGGGAGGCGCATCAGGCCGGATATGCGGAGACGGATTTTCCGCTGTTCGTGATTATCAAAGGACCGCGGAATACAGGAAAAACCGCGCTGGTTGAATCTATAAAGCAGCTGATGTTCGGAAGGAAACTTGTGAAACTTTCTCCTGAAAATTTTACAAGCAGGGGCATCCGGGCGATTTTCTTTGAATGCAAGGGTGTTCCCGTGCTGTTTGACGATATTGACAACAGCCGGTTTACTAATCATGCTTCAGAGAGCTTCAAAGGAACGGATTATGTGTTTGAGAGAAACCTGTTCAATCATCCGTTGGTTGTGATTACGACGAATAACGTGAACACAGTCAAGCCGGAATTGATGAAACGCGCTCTGACCATCGGACCGGACTGCGTCCGGGACCCCGGAAGCAACAGCCTGGGGCACAAGCATTATCATGACGCGATGAGCAGACTGACCGGAAACTTTTATAAACAGTATCTCGAGCGTATGCTCCCCGAGGTTCACGAGCTTTTGAAATCAATCCGCGAGGGCAAACCGGAGTGGGTGCCGGATCTGTTTCTGGTTTCTAGCAGCGTGATCTGCGAATTGATTTCGGAATATGGCTTTGACCTCCCGGAATATTTTTGTCCGGTGCACAGCACAGACTGTCTTCAGTAATCGCCGATGGTCACGGGCAAAGTCCGCCGGTTTCTTCTGTCGGAATGGGAGCACAATCCGAACAAATTTACCGTGGACGAGAAAACGAATAAATTAATCCTTGATTTTGAAGACGCCAATACCTATGAGATTCAGTGGAAGGTTAATGAACTGCCGGCAAAGCTGTGCGCGGAGATTTACGGGCGGAAACTGATTTTGAAACTGGATGAAGCGCGTTATTTCACAGGGATTCAGTTTAAGAAAAAGGGTTTTCCGTGGTTCAGACGCTGACGGAACCCTGTTTGCGGCTTGATTGTGTCTATTGTGTCATAATATGTTTCTAATGTGTCTTAATGTGTTGTTTTATGGCATTTTCTGTAAAAAGTGATATAATTGAACGCAGAAGAGGGGGTATGCGTTTGAAATACTATGCGAAAATTCGTCAGGGTATCTCAGAGGCAGACCTGAGGGACGCGTTTGTTTCCGCCGGCGCGGAAGAGGATGATATCATTATTGATGAAACTGCCCGTCAAAAACAACCCGGCAGCGTATATTCGGATGTCAAACGGCTTCTGCTGGAAAGCGGAGATTCACTGACCATTGACAGTCTGATTTCCATCGGGAAGAATCAGCGTGAGTTGGACAATGAAATCTCGTGGTTTGTTGAAAATCAGGTGCGGCTGATTGTGCTGGATCTGCCTGCGACAAAACAGGAAAGTGTTTCGCCGCTTCTGGCCATGAAAGAATTGCTCGATTATCAGGCGAAGCGTGAAGCGGACAGAGTCAAAGAAGCGCAGCGTACTGGTATTGAGGACGCGAGGACGAGAGGACAGCATTTCGGGCGGAAGCGTATCGCTTACCCTCCGAACTGGCACGAGCTTTACCGGAAGTGGAAAACTGGAGAGATCAATTCCGTTGAATTTCTGAAGGCATCTGGCTTGAAAAAAGGGACATTCTATAACATGCTTCGCATGTATAAAGAGGAGAACAAACCGGAGGAAAATGATATTAAAAGAGAGGCTTAATCGGCGGTGATTTGCGGGTTCGGCTGACAGTCATCTCTTTCCCGTTCAAGTATCTAAGGGAGTATGTAAAAATACAAGGATAAGGAAATGAAACGCCGGGGTTCGCGCTGCGAACCCCGGCAACTTGTTTTCGGCTTCACTTTCCCCGATTCTCGACATACTTCCCCGGGATATTAGCGATGTAGGGGCTGGGATAGACTTGGTAGCCGCGGTCGTTGACCTGGGTGGAGGTCAGGATCAGTTTTTGTTTCGCGCGGGAGATGGCGACATAGAAGACGCGCTTTTCCTCGGGCTCGTTGCCGCCCTTGACGGAAGCAAAGGAGGGGAAATTATTGCTGTCCGCGCCGGCGATGATGACCTGATCAAACTCGCAGCCCTTGGACTGGTGGACCGTGATGATCGGGATCTTTTTCAGCTTTTTGATCAGCATATCAATCTGGGAGCCGGAGAGGGCAGCGTCGGTGGCAAATTCCCGGAGGGAGGCTTCGGCAAAGGACGTGTCCAGAGAGGCGAGGGCGTGGCGCAGATCGTCCAGAGAGATCTGGTCGGTTTCGGTGTTGTATTTCTTTTTCAAATTGCATTTTTCCACGACGGTGTCAAAGATGCCGGTAATGTCGTTTTTGCTCAGAGCGGTTTGCAGCTCTTTGAGGAAGAGATCGAATTTTTCGAACTTGGGGGCGAGGGAGGCGACCAAGGCTTTGCGGTACTCCGTCGTGGGTACAATGTTTTCCTGAATCAGGCGGGTCAGGACTTCTCCGGTCGCGGTGATATCCCCCAAAGCGTTGTGGGCGCACTGGTTCGTGATGCCGAAATGCTGACAAAGGGTGTCCAGCTTATAATTCTCCGATTTGGGCAGGAACTGTTTGGAGATCGGCAGGGTATCGTATTCTCCGAGGATGTCCAGCGGCGGAAGACCGCACTCAAAGAGCTGGCGCCGGACGAGGGGAGAATCGAAGCAGAGGCTGTTGTGTCCGACGAGGACCGCGCCTTTAACAAAAGCGGAGAATTTCTCCAGCGCGTCCCGGGCGGGGATGCCACCCTGCGCGATAATCGTTTCCATGGTCTGGTGATGCGTACGCGTCGCGCCGGCGCTGATCGGTACGGTGGGGAGAATCATCTGGTCCAGGGTGTCAATGACGTTTCCGCTTGCGTCCAGACGGACGGCGGAGAGCTGAATCATCTGGTCTTTGGCAAGGTCCAGTCCGGTGGTTTCGGTGTCATAAATGACGACATTCGAGGCGGCGAAGGCCTGAATGAGGGTTTCATACGGGTCGCCAAAGTCGTAGGTGTCCTGCTCCAGCATGGAGGCCGGGGAGAGACCGACGGAGCCGCTGCGGTAGAGCTTCGAGATGGTTTCTTTCCCGATGCCCCGGGCGTATTTTTCCCCGATGCGCGCGAGGCTGAGGGAGTCGGACTGATTCAGGAGCACATTGTAAAAGGCCATGATGTCCTTCACGACCGCGCGGCGGAAGAACTTTGTATCCTGATCCACGGAGAAGAAGCGGAGATGGGACGGGGCGGTGAGACTGATTTTTGAAAGGCGGGAATAGAGCTCCGCGATATATCTGTTGGTGCGGCTCATGACGCAGACGCGGGTCGGGTCCGTGATGGCGGCTTTTTCCAGATAACTGTAAATCCACTGGGCCTCAACATCAGGATTTTCCAGACGGACGTTCTGGATTTTCTCGCCCGGATCCGGGGCTTTGGTGACGATGTCCGGCGGGCAGTAGGTGCCGACCTGATCCGGGTAGGTGTTCTTTAAATAGCCGAAGGTGGCCTGCGTGAGGAGCTGTGTGGAGCGGTAGTTCTGCGCGAACATGAAGCGGCGGGCGCGGAATTCATTTGTGAAGTCGGTCAGGATTTTGTCCGGGTTCGAGCCGCGCCATTCGTAAATGGTCTGGAAATAATCTCCGCACATCATGATGTTTCCGTCTCCGACGAGATGGCGGATGATGTCGTATTCCAGCTCGCTCGTGTCCTGCATTTCGTCCACGATAATATATTTATACCGGGACTGCCAGAAGGATTTGCGGTTTTCGTCCCGGAGATAACGATGGGCGAGGCAGATGAGGTCATCAAAATCGAGGAGATTGCTTTGGCGGAGAAATTCGTTATACCGGAAGATGAATTCGCCGCAGGCTTTGAGCATCAGGGAAGTGAAGTGGGGGTCTTCGGTTTCGCGTTTGGCGACGGGGTCATAGAATGTCAGGATCTTTTCATAGGTTCGCGGGTCGTCCTTTTGCAGGAGGCTGAGAGTTTGCTGATAATCATTCGCTTCGTTGCTGCTGATGATATTCCGGGTTTCGCGCTGGTGCTTGATGCAACCGACAAAATTGTTGACGACGGAGCGGGCGCGGAAAACGGCGGAGGATTCCGGAAGTCCCATGGCTTTCAGGATGGTTTCAGCGTGGTCTTTGGCGTCGTTTTCATCGCAGACGGACGGGTCGGTGTAGAGGTCGCCTTCGCGCTTGCTTTCCTCGCGGACCAGCTGATAGCAGAAGCCGTGGATGGTGTTCACATTGACTTCTTTCGCGTCGGGGCCGGAATATTCCAGAATATCCTCCTGCATTTCGTCCGCCGCCTTGACGGTAAAGGTCAGGCAGAGGATTTCCTCCGGAAGGGCGCGGCCGGAGGAGATGATCCGGCTGACGCGCTTGGCCACGGTGAAGGTTTTGCCGGTGCCGGCGGACGCGTAGAGGATGATGTTATGGTCCAGTTCATCAATGACTTTTTCCTGATCGCTGTTGGGAACCCGTTCTTCTGTGTTTGTCATGACTGCCTCCGCAGATTTTTTTATGATCTTACATGAAGGACGGGGAAAATGCAAGTGAATCATTTGACCAGTGGCTTTTTTGGCGGGACTTGCGTATTTTGATCGGTGAGCGTAAACTAAGGGCAGTTGGGTGAATAGAGACTGTGAAAAAATGATGAAACGGAGGATCGGGAAAATGATGACGGTGAACGAGGTTCATGCGGAATTGGAGCAGATTCGAAATGCAGATTTGCTAAAGAAAGGGCTTTATTTTACAAAGTTGGAAGAGAGAGCAAATAACGGGGATAATAACGCAGTGTACGGGCTGGCTTGCTGTTATGACTTTGGATATTATCCCAGAAGGGATTCCAGGATGGCGGAAAAATTGTACCGACAGGCAGCGGAGGGCGGATGCAGCGCCGCGATGCTGAATTTGGCGACAAGTATTTATCGGGGTGAATTCGGCGGAGCGGATACGACGCAGGCATTCTACTGGTATCAAAGGGCTGCGGAGGCCGGGGAAGGAGACGGCTATTTCGGTATGGGGAAATGCTATGAGACAGGTCTTGGGATAGAGCAAAATGACGCGATGGCCTTTAGGATGTTTTATAAGGCGGCAGACATGGGGTGCCCCGGAGCCATGCATAATGTGGGTTTGGCGTATTTGGGCGGTAATTTCGGCATCAAGATCGATTTGGATAAAGCATTTGAATATGAGAAGAAGGCGGCGGAACTGGGGGACCGAAACGCACAGTTTAATCTGGGTTTGATGTTTATTAATGGAGACGGCGTTCGAGCGGATGAGGATGTCGGGTTCTATTGGCTGAGTTGTAAAACGAGGCGCAAGTTTGTAAGACGAGATGCTTGTTTGTAAATTGAAAACTGCATTTTTGTAAACGAAACGCCAGTTTT
>Ga0065709_1029861_pt1 | contig 11417 bp, 7 predicted proteins | sample Hoacrofraction14_2_FD_59096 | JGI IMG/M metagenome (GOLD analysis project Ga0065709, IMG submission 59096) | Hoatzin crop microbial communities from Cojedes, Venezuela, sample from fiber fraction 14 v1 | ecosystem: Host-associated > Birds > Digestive system > Esophagus > Crop | place: Venezuela... | reverse complement strand
TTGCGATTATTTCCCAGGGTCTGCTGCTTCCAGCAGCTTTCTTTAACTGCATCAGAAATTCTCGGGGTTGGTTACCCCGAGTTATTGATGTCTGCTGCCTTCAGCAGCTTTCTTTAACTGCATCAGAAATTCTCGGGGTTGATTACCCCGAGTTATTGATGTCTGCTGCCTTCAGCAGCTCATTATTGCTTGCGGACTCGTCAGCAGTTCATTTTTGCTTGCGGATTTATTAGCGGCTTATTTGTGTTTATATGTTTTTTAGAACTCTACGTATGGTTCTAATTGTTTTATTTTTTCTGGTGGGAAATCTTTTAGGAGGCGGAGGTCGTTGAGACTGGTGAGTTGTCCACGCAGTCGGCGATAGTCGGTTATTGCTTGTGCTTGATAGAAGTTGATGTATGGGTGTTTTTTCAGTTCGTTTAGTGATAGTTTGTTGAGATTTATCTTTTTTACTGTTGCCCCTTTTAGACTGAAATATTTCAGTGATTCTTTTGGGAAATTATCTATTTCGAGCAGTTGGTTTTCGCTATAGAATCCTCCCAGTCGTTGTCTGTAGTTGACAATTTTTTTAGCGAAATAGCTGCCAATGCCAGGTACTTTTTTCAGTTGGTTGGTGTCGGCAGTGTTGAGCATGATGTGTTGTCCTTCGGTTATTTTTATTGGGAAGCGCAATGTGTCGCGCTGCTGCTGTTTGTTATCTGCCGTTTGATGCATTGTTGCGGCAGGCAGATAGTCGGGTGAGATGCGTATGAAGGGGAGCAGTTCGCGATATTCTTTTCTGGTCAGTCCGTAGAGTTTTGCGAAGTCTTCTGGTTTGCGATAGATGCCTCCGCGTGCGCGATACTTATATATATTGCGCACTTGCCATGGTTTCAGTCCGAGTCGGAGCAGCGATGTGCTGTCGGCAGTGTTAGGATCGAAGGCGAAACGCTGGGGAACGTTGAACGTTGAACGTTGAACGTTGAACGTTGGGCTCGCGCCATTGGACGTTGAATGTTGAACGTTGGGTTCGCGCCATTGGACGTTGGATGTTGAACGTTGGGTTTGGGTTATGGTTGGTGTAGTGTTGTCGGACGAAAGGGTGATTATGCTCCATAGAAGAACTGCTGCCGCAAGTGTGAGAAATAGAATCACTATGCGGTCGGACTTGGAAAAATAGAACCATTCTTTCAGTTTCATGATGTACTTTTTTAAAATTAAAAACCTACCCCCAACCCCTCCCCAAGGGAGGGGAGCTCAAACAGCGAAAGACTTACCCATTCCAATACTGTTCTCCCCTCCCCAAGGGAGGGGAGCTCAAACAGCGAAAGACTTACCCATTCCAATACTGTTCTCCCTTCCCTTGGGGAAGGGTTGGGGTTGGGTTACAACATTTCTGGCAATTGAAAGAGTTTTACGCTGTTGCTTCCTTTGATGAGGATGAATTGGTTTTGTGGTTGTGATTTCATCAGTTCTTCTTTCACTTCTTCCACATTTTTGAATTTTCGGAAGGGTGAATTGGTGCGGCAGAACTCGTCGCCTACGAGCCAAACGGTATCGAAATGGGCATCGATCAGGCTGTCGGCAATGCGTTGATGCTCTTCTTTGCTTGTATCGCCCAGCTCTTTCATGTCGCCGAGAATAGCCATTTTTGGTGCTACCTGCATTGTTTTGAAGTTACGAATTGCAGCTGCCATGCTTGTTGGATTGGCGTTATAGGCATCAATAATTAGTTTGTTATGCTGCGTTATATCGAGTTGTGATCGGTTGTTACTTGGAATATAATTGCTCAATGCGTGGCAAATCTGCTGTTCACTGATGCCGAAGAAGAGTCCTATTGTGGCAGCGGCGAGCATGTTTTGCAGGTTGTATGTGCCAATGAGATGTGTGTTGACGTGATGATATTCGCCGTTGCCGTGTCTCCAATCGAAGGAAAGGAATGGCGCGCATACGCCCAAACGTCCGCATACAGTGAGGTTAGGATCGTCGGCGTTTGTGCCATATTTGATTAATGACAGATCGTTGCTGATGTTGAGAAGATGCGGATTGTCGGCATCGATGAACACTGTCGCCCCACCCTTCTGACGGAGAAAGTCGTAGAGTTCGCCCTTTGTTCTGACAACTCCTTCGAAAGATCCGAATCCTTGCAGATGAGCTTTTCCCACGTTTGTGATGATTCCGCAATCAGGTTCCACCGTTTCCACGAGACGTTTTATGTCGCCCGGATGACTTGCTCCCATCTCAACGACCGCTATTTCGTGCTCTTTGGTGAGACGGAACAGCGTTTTTGGTACGCCGACATCATTGTTGAAGTTGCCTTGTGTGTAGAGAGTGTTGAAACGTTCCGACAGAACCGCCGCCACGAGTTCTTTGGTAGTTGTCTTACCATTGGTGCCAGTGATGCCGATAATCTTAGTACCTAAGGCACGTCTGTGCTCCCTTGCGAGTTGTTGAAACGTAGTAAGCACATCGTCAACGAGAATATATCGTGTATCGTTTTCTGGCACAACGTCGGGTTCATCCACTACAACGAAGGCGCAACCTTGCTTTAAAGCTGCTGCGGCAAACTTGTTTCCATTGAACGATTCGCCTTTTAAGGCAAAGAAGATTGATCCTTTTGGGCAGTCGCGGCTATCGGTTGTAATCACCGGATGCTGCAAATAAAGTTTATATAAATCAGCTATTTCCATCACATTTTTTGTTTTATATCATGCAAAAGTAATAAAAAAATTGAATTGCTGACAAAAGATTGCAGATTATTTTGTATCTTCGCGGCTGAAAGAACGAAAAAGATGCTGAAAAGAAAGCACGAAGAAGAAAAAAGCAGATGAACGAAACCAACAACATAATAAATGTGGATGGTAGGTTGACAGACCTGAAAGGCGCTGTCGTTATGGGCATTCTGAATGTAACGCCCGACTCGTTTTATGCCGACAGCCGCGTGCAAAATGCCGACGATATTGCGCGCCGAGCCGAGCAGATTGTGGCAGAAGGCGGAACGATTATAGACGTTGGAGCCTGTTCTACTCGCCCAAACTCGACGCCGACCGATGCAGACGAGGAGCTTCGCCGACTGCAATTTGCCCTGCCTATCATAAGAAAGGCGGCGCCAAACGTGCCAATCAGCATCGACACTTTCCGTGCTTCGGTGGCAGAAAAGTGCATAAACCATTTCGGAAGAATGATAATCAACGACGTGAGTGGCGGCAAAGATGCCGATATGTTTGCCACAGTGGCGCGACTTCATGTGCCATACGTGCTCACATCTTGCGAGAATAATCTTGAAGAAATGCTCATTTCGGCTGCCGAAAAGATACAACGCCTGCGCTCAATGGGCGCACACGACATCATATTCGACCCCGGACTTGGCTTCGGAAAGACGCGAGACGACAACTGGAATGTGCTGTTCGGCGTGGAGAAACTGCAGATACTCGGCGTTCCTTTGCTCATTGGCGCGTCAAGAAAATCGATGCTTTGGCAGACCATCGGCGGCACATCAGCGACATCTCTCAACGCAACAACCGTTGCAAACACGATAGCTCTCATGGGCGGTGCCAGCATATTGCGCGTACACGACGTCAGAGAAGCCGTCGAAGCAGTGCAGATCATGGCTTTGAAAGGTGCGAAAAGCACCGACGAAGCCACAGAAAACGAATAACAATAATCAATATATAAAAAAGAAATATGCCGTTTGCATTTGGAATAAAAGACATCATCGACATACTGCTTGTCGCGTTAATGCTCTATTACATCTACCGATTGATGAAAGAAAGTCGGTCGCTTAACGTCTTCATGGGCATCATAATCTTCGTAGTTATCTGGCTTATCGTGAGTCAGGTGCTTGAAATGCGCCTGTTAGGAAGCATAATGGACAAGCTGATTAGCGTGGGAGCGATAGCACTTATCGTGCTTTTCCAAGAAGAGATTCGCAAGTTTTTCTATACAATAGGCGCGCATCAGCGATTCCAGTCGCTGAAAAAGCTCTTCAAATGGGGCGATAAGCACTCGAAAGAAGACCGATCTCACATCCTGCCTATAGTGATTGCCTGTATGAATATGGCTAAAGGCAAGGTGGGAGCGCTGATAGTTATTGAGCGACAAACGCCACTCGACGACATTGTTGCTACGGGAGATGTGATTGATGCACAGATAAATCAGCGCTTGATTGAAAACATTTTCTTCAAGAATTCGCCACTTCACGACGGCGCAATGATCATTTCGAAGAAGAGAATCAAGGCAGCCGGCTGCATCCTTCCTGTGAGTCACGACCTCGATATACCGCGTCGTTTGGGCTTGCGCCATAGAGCTGCGATGGGCGTTTCGCAGAGTTCGGATGCCATTTCGGTTGTAGTGTCCGAAGAAACGGGGCAGATCAGCACGGCGATAAACGGCGAATTCAAACTCAATCTCACTGCCGAAGAGTTGGAAAGTCTGTTGGTTAAAGAGCTCAGTCAGTAGGCATTGGCAAGAGATTTCTTACGTCTGCACGAGCGAAAAGATGCGTCTGCACGAGCGAAAAGACCCGTCTGCAAAGACGATGTGCATGAAATAAAAACGCGAGAGATAAGAAAAAACGGTTTTTTATCTCTCTTTTTGTTATAAAAAATTTGTGAAATAGAACGGAAAATTGTATTTTTGCAAATGATTTTAAACCTAACTTCACGATAGAATATCCAATGAAAAAAGCGTTTTTCTTTATAATACTGGCTTGTTGTTTGAGCGTTTTTGCCCAAACAAAGTATGATATTGTGAAGTTTGATGAGCACGATGGACTCGCACAAAGGCATGTAACCGACATCGTGGAAACCAAAGATGGCTTCGTCTGGTTGAGCACATGGGCAGGACTTTGCCGCTTTGACGGCTACGAATTTATAACATTTAAGTCGCACGTTGGCGACGAAACGCCCATCAAGAGCAACCGTTTCAACCGCTTGATCCTCAACAGTTGCGACGACATTTGGTTCAGTATCGACGATCTTAATCTGTTTCTTTTCGATACAAAAACATATAAATTCCTCGACCCTCTCGCAAAAATTCGCGAACAGATCGGTCACAACCCAACCATAAAAGAGATAATCTGCAACAACGGAACAACGTGGTTGAAGTGCGAAGGCGACACTCTCATCGCCATAGACGACCGAAATCCGATGGAGAGTGCGCAGATACGAGGCGCTAATGAGTTCACTTTTCCTGAACGAACGTGGCCTTCGAAGGAGGGATTGCCGCTCGACAGCATCGACAAAGACGTGAAAAAGCGTTACACAATGACCGACAGAAGCGGCAACTGTTGGGCGATAAGCCACTTCGGATTCTACATTTTCAGTGAGCGAAACACGCAGTTCAAGCACTACCCTATCGAAAACAACGCGCAGGCAAAATACATTTATCGCGACAAGAGCAACCGAATATGGGTGTCAGAACGCGACAACAAAACCGTTCATCTGTACGATCAGAACATGAAAAGCATTGGATGGCTGGGCAGCGACGGCGCAATTCATGCCTCGAAATGTGCCTTCGGAGCATCTGTTTTCTGCATCTTCGAAGACCGCGACGGCACATTCTGGATAGGCACAAAGCCCAATGGACTGTTCCGTTTGGCACCTGTCTCATCGGGAAAATTCAAAATCACCCACTTCGTTCATAGCGATCTTGACACTTATTCGCTCAGCAACAATGCCATTTATTGCATAAAACAAGACGCGAAAGGGCGCATCTGGCTCGCTTCTTTCGACAAAGGCATCAATTGTTTCATGCCAAACGCCGCAACAGATGAGGCAGGAAAGACCCGATTTGTGAACGTTTTCAATCAGCTTAAGCAATATCCTATCGACGAATTCAATCGTACGCGATACTTGTTTATCACAAAAGACAACGTGATGCTCGTGGCAACTGACAAAGGAATGTTGGCTTTCGACCTCAAAGAAACCGATTTTTCAAAGATAGTTTTCCACAAACATCAGCGCGAACCTAAGAGAACAACGTCACTAAGCAATAATTCGTTGATGCATATCTTCAGTTCTCTGAAGCAGAATGGAGCAAAAACGCAGGAAACAATCTATGTATGCACCGAGAGTGGTGGCGTGAATGAGATCACGTCTGACAACCTTTTAGCCGACGATTTGCAGTTCCAGAACTACAGTACCGACAATGGTTTCCCGACGGATATAGTGCTTTCAGGATTCGAATACAACAACAACCTATGGTTTGTCAGCGATAATGTCATCGTGAAGTTCAATCCATCAAATAATCAAAGCACCAGTTTCGACGAGTCGTTCTTCGATACAAAGATCAGGTTCACCGAAGCATTGCCCGTCAATATCAGCGCAGACAAGTTCATATTCGGCCTTTTCGACGGAACAATAGTGATGGATCTCGACCACATCAGCAAGAGAACGTTCGTTCCAAACATCGTTTTAACGGGCGTTTCCATGCAAGGACACATGAGATATGACATAAATCATCACGACACAATCGCCGTTCAGCCCAATGAAAGAAACATAACGTTGCATTTTTCTGCACTCGATTTCCGCGATCCTAAGCGCATAGAATACGCATATAAGCTCAACAACGGCGAATGGATCTATATACATCACAACCACTCTGTGTCGCTTCTCGACCTCAATCCGGGCAAATACACGCTCCAACTGCGCTCAACCAACAGCGATGGTGTATGGACCGACAACGTGAGAACGGTCTGCATTAACGTGGTTCCCGCCTTTTGGGAGTCGTGGTTCGGCAAAATTCTCGCCGTTCTTCTGGGCTTATTGTTCATCGGATCCATCGTTTACACCTATTTATATATAAAGAAGCTGCGCCGACAAAAGGACAATCTCGAGGCATATCTTCAGCTCATCAGTCCCGAAATTTCGGCAGAAAACGCGGAGATAAGCAATCAACAAACCGAAGAAAACATCGAAAAGGTGATTCCGCATACCGAAATCAGCGCAACAGATGACATCATGACTAAGCACGTTATCGAGTATATCGAGCAAAACATTGGCAAAGCCGACATCGGTGTTGACGACATAGCTGCCGTAGCTTGCGTCAGTAGAACGCAATTAGCTAAGAAAACAAAGGAGCTCTTTGGTATCACTCCCGTTGCCTTTTTGCGCGAAGTGCGACTGCAACATGCGGTGAAAATTCTCATGAACAGCAATAAAACGGTAAACGAAATTGCTTACGAGAGCGGTTTTTCTGACCCGAAATATTTCAGCAAATGCTTCAAACAGAAGTTTGGTCTCACCCCAAGCGACTATAAAACTGCACACTCTTGATTTTATGTTTTATAGCATAAAAAACGCCGTTTTATCGTAAAAGAGTAAAAAATTTCATCCTTTTTTGGAAAAATTTCCACCACTTTGGTAAAATATTACTCAATTTTGGAATTTTATTCCCCCCCGATTTGCCTAATAATATATAATTTTGCAACGTGAAAAGTTTTTAAAAATTATATATTGGTTAGGTTTATTAATTGAACAAGTAGAACGTCTGAGGAAGACTAAGCGTAGTCTTCAACTCAGCGTTCAAAAAAAAAGAAAAAGGGTTAAGACTGAAATTGCTGATCTATAAAGTCGGAATAAATGCCGATTTTCAATAATAACTACTGGGTAAAACTATGAATCGAAAAAACAAATCAAACAAAACATTTTATAGAGAAGCAAAAAAGATCTTTGGTAGGTAAAGAAATACCTTATATAAAGTAGATATAAAAGATCTTCAATAGACGGTGAATGTTCAAAATAGGTTTAAATGTTGTATATTGGATAAAGAGGATTTCAGGCAGTGATGCCCATGAAATCCTTCTTTTTTTGCGCCCTTTCCCTTATTTTTTTATGCCCTTTCGGCACTACTCCCCCACCCTTTTCATCACCTCGTTTCTGTCTTTTTAAAATTCTTTTCTTCCCATTTCATCTTAAAATCTCAGTGAAACAAAAAAGTTATTTCATTGATATAGCAAAGTTATTTCAATGATATAACTTTCTTATTTCAATGAAATAACTTTTTCATTTCAGCAGAATGTTTTTTTGAAGTGGCAAGAAAGATATTTTGAAGTGGCAAGAAAGTTCTTTTGATTTGGCATTGACGTGAATTTTATTTCTGCGACAAGTTTGCTTAAAAAACAAGCAAATAAATTGTTTTTTGTTTTGTTTTTTCTTTGTCTTTCACTATCTTTGCAGAAAATAATTGACCTGATAGCGTTGAAAATCATCAGTGATGACATATTGATAACGGGACTTCGTGAAGGAGATCTGAAGTCGTTTGAGTGCATCTACAATCAATATTACGGATTGTTGTGCAGCTTTGGTATGCATCTTTTGAACGATTCGTCGGCGGCAGAAGAGATAGCTGACGACATTTTTTTCCACCTTTGGGATCGTCATAGCGAGATAGAAATCAGCAATTTGCAGGGATATCTGATCAGAAGTGTGCGAAATCGTTGTCTCACTGAGCTGAAATCGGCTCGTCGTCGTGCCGAAATGAGCGCCGAAGATCCCAATATCGCAGATGCATTAGGCTTTATCCAGTCGGTGTTTGCCGACGGAAGTCATCCATTAGGCGAGCTATTAGAGAAAGAATTTGATGAACACTTGATGAGATCAATCGATTCTTTGCCCGAAGAATGCCGAAAAGTGTTTATGATGAGCGTGTATCAGCATAAGCGAAACGCCGAAATTGCGCGCGAATTGGGCATCAGTGTGAGCACGGTTAAGTATCATAAACACAACGCAGTGGTGAAGATTTCGGAGCAGATGTCGAAATATCTTCTGTTTGTTTTGTCGATAATGTATGTGTCCTGAATAGAAAAAGTTTTCATTTTTCTCAGTTTTCGACTGTCCTTTTTTCTGAAAAGATTGTCATATATATAAGGAACGACAATTAAAAAGAATCTTTTATGACAATCGAAAACATTGATAATCACATTTTAGAGCTGCTGGAAGCGTTCTCGGAAAAGCGCATTAGTACCGACGAACTCAAAGAATTGAGGGCGTGGTGTGATGCCGACGATGAGCATAAAGCGATTGCCAGAGAGATAATAGAGTGTGTTTTCACGATGAAAGTGATATCGCATCGCAACGATTTTGATACGAAATCGGCGTTTAAACGCTTCATGTCGCACGTGGAATCGACCGAAAAGAGCGAGCCGAAAGCGCAGAATGATGAGGCTTTCGGCATGACAAGCAATGGCGTTTCGCGTCGGAAGACGTGGCGATGGGTAGCTGTTGCGGCGTCGATAGTGCTGGTTTTCGGTTTGATGTCATACGTTTTTCATCGTCTTAACAGTGAAATCAGCGAGACAGCCGACGTTGTTTTGCGCGTTCCTAACGGCTCACAACTGAGTGTTACCATGTCAGACGGCACGAAAGTTTTGCTGAATTCGGGTTCTGTTATGTCATATAGTCCCGATTATGGCATCAAAGACCGCGAGATAACTCTGCAAGGTGAGGGCTATTTTGTTGTCGCTCACGATGAGGAAAAGCCTTTTACGATACATACAAACGACGTTACCGTGCGCGACATCGGCACCGAATTCCATATTCGTAACTATAAAGAAGATGAACACGCGCGCGTGAATCTCGTTGAAGGTAGCGTGGCATTGCGCAGTGATGTTAAGAAATCTGGCAGAGAAGTGCTGCTGAAGAAGGGACAAAAAGCCGATGTTGACAAGCGGACTGGCGTGATTGAAAAAGCACAACTGACGCAAAAGAAGGAGAAAGTGATAGCAATGCAGACGCTCGATGAGATAGCATTTGATGACACTTCGCTTGAAAACATTGCCAAAGAACTGAGTCGCAGCTACGGCGTTCAGATAAAAGTGAGCGACGATGCGCTGCAAAAGCGCTTCTATGGTACGTTCAGTCGTCGCAACAATTCGGTGGAAGAAATTCTGGAAACCATTGCTTCAACACGTCAGATGAAATATAAAAAGGAGAACGGAGAATACCTTCTCTACTGACATCAGCGCCCTACTCCACCCTGCTTTGCGCTGGATGTGGGCGATGTTTGATGATTGTTAACCTGTGATTACTGACCTTAGAATATTATTTTCATTAAATATTAATTTTAAAAAACTTAGATCTATGAACCAAAAAGACAAGAGATTGCTTATCGTTTTCTTGCTTTCGGCGTTTTTCTTTGTAGCTGTTCAGGCGCAAAAAGTAACGCTTAACACAGGCAATGTAACGGTAAAGGAAGCAATGCAGCGCCTGAAGAAGGCGACAGGTTACACGTTTGTTTTCTATGCTTCGGACGTAGATACGAGCAAACGCGTGAAAGTTTCAGCCAATAATGCCAGCATTGAGGATGTGGCTAAGCAGATATTGGCTGGTCAGAACGTAACATTTACGGTGAAAGACCGCAATATCGTGGTGCAAAATGCGCAGACAGGCAACGGGAAGATGATCACTTCGCGTGGCAGAATTACCGATTCGAACGGCGAACCTGTAGTGGGAGCCACGATAAAACAGAAGGGAACTACCAACGGAACGGTAACAGACGCCGACGGATATTTCTCACTTGACGTGCCCGAAAACGCGCCATTAGTGGTATCTTACGTAGGAGCTGACGACAGTGAAGTGCGAGCTCAGCAGAACATTAGTGTGCAAATGCGAGACGATGTGAAGGCTCTCGACGAGGTTGTTGTCGTAGGTTACGGTACGATGCGCAAGAGAGATCTCACTGGTTCCATTGCATCTGTTAAGGCAGAAGACATAGTTCGCACGCCAACTACTAATGTTATGGACGCAATTCAGGGACAAGTTGCGGGATTTGACATCACAAAGACGAGCGGAGATCTGGGTTCTGAGCTGAACCTTACGCTGAGAGGTAATCGTTCTATCTATGGAAACAACGCGCCATTGTTCATAATCGACGGTATGGAAGGGTCGTATGACGATCTCAATCCTAACGATATCGCATCGGTAGAAGTGCTGAAAGATGCGTCGTCAACGGCAATATATGGTGCTGCCGGCGCCAATGGTGTGATCATTATCACTACAAAAGATCCGCAAAAAGGGCGATTCAACATCAACTTTGATGCCTACTATGGACTGAATAAGGTTACAAGTTTCCCGAAAATCAATACGGGCGACGACTATATTAACTTCAGACGTGAGGCTGCTCGCACCGCAGGAAAATGGAGTAGTTCGGCAGATGACGAGAGCATTTTCCCAAGTTATATGTGGAATTTGATTCAGAACAACCAGTGGGTTGACTGGTTCGACCTCGCAACTCGCGACGGAATGACTGCAAACTACAACCTTTCGACATCATATTCTAACGACAGAATGAGCTCTTATTTCTCACTTGGCTACAACAATACTAAGGGAATTCAGGACGGAGAGCAGATGAAGAGATATTCGGCTCGTGCAAAATTCGACTTCAAAGCAAACAGATATCTGTCTTATGGACTGAATCTCTATGCGCTTTATAGCGATTAT
>Ga0065709_1029859_pt1 | contig 11426 bp, 11 predicted proteins | sample Hoacrofraction14_2_FD_59096 | JGI IMG/M metagenome (GOLD analysis project Ga0065709, IMG submission 59096) | Hoatzin crop microbial communities from Cojedes, Venezuela, sample from fiber fraction 14 v1 | ecosystem: Host-associated > Birds > Digestive system > Esophagus > Crop | place: Venezuela... | reverse complement strand
GATTCAAAATACAAATCATACCTATATTCACGAAATGATTGAAAACTACGGAAACTGTTTGATTCAGCTAAAGCAATATGATAAAGCTCTGGCGCTTGAAAAAGTATATGATGATTTTTGTGACAGAGCTGATTTTGTCTATATTATGGGGCTTGTGTATTTAAATAACAACCGTTTCGATGATGCGCTTTGCCAGTTCCAAAAAGCAAGTACTATGACAAACTATTCTATGGATGGCGTAAATTCATATCTTGCATATTATAACATGGGGCTAATATATGAAAGCCGAAACGATATAAATAAAGCCATAGATTCTTATTCAAAATGCGGCGGCTATGCACCTGCCATTCATAGAATGTATGCACTTAAATAAATACTATATTCTTTTTATATTTTGACAATTCGCTCATGCAGTCTTTGGAAGATATTAGCGTTCCATCATCTTTCAATAGACTGCATATTTTTGTCAAAAATAATTCTTTGTCATCACATCTTAAAAGAGCATCATGTAAACATATAATATCAAATGAATTCTTCGGGAAAGCCTTGCATATATCTTCTATATCACACGTTTTTATATCTCCCATATATCGTCCGAGCATAGCGAGCTTTTTGTTTTGTTCGCATCCGGCAAAATATGCATTCTTGTATCTAAACTTTAATTCCGACAAGTTGGTGCCCATTCCAGTATATAGTTCCAAAAAAGAAAATCTAGTCGCTTTATCTTTTACTATTTTACAGACGGCACCTACAAGCTCTTCATTTACAGCTTCAAAATTCCAAATATCAAATCCCCATTTTGATTTAAATTTTTCCATGCTTTCTTCGATAACATTTGTTTTCTTTGTATTAAACGATTTACCACTATCTTCGCCGCCAACATGATAAACAAATGCATTATAGCATAAGAGCTGTCTAAAGCCTGCCGCCGACAATCTCATTCCCAAATCATCATCTTCAAAATATGCCGGAGAAAAGAAGCTGTCAAAAAGATTGTATTCCTCTTCTTTATAAAAAGATATTTCATCAATTGCATTCCTTGATAAAAGTATGCAAAATCCCGTAAGTCGTACCATTTCTTTAGTACTTTCCATTCCAAAAGTACTTATCATATCGCCTATTTTTACTGCATCATCTATTGATTTTATCTTAAAATCAAAAAGATCCGCATTTTGGCAAAGTGCATTGTTCGATACAGCTCCAACTGCTCCTATATTTCTTTCATCATAAAGGCTCATCTTCATGGAAAAGTAAGAACCGGGCGTCATTATGGCATCGTTATTCAAAAACAATATGTCATTTTTGCTACTTGCATTTGCAGCTCCAATATTGCATCCTTTTGAAAAGCCAACATTTTCACTGTTTAAAATAAGTTTTATAAATTTCTCCTCTTTCAAAAAGTTATCTACGCCATCCGTCGATGCATTGTCGACAACAATTATCTCGTCTCCTTCAAGCATATTGGTTCTTACTTGTTTTAAACACTCTTGTATTATATCCTTATCATTAAACGATAAAATAACAAACGATGTGTTTTTTAGTCTGAAAAATTCATCATTTTTACATTTTTCTTTTTCAGCAAAAATGAGCTTTTTATCATCTTTGTCTTCACAAAATCTATAAGCCATATCAAAGCACAGATAAGCCTTATTTATGTTAAAAAATTCATAGTAAATTCCAAGCATGTAATAAAGCTCATAATTTCTGCTGTTTCGAAGAAGGCCATTCCTTATAGCTACAAGTTCGCCGTGGGAATCTCCAAGAGCTTCACATACGCTTGCATACAAAAGATAAATATCTTCGCCCTCAAATTTTTCGCAGTCATACCACTTATCTTCTTCAAATATATTTATATTGTTTTTCCTGCAAAAAGATTCTATTTTTTCTTTGGCAAGTTTATATTCGCCATTCGATAAATGCGCTTTTATATCTTCGTACATAAAAGTCTCCTATAATAGTGAAAACTCCTATAACTAACTATAAGTAACCGCTGCGACTAACTTTAGTTTAAATACACGTTCTATAAATATTCTAAAACAATCTCACAATTAAGCATTATCTATATTCATCTTACGAATTGCGTTAAGACTATTCAAATCACCGACATCTATTCTTTTACCATTCATCTTAAATGCGTGCATATCTCTTTTTCCGGATAACCAAGCCGCAAAACTTCCCGGTGCATCATATCCGCATCCATCATCAAGTGCCTCCCTTAAAAGAGCAAGATCTTTGGCCTTATAGATATAAAATGGCGGAACTGCAAGATTTCCCTTTGGCTCAAGTGGTTTTTCTTCATAAGATGTTATTTTGTCATTTTCGTCAACCGTGATAATGGCTGTCTTCTGCTTCTTTTGAAGGTCATCTTCTTTGTGGCACATTACAACGGAAGTATCTTTTTCTTTTGCAAATTTAAAAAAATTTTCGAGTGAAAAATCAAGAACATTGTCGCCGGCAGCTACAAATATCATGTCATCATTTGTTTCCATCTTTTCATATATATATGGCGCGCCGTCGCATTCTCCGAAAAATGCAAGTATCAAATCATTGACCGCACCAAGTCTCTTGTCATTTTCCATGCTTCCATCGTCATAGACCGAAATTTTTTCTTTTCTCCTTTTTGCAAAGTCTTCAAAAAAGCTTACAAATTTATGATTTGAAATAATTATGTAACTATCAATCATGTTGTTTTTTGACGCATTGTCTATAAGTGCATCAAGAATCGTTGTACCACCGATATCAAGAAGCGGCTTTGGAAAATTTTCTGTTATAGGATAAAGTCTTGTTGCGTATCCTGCCGCAAGAATTATTGCTTTCATTTATATTTACTCCATTTCTGTCAGATATCATCTAAAATCTTCACTTTGATTTTAGACTTTTATTCCATGCTCACGCCATCTGCGCTATCACATATAAAAGACTTATATTTTCCCTCTAAATTCGGAAATTTTTTCAAGTATTTCGATAAAACTTCACTTTCAATTTTATCTGCCATATCAGGCTCTATAAGCGCCATGCAGCATCCTTTAAAACCTGCTCCCGAAAATCTTGCGCCATATACGCCACTTGTTTGCCTAAGTATTTCATATAGGAAAATAAGATTTTCGCTACCGCACTCATAATTATTTATTGATGATGCACCGCTTTCAAAAATAAGATTTCCGTAGCTCTCAATGTCTCCCTTTCTAAACAGCTCTACGCCCTTCTCAACTCTATCCATTTCACTGTAAAAATGAAGCGCTCTCTTATAGAAAGGTACAGGAAGCCTATCTTTATAACTTTCGAAAAGTTCTCTGTCCACATCTCTAAGAAAAGTATCCTTGTACTTTCCATATTCTTTTCCGGCATACGCAAGTATTGAATATGCTGCACTCTTGCACTCATCAACCCTCATATTATAGCTTGATGAAGCAAGACTTCTATCAAGTCCGGAGAAAAAAATACCGATTTTGAAATCCTTCATATTACTCGGAATTTCAATCTTCTCATAAGAATCATCATTAGTATCAAGATAAAGAAGTTTATTTTTTGAAGATAAAACCTCACAGCTCTGATCGAGTTTTCCGCAGCTAACGCCTACATAATTGTTTTCTGCTGCCTGTGCCAAGAGAATTAATTCATGATTTGTTAACGTTATTCCGTTTATCTTGCACAGTATGGATAAAAAAGCAATTATTACAGCCGCAGATGACGAAAGGCCGCCTATGGGAAGCGATCCTTCAATTACTCCGCACATTCCTACGTGTAGCGGATACTTTTCATTTAAAAGAAGAGTTGCACCTCGAAGGTGATCTGCCCAATCATTTTCTTTTTCTTCGGGAACCGAATTTATATGAAACTGCGCTCTCTTTGGAAAATTAAGACTTGTAAGCTCTATTATTCCGTTTCTTTTGATACCATATGCAATATGAATACCATTATCTATCGCGAATCCATTGATTTTACCGTGCTGATGATCTATATGTGCACCAAGCGTGCATACTCTGTACGGACAAAAACCGACACCATCTATTTGTCTGTGATACATATTTTCAAAAACTTCTATACAATTTTGACTTTCCATTTAAAGCTCCCTCTTTAATTTTTTTATATCTATATTAGATTATAAAATATATATACAATTTTGTCATTTTTAACGAAATTTAGTTGATTTTCTGAAAATATTGTGATAAGCTGTAATTGAGTAAGTAGAATTAAAAGCCAATAGCTTGCCCGGCGAGGATATCACTTATGGATGAGTGAGACGTAACCTTGCATCAATCATGGAAGAAAGGAGGGTCTTGTTATGGCGAACGTCATGATGAGTGGAGTATATAACCACTTCTTAACATCATATGCATCGGCAGATACCACCAAAGCTGATTCACATAAAAAGAATGAGCTAAAAGATATCTACAAGTCGATTGTCCGTATTAATAAAGATTCCCCTCTTTATCTTTTGAAGCAAGATAATAAGACGCAGGAAAATGCTATTGCGCTCAAAGAAGCTGCGCGTAAAATGCAAGGTGATTTGTCGCTATTAAAAGGCGATGATGACAGCCTCTTTACAGGTAAGACTGCAAGCTCTTCCGATGAAAAAGCAGTATCCGCAACATTTATAGGCGATAGCAATGGCAGTTCTCCTTCTTTTGATATAGAAGTAAAAGAACTTGCAACGCCGCAAGTTAATACCGGAAGTTTTGTGCCACCCGGTAAATCCGGTCTTGATCCGGGTAGCTATTTCTTTGATGCAAGAATAGATTCGCAAAACTACGAATTCCAGTTCCTGATATCAAATAATGATACAAATCTTGATATCCAAAACAGAATCGTAAGTCTTGTTAATAAGGCAGGCGTTGGCCTGTCGGCGAGCCTTATTACTAATGAAAACGGTGAAAATGCGATTGAGATAGAATCCGAAAATACAGGACGAAGTTCTCCAAATGTCAAAGCATTTGATATTATGGATGCACTTAACAGTCCAAAACATGGCATAGTCCCTTATTTTGGCCTTGGAAACACAACAAGCGATGCCACAAACGCCAAGTTTTCAATAAACGGCGACGAGCACACATCCATTCGAAACAGATTTACTGTTGCAAATACTTATGAACTTGAGCTGAAGGATACATCAGAAAATCCTATAACCATCACTACGAAAAGTGATAACGAAGCAATCATAGACAATATCGGCAAGATGGTCGATAGTTATAATAGTTTTATAGATAAAATTTCAAATTTTGATGACGGCAAATTCAGTAAACATATGATTACGTCGTCTATTTCTGCTATCCTGGGAAATCGCAAAGATTCACTTGAATCTATCGGCATAAAGCTTGGAGATGATAGCAAGATAAGTTTTGACAAGGATATACTAACCACAAGCCCCGATGATATTGGCGAAAAGATGACACCTGCAAAAGATTTTGCAAATAGTCTCGATGAATTTTCAAAAAATATCATGCTCGACCCTATGAAATATACCGACAGTCCCGTTGTTAATTACAAGAATCCGGGAAAAGAACACATAAATCCTTATGTAACCAGTGAATACACCGGAATGATGTTTAATAATTATTGTTAAAAAAGCTAAGGTTTTTTACACCTTAGCTTTTTATTTTTATGAATTTTTTACTGCATCAAGGGCAGATCTTACTACCTGATCCATATTGAAATATTTGTACTGGCCAAGTCTTCCACCAAATATAATCTGCGGATAAGCCTGAGCCATTTCAGCATATTTTTTATACAAATTATTGTTCTTGTCATCATTCATAGGATAATATGGTTCATCACCCTTAGTCCATGTTGCGGGATATTCTTTGGTAATGATAGTACCTGTTCCGTTACCGAATTCAAAATGCTTATGCTCGATAATTCTTGTATAAGGAACTTCTCTTTCGGTATAGTTTATAACTGCATTGCCCTGATAATTGTCGACATCAGGCATATCCTCGTTTTCAAATCTAAGCGAACGATACTCAAGTGTACCATACTTATATTCAAAGAACTCATCAATCATTCCGGTATATACTATATTGTCAAATGTATCACCACTCTTTGATACAATCTTTTCACTAGGTCTGATAGAGTGTCTGTCAACAAAATCAAAGAAATCTGTTCCAAGCTGAACGGTAATATTAGAAAATGCCTGTATACCGCATATCTGACCGCCGATATCATTTCTAAGTCCAAGAAGTCTTTCGCACATTGCTGTATATCCGCCTACAGGAATACCCTGATAAGCATCATTGAAATAGTTATTGTCATATATGAAGCGGAACGGAAGTCTCTTAATTATGAAAGCAGGAAGTTCATCACAGCTTCTTCCCCACTGTTTTTCGGTATAACCTTTAACGAGCTTTTCAAATACATCTTTTCCTGCAAGAGATAATCCCTGTTCCTCAAGGTTCTGAGCTTCAAAATTATTTATTTCATATTCCGAAGGATTAGATATTCCGCGTTTTTTCAAAATATCAATTATAGCTTCTCTGCTCTGGTGACCGATAATTTCACGAGCCTGCTGCGGTGTTTTGATATTCCACATCTTAGAAAATGTATTCATGTTAAATGGCAAATTATAAAGCTCATCTTTGTAAACTGCCATAGGCGAATTTACATAATGATTGAACTTTGCAAACTTGCATACATATTGCCAAACTTCTTCGTCAGATGTATGAAAAATATGTGCACCGTATTTATGTACCTGGATTCCTCTGACTTCCTCTGTATAAATGTTACCTGCGATTTGGTCTCTCTTATCGATAACAAGGCATTTTTTACCTTCTTTTGCCTTTTCGTGAGCGAAAACGCAGCCATATAGACCTGCACCGACTATTAGGTAATCGTAATTCATTTTGGATACTCCTCCCGACGCTCCAAGCGTCTCTTCGTTTTATACTCTTTTTGTATTCTATCAGATTGTAAAAAAAGTTTCCATTACAATAAGATTTTATTTTAAAAAATTATATTTTTAAAAGTTCGTTTATTATGCCGCTAAGTGCAATAGCATCATCCAAAGCTCTATGCGCACAGCCTGTATCTATATCAAAATATTTTGCCAGTGTTTCCTGCTTATAATTTTCAAGTCCGAAAACTTTCTTTTTTGAAAAAGAAAGCGTATCCACAAACTCAATATTTGCCGGAATCGACAATCTTTCAAATCTCTCTTTCAAAAATCTCATATCAAACTTTGCGTTGTGAGCGCAAACAATTATTTTATCATCTCTATCACAAAAAGCATCCGCCATAAAATGACAAAATTCTTTGTAAACTTCTCTTTCTGTCGGCGCTGCAAAAAGCATATCATTTGTAATATGATTTATCAAACTTACTCTATATGGTACATCTATTCCTGCATTTATAAGCGTTCCGAATGTATCTGTAATCTGCCCATCTTCAACAAGTACTGCGCCTATTTCTATTATTCTGTCATTTTTTGATGATAATCCCGTTGTCTCCGTATCAAAAGCTATGAATTTTCTCTTTAGACGCTTTTCTATATCAGGGTCTACCTTTTTCTCTATTATGTTTAAATTATTTTTTTGCAATGCTCTTTATATCTTTGTCAATTTTTTTGTTTTTTGCTATTTTGTCCGCAATGCTTCTTTTGCCGAGCATTATTTCAAGTGCATCCATCAAATTCCCCCATATTTCTCTTCAAAAAACTTAAATCTATTATCTATCTGATCAAAAAATGACTTATTTAAAGCATAAGGCTCTACATAAAAAATCTGAAGAATAAGTCTTGCCATCTTCTCTCTTTTTTCTTTGCCAAATCCATCAAGTCTATTATTTTGTTTTTTGCAAAAATCATGCCAATTAATTATATACTTTTCGTATTGCTCAATATTTTTTATCCCAAGAAAATCTTTTATTCTGACTTCATATCTATCTTTTTCATCAAGCATACATTCATTTGTCTGTAGAAAATAACTCATACCGCTTTCATCATAATATCTTCCAAGCGGAAAAAGTCTGCAAAGTCCGGGTCTGTATTCATGAATAGAACACATACCTTTTTCATCCAAAAATGCGCATCCATCTTCCGATGCTTCAATCTCATTATGAATTAGGAGATTGGGCAAAATAAGATTATCCACCATCCTTATCTCGATTTCTTTTTCTATCATATCAGTAAAAGTTTTTGAAGTACCTTTATAAAGATTATACATATCATAAGGATCCAAAATGATAGTATCCGCTGTATCGCGGCAGCATTTACTGCATCCATCGCATTTGCCGCAGCCCGCAAGAACGAAGTCCTTATTTTTATAAAGTTTTCCATCCGAAATATCGGTAAGTTCAATATTCCTAATCATCCAATCTCCATTTTTACAAAAATTAAAGCGCAGCTTTAATCTTTTCAATCATATCTTTGTATTCATCATCTGTAAGGAATGTCTTTTGAGGATTCATCTCGAAAGTTCCATTCCATTCAAAGCCATCTTTATACTTTGGAACAAGATGCATATGAAGATGACATCCACTGTCAGCATATGCTCCATAGTTGACCTTGTCAGGATTAAACACCTTGTGAATAGCCTTTGAAGCTCTTGCTACATCTGCAAAGAATGCATTTCTGTCTTCATCGGATATATCTACAAGCTCGCTTACATGGTCTTTGTATGCAACAATGCATCTTCCCTTGTGACTCTGCTCCTTAAATAGTATAAGACTACTTACGCTAAGATCACAAATATAAATTCCAAATGCATCCAAATGCTCATCTCTCATGCAATATCCGCATGAAGCATCTTTCTTTATTTCACTCATTTTATTTCTCCCTTACGAAAAAACAATCATATCCAAAAACTTCTTTTGAATTTATCAAAAGTTTTATATCGCTAACGCTAATTGAAACAGTTCTTGCTACGAAAAAGCCTACATAAACATACTTTGTATCGACTTTGTTCAAAGCATAATCATATCCTGATATTACAGGATCATATCCGCCTATCTGAGCACCGTATCCATCAGGAGTAGAGTACACTCTTACAATAAACTCATCACCTGTTTTTGGAGCTTTACGAAGCTTTCCGCCTTCAAAGTCGCACAAGCCGCTCTTTCTTGCAAAAGTATTAGAACCCGTTTCAAATCCCGGCCTAAATGTAACTCCTGCCGCAACATAGTCACCGAGGATAAGACCGCTTTGCTCATTCATGTACATATCGTCTCTTACCATAGCGCCAAAAGCCGAATAGTCTGCTGCATCACCGGCCGTATTAAATCCGTTTATTTTGATTTTTCCGGACAATTCAAAACTATCCTTAATCGGAATACGAACAAAATACATTGCAAGACCATCAGACTTATTCATAATTTTGCCGTTATTTTTGAGTTTTCCAGCAGATATGATCATGCATCCGTCATTATCTTTTCCAAGTGTAAATTCATCAGTGCTCTTACAGCTTCCCTTATTTACATCACCAAAAACCGTTCCGTACCAAACATTGTCGTTTGCATCAATATATTTTGGCCAAAAAATATCAGGCTCTGTTATCATCTCATAAACAGGATCTACATAGTTTTTATTTATGGACTTTGAAACAAGTTCCGCTGCTTTATCAAGAGGATTTTGAATATTATCTTTTATAAAACTTTCAAGAGACGTATCTTTGTCCTCAAGTTCTTTTACAATCAGATATGCATTCACCATAGCCCCAAAATAGCTTGTATGAGTATCATCTACGGATAACGGAGCAGAGCCGGTTCTTGCATGCTGGAAAAGAGTATCGTTTTCTTTGATATCATCCTTGTCACACGAAAGAGCTACTTCCAAAGTTTTATTTGTCAAATCACAGACAAAAATATTTAAATCTTCACCAAGTTTTCTGATAGCTTTTGCATAGTCGCCAAAAGATGTAATATGCACCTTATCACCCTGATAGTTCATGCTCTCATCTCTTCTGACTATAGGCGTTACCAAAATGCTCTCTGCGCCGTTTTTTTCAGCAATTTTAATATAATATTCATACAAGCTGTTTGCAAAACTTCCCGGTGTATTGTAATCACCGCTTGGATCTGTAAAAGTCACATCGCCGCTTTTTTCATCATTGTGGCCAAAGCCAATCATAAGAATATCGCCGTTTCCTATGCCGGATACGAATTTCTCATAATTTGCATGCTTTCTGAAACTCTTTGAACTTGTTCCCGATACAGCCAAATTTTCTACGACGATATCACCGGATAAAAATTTATTTATCACAGCGCCCCAGCCGTATCTTGGCATATAATAATCATCATTAAATGCGCTGACTGTGCTATCGCCCACAATCCATAAGGTTGTTTTTTTGCTCATATTTTTAACCTAAAATTTCTTTTACAGTCTCTGCAATCTTTTCATCTTTGCAATCTCTAAAGAAATATTCCTTGAAATTTTCGCCCATAAATGCACCCTTTACAAGGTCTTTGTCGAGGCCTTTTAGAATTGTAGACATATCCTGAACATATGTTACCTTCTTTACTTCATCAAGAATCTTCTTGTTTCTCTGCTCAGGCTCTCTTCTTTCCTTTGGATACCCGCCTCCGAACGGCTCACTCCAAAGCTTCTCAAAGATATATTCAAGATTCAAGTCTCCGCCCCAGCCAAATCCGAGTGCAAATGGAAGAGCTATAGCATTTCCATCATTTATCTGTGCAAAAGTATATGCATCAAGAGGGCTTTCAACATGTCCGCAGATTACTCCCGGAAAAGAATTAAGTGCAAGCATAGCGCCTTCACCTGTGCCGCATCCTGTAACAACAAAATCTACAGCCTTGGAATTAAGAAGTGTAGCTGCAAGAATACCATTCTGAACATATGTAAGCTGTGCATCGTCATCAGCGCTATACATACCATAGTTTACAACTTCAAAGCCCTTAGCATCTGCTACTTTTTTAAGTGCATTATAAATAACTCCGTTTTTTGCTGCCTGTGAATTTTCATTAATAAGTGCGATTCTCATAAATTTTCCTTTCATATTTACAGCAATAGGCGAACCGCATTTGCAGTCCGCCTTATCACTATTTTTGGCGTTTGAATTTTTATCAAACGTTTTTATTAGTCGTTTACCTTTACATCAGGCTGTTCTTCTGTAACATCTTCGAACTTGGAAGCATCAAGGTTGCTTGGATCCTGTCCGATGTAAGCAGAGATACCGCCATCGATATAAACTACCTGGCCGTTGATGAAGTCAGATGCAGGAGATGCAAGGAATACAGCAAGTCCCATAAGGTCTTCTGTCTTGCCCCATCTCTGAGCAGGTGTCTTTGAACGGATGAATCTGTCGAATGGATGCATTGATCCATCAGCCTGCTTCTCACGAAGAGGAGCTGTCTGAGGTGTTGCAATATATCCGGGTCCGATAGCGTTACACTGAATGTTGTACTGACCATATTCAGAACAGATATTTCTTGTAAGCATCTTGAGACCGCCCTTTGCTGCTGCATATGCAGATACAGTCTCA
>Ga0065709_1006230_pt1 | contig 11430 bp, 9 predicted proteins | sample Hoacrofraction14_2_FD_59096 | JGI IMG/M metagenome (GOLD analysis project Ga0065709, IMG submission 59096) | Hoatzin crop microbial communities from Cojedes, Venezuela, sample from fiber fraction 14 v1 | ecosystem: Host-associated > Birds > Digestive system > Esophagus > Crop | place: Venezuela... | reverse complement strand
GGCCCGCGCCATACGACGCGAGCCCCACTCTTATTGTCAGAGAAGCTGCAAACTTATTCTTCGTTACTCCAATCTTCTTTGGTCTTGCGAACGTAGCTCTGGTAGCGGAGTTTAGCCATGCGCTCTGCTTCGCTGAAGAGCTCGTCGGCCTCTTTCGGATAGGCTTTCTGTACGGAGAGGTAGCGAACTTCGCCCAAGAGGAAGTCGCGGAACTTCTCCCACTGCGGCTCTTTGGAGTCGAGTGAGAAGGGGTTCTTGCCTTCTTCGGCCAGCTGAGGATTGTAGCGCCAGAGGTGCCAGTATCCACATTCAACGGCGCGAGCCTCTTCTGCCTGGCTACGTCCCATGCCACCCTTGATCTTCAGACCGTGGTTGATACAGGGAGCGTAGGCGATAACGAGGGAAGGTCCGGGATAAGCTTCGGCCTCGCGGATAGCTTTGAGGCACTGTGCGTTATCGGCTCCCATGGCAACTTGTGCTACATATACATAGCCGTAGGTCGTGGCAATCATGCCGAGGTCCTTCTTGCGGATGCGTTTTCCTTGTGCAGCAAACTGTGCAATGGCGCCGAGCGGGGTAGCCTTGGAAGCCTGTCCACCGGTGTTGGAATACACCTCAGTGTCGAGCACGAGCAGGTTGACGTCTTCGCCGCTGGCAATCACGTGGTCGAGACCGCCGTAGCCAATGTCGTAAGATGCACCGTCGCCACCAATAATCCACTGCGAACGCTTCACGAGATAGTGGTCGAGGGTCTTGAGTTCGGCGCAGATGGCGCAGCCACTCTCGGCACCCTTGGCGATGAGAGGTTTGAGTTCGGCAGCGATGCGTTTTGTTTCGTCGGCATCGTCTTTCTTCTCAATCCACTCTTGTGCGAGTGCTTTGAATTCTTCGGGTGTGCCTTCCTGGGCGATAGCCTCGTTCAGCAGCATGGTGACACGCTCTTTCATCTTCTTGTTTCCGAGCACCATACCCATACCAAATTCGCAGAAGTCCTCGAACAGTGAGTTGTCGAAGGCGGGGCCTTGTCCCTTTTCGTTGGTGCAATAAGGTGTCGAGGGGATGGAAGCGGAGTAGATAGAGGAGCATCCTGTGGCGTTGGCAATCATTTCGCGGTCACCGAAGAGCTGCGAGATGATTTTCACATAAGGTGTTTCGCCGCAACCGGAGCAAGCGCCGGAGAACTCGAAGAGCGGTGTAGCAAACTGCGAGTTCTTGGGATTCATCTTGATATCTACGAGGTCTTGTTTCGACTTCACCTGGTGTACAAGATATTCCCAGTTCTGTGCTTCCTTCTTCATCTCGTCGCTATCGGGATTGAACGGAGCCATGGTGAGAGCCTTCTCGCCCTTCTTGCCAGGACAAACGTCGGCGCAGTTGCCGCATCCGAGGCAGTCGAGCACGGATGTTTCGATGCGGAAATGCATGCCCTTGAGTGCTTTGGGAGCCAAAACGGGCTGTGTCTCGAGGCCTTCGATGCCGGCGAGTTCGTCGTCGGTGAGCACGAAGGGACGAATGGCAGCGTGGGGGCAGACGAAAGAACACTTGTTACACTGGATACAGTTCTCAACATTCCATACGGGAACGAAGGCTTCTACGCCACGTTTCTCGAAGGCGGCAGTACCGTTTTGCCAGCTGCCATCCACGGTGTCGTGTTTCACAAAGTCGGAAACCTTGAGCAGGTCGCCTGCTTGTGCGTTGATGGGGCGCACGAGTTCTTTCACGAATGCGGGTGCGTTGTCCTCCTTCTCAGCATCGTCGGGCAGGTTGGCCCATGCGGGATCAACGGTCAGTTGTTTATATTCGCCACCGCGATCAACGGCTGCATAGTTCTTGTTGACAACATCTTCGCCCTTCTTTCCGTAGGATTTCACGATGAATTTCTTCATCTGTTCCACTGCGAGATCTTCGGGGATAACGCCTGTGATGCGGAAGAATGCCGACTGAAGAATGGTGTTCGTGCGGTTGCCGAGGCCAATTTCTTGGGCAATCTTGGTGGCGTTGATGTAGTAAACAGTGATGTTATTTTGTGCGAAATAGCGCTTCACTTTGTTAGGCATGAAGTTGACGAGCTCCTCACCATCGAAGATTGTGTTGAGCAGGAAGGTGCCATTCTTCTGCAATCCGCGCGTAACGTCGTACATGTGCAGATATGCCTGCACGTGGCATGCCACGAAGTTAGGTGTGGTTACGAGATAAGTGGAGCGGATGGGGGTATCACCGAAACGCAGGTGAGAGCAGGTGAAGCCGCCCGATTTCTTGGAGTCGTAGGAGAAGTAAGCCTGGCAATACTTATCGGTGTTGTCACCAATAATCTTCACCGAGTTCTTGTTGGCACCCACGGTACCATCGGCGCCCAGACCATAGAATTTGGCTTGGAACATGCCTTCGCCGCCCATGGCGATTTCTTCTACCTCAGGAAGCGAGGTGAAGGTCACATCGTCAACGATGCCCACAGTGAAGTGATTCTTCGGCTGCGGCAGTGCGAGGTTGTTGAACACGGCGATAATCTTGGCCGGAGTGGTGTCAGAAGAACCGAGTCCGTAGCGACCGCCAACGATAAGTGGTTTATCTTCAACATCATAGAAAGCGCTCTTCACGTCAAGGTAGAGCGGTTCGCCCTCGGCTCCGGGCTCTTTCGTGCGGTCGAGCACGGCAATGCGTTTAGCCGTCTTGGGCACAGCTGCGAGCAGGTGTTTCACTGAGAACGGACGATAGAGGTGAACTGAAATCATACCCACCTTCTCGCCTTGTGCGTTCAGATAGTCGATGGCCTCGTGGGCAGCCTCAGCAGCGGAACCCATGAGGATGATCACGCGGTCGGCATCCTTAGCTCCATAGTAGGAGAAGAGATGATATTCGCGGCCCGTGATTTCTGAAATCTTGCCCAGATAGTATTCAACCACCTCGGGAACAGCCTCGTATGCCTTGTTGCAAGCCTCACGATGGGTGAAGAAGGTTTCGGGGTTCTCAGCCGTACCGCGTGTGACAGGGCGCTCGGGAGTGAGTGCACGGTCGCGGAAGCGCTTAACATCCTCTGGATCAACGAGCTTAGCTACGTCCTCTTGATCCATCACTTCAATCTTGTGATACTCATGAGATGTGCGGAAACCGTCGAAGAAATTCACGAAGGGAACGCCCGTTTTCAGGGTGGCCAGGTGAGGAACGGCGGTGAGATCCATCACTTCCTGCACGGAACCTGAGCAGAACATGGCGAAACCTGTCTGGCGACAAGCCATCACGTCCTGATGGTCTCCGAAGATACAAAGGGAGTGGGAAGCCAGCGTGCGGGCTGATACGTCGAAGACGCAGGGCAGCAGTTCGCCGGCAATCTTATACATATTGGGAATCATGAGCAGCAGACCCTGGCTGGCAGTGAACGTCGTTGTCAGCGCACCAGCTTGCAGCGAGCCATGCAGTGCACCAGCGGCGCCGCCTTCTGACTGCATCTCCTGCACACTAACGGTCTGTCCCCACAGGTTCTTACGACCGCGGGCAGCCCACTCATCAACATGCTCCGCCATGGGCGAAGACGGCGTAATGGGATAGATGGCAGCAACTTCCGAGAACATATAGCTCACGTGTGCGGCTGCTTCGTTACCATCACAAGTAATAAACTTTTTTTCTTTTGCCATTGTTGTTTTTGTAATTAATTATTAATAATGTGTATTCTATGTTCGTTTGTTTTTTAATACAGAAAGCCCAACATCCACAAGGGAATCTTGTTGTCCATGCCCACCTCGGTGTTATAGCGCGCATAGATGGTGTCGGAATTATACCTCACCTTGTGGTCATCCTTAGCATCGCAGATGCGGAATTTGAGCTTATTGTCAACAAGATACAAATGGTCGCGCCCCAACTGGTTCACCACGTGGTCCTTCCAGAGCGAATTCACGAAGAAGGTTTCGTAGGCTGTCTGCCGATCATTGGTCATAGGATAGATCGTGTAGAGCAGGTTCGGGTTGTGCATCATCACCTTCGAGGGCTTCTTGGGATACTGAGCGTCGGGGGGATACATGATGTTGATCAGGCGCGCATCGGCCAAATACTTGATGTAGTTCATCACCGTGGCGCGGCTAGTGCCTATGAGTTCGGCCAGCTGACTGACATTAGGCGTTGCTGAACCGCTCACTGCAAGCAAATAAAAAAGCTGTTTTATCTTCGAGAGATATTTCAATTCAATCTGTTTGATGAGCAAAATATCCACCTCAACCATCATGTTCATCGTCTTCAGAAGGTTCTCCGAGAAGTTGCGTTGCTCCAAGAAGAAGGGATAGAACCCATGATGCAGGTAGTCCTGGAAATAGCGCTGCGGACTCACCTTGGGCAGAACCTGCCGCGCAATCGCCTCCGGATGGCTGATGATTTCTTCAAGCGTATAGGCCGGCATCTGGTTGCCGCTCATCAAGTTGAGGAACTCTCTGAACGAGAAACCACGCAAGTTGTAGCTCTTGGCAATGCCATTGAGCTCCGGATTCTCCTCTTTCAGGCGCATCACGCTCGACCCCGTGAAGACGATATGCAGACTGGGATAGTTGTCGTAGCATTTTCTGAGCTCCTTACTCCAATGCGGTTGCTTGAACACTTGGTCGATGAGCAACACACGTCCACCCGCCTTGACAAATTCTCCCGCAAAATCGGCGATGCCACGGCGCTGGAAATAGAAGTTGTTCATGTTGATATACAAACACCGCCTATCGCTAATGGGGAAGTTTTCTTTGGCATATTGCAGCAAGAAAGTGGTCTTACCAACGCCGCGAGTGCCCTTGATGCCTATCATGCGGTCATGCCAATTTATCTCGTCCATCAGCGATCGACGGACGGGAGCATTGGTGTGATTCACCAGATACGCGTGAGTGCGAAAAAAACCTTCCATAAAGAGTGTTTTTATTTTACCCGCAAAGTTAGACAATATTTTTGAAATTGCAAAGTCAAGTTTACAAAATATTTACTTTAAAAGCATTTTTTTTCGTCTTCATGCACCGCAAAGCGAATTATTGCGTAATTTTGGCGACAATGACACTGCATATTTTTAATCCCGAACACGATATCGCCCTAGCAAAAAACATCTACCGCTTCACGCCGCCGAAGGCTGGACGTGGGCTGCGCGAAGACCTCGACTTCCTGCCCGCTCTGTGGGCACAAGCGGATGACTGCGTGCTCGTGGGCGACGAACTCACGGCGCACCGCCACGTGGAAGACCTGCAGTGGGAAGCGGAGAACATACATTTTGTCTCTACAAAGAATATAACAAAACTGCTGAAAGACAATGTTATCAATGCGATAGCACCATGGGGATGGGACCGGAGCATTGCTTTTGAACTCCAGAAAATGGGCCTTCAGATTCCTTATAACAGCCAGCAACTCGACGAACTGCGGCGCGTGAGTAGCCGACAGTGGAGCGCCGACCATCTCGTGTCGCCCCTGCAGCAACTGGATGACCGCATTTTCTGTGGCGCACATTATTATAATAACGCCGACGAAGCCCTTGAATGTCTCCGCCGCGAACTGCCCTGCGTGGCCAAAGCGCCGTGGAGTAGCAGCGGGCGAGGCGTGAGATTTTTCCGACAACCGAGTCACATCAGTCAGCAATCGTCGTGGGTTCGCAGCGTCGTCAGCGCCCAAGGGGGCATCCTCGTGGAGCCTTTCTGCGACAACAAGATAGCTGATTTCGGCATGGAATTTACGGCCTTGCCTCATGGCGGCGTGCGATACGACGGCCTGTCCCTGTTCTCCGCCGACCACGGACAATACACAGGCAACCTCGTGGCCAGCGAAACAACCAAGCGGCAGTGGCTCTCTCAGTGGATGGACGACCGCCTCCTAGATGCCGTTTCTGCGCATCTCTGCGACGAACTCACCCGTCTTCTGCCTCCGTTTTATGCGGGTCCGCTGGGCGTCGATATGCTTCTTTTCCGCCGCGAGGACCGCGTTTGGCTCAACCCCTGCATCGAGTTGAACCTGCGCAACACCATGGGCCACGTCGCGCTGCATCTCTTTCAGCGCCAGCCCAGCGCCGCGCCACACCGCATGCAAATACGTTTCGACGGCCAGCACTACCATTTTCTCCTCGCCTCAGCCCAGCTCTGACGCCCTCAAACGCCCCACCCCACGCCGCCATTGCAGCCTTCTCTCACCGCCAGGTTAATAGGATTGATCCGCAATCCTATTAAAATTGATCGTCAATCTTATTAACCCGCGTGATCAAAGTTAATAAAAAAGGTGGGAGACTCGCCTGCTTTCGCGCCGCAAGATGTGGCGGCCGATCAGAAGACAACGCTGTTCTGAAAGAAATTGTCCTTTGCCCACGCGATGAGATTGTCGATGATGGGCACGAGCGAGCAGCCCTTTTCTGTGAGCGCATATTCCACTTTCGGCGGCACGACGGGATATACCTTGCGGCTGATGAGCTGCGTTTTCTCCAGGTTTTTCAGCGTCTGCGACAGCATTTTTTGTGAGCAGTCGGCCATTTGGTGATGGATTTCGCTGAAGCGCAAGACGCCGTTTCCGCTCTTATGAAGATGATAGAGCACCAGCAACGACCATTTGTCGCCGAACTTGCTGATGATGTTTCGGATGGGGCATGTGGCGTATTCTTCGCGTATTTTTGTTGTTTCCATATCGTTTTTGTTGATGTTTTGCGCTGCAAAGTTACACATTTCTTACCAAAAGAAACCAAGTTACTAGAAGAAACTTAGTTAATGTGAGTTAAAAGTTTTTTCGCTCCGCCCCGATGACGACTCAATTCCTACCATTTGGTAAGTAGGAGACAAAAAAGTGGCGTCTTGACAACGTCGATTTTTTGTTATACCTTTGCACTCGAAATCAGAACATTTGCAATAACAAATAAATGATAAAACAATGAAAAAGAACGTATTACTGATCGGTGCAACCGGTTTTGTTGGCTCAGCCATTTTGAATGAACTCGTGTCTCGCGGCATCCAAGTTACGGCCGTTGTGCGCAACCCCGAGAAGGTGAAAGAGAATGACCTCGTTACTGCTGTGAAGGAAGATGTGGCCCATGTAGATGCCATTGCCAAGCTCGCCGAGGGCAAAGACGCCATCATCAGTGCCTATAACCCGGGCTGGATGAACCCCGACATTGCCCAGCTTATCACGGAAAATTATCCCAAGATTCTCGAAGCCGCCAAGAAAAGCGGTGTGGGCAGGCTGCTGATTGTGGGCGGCGCTGGCACGCTGTTCTGTGCTCCCGGCCTGCGGGTGGTGGATTCTGGTGCCATTCCCGACGAAATCATGGGCGGTGTTCGTCCGCTTGGCAACTTCTATCTCGACACGCTCATGAAGGAGAACGACATCGACTGGGTGTTTTTCTCGCCTGCAGGTGCCTTCGATGAGCAGGGCAAACGCACGGGAACTTATCGCTTGGGCAAGGACGATCTGATTGTGGATGAGAAGAGCGGACAGAGTCATATCTCCGTAGAAGACTACGCCATGGCGATGGTGAACGAGCTGGAAACGCCCGCACATCATAAGGAAAGATTCACGATTGGCTACTAATAAGGCAAGAAATGACAAACATGGATAAGATTTTTCGGTTCTTGGACGACCACGTTGAGGTGGCACTGGCTACCGTAGAAGACGACAAGCCGAGGATAAGAATATTCCAAGTGATGAAGAGGGACGGTCGTACCCTCTTCTTTGCTACGTCGGCTCAGAAGCATGTTTATCGTCAGTTGCAGGCCAATCCGCACGTGGAGCTAGCGTCGTCGAGCGGCAATGTGTTTGTCAGAGTGGCCGGAAAGGCCGATTTCAGCGTAGATGACGCGACGTGCAGGGAAATCTACGACACGAACCCTGTGCTGCAACGCCTCTATGAAGACTATCAGAAACTGGCCTATTTCAGGGTCGAGCCTGAAGCCATAGAATATTTTGACCTGACCCCTACACCGCCTATCTGCGAATATAATGACCTTCGCGAGGCGAAATGAGTTGCCAAATGAAGAGCATAAAAAACGATGGCGAACGGATTTTTGGGTCCATTCGCCATCGTCTTTCTTATGCCGTGAGGCGCGCTAAATTTGCTTCAGCAGGCTCTTGGCGTCTTGTTTGTGCGTGGGAGAATCTAGGTCTATCACCTTCTTCAACTCTCTGCGCGCCTTCGTTTTGTTGTTGTCCTTCAGATAAGCCAGACCGAGATACCAGTGAATCTCATGTTCTAAGCCTTTCTTATAAGTCTCCTTCGAAAGCAAATTCTCAAGTTTGCGGATTCCTTTGCGCAAAGATTTCTGGCTGTTTTTTGCGTTGATGAGCACAGAAGCCTCTTCTATCACGGCGGCAGTGTTCTTATATCCTTGGGCGTTCACCCTGTCGCGGCCGGCCGAGAAGGTTTTGGGGTCGAACTTGTATTCCTTATAATAGTTGTCGAAAAGCGAGGCATAGCTCGTCTGCGACGTGCTTCCGAGGTCTAACATGTCGATTCCGACGAGGATGATTGCGAGCACTGCGCAGGCTGCGGCTATGCGATAAAACGAATAGAGGCGTGCCTTGTTCTTCGGTTTGGGCGTCTCTTGGGGCTCCTCTGGAGCATTATTCTCGCCCGCCATCTTCTTTGTATAGGTGCCAGGCCTACCGAGCAGTTCGTCGAGATCGTCGTGCGACATGCCTTTCATGGCATTCGTGAGCTCCTCGTCGCGGCGTTGTACAACTCGCTGTACGGCTTCTTTCGCCAACTGTTCTATCTGTTTTTCGTTCAAATCGTTATTCTTCATCTTGTTGTTTCCTTTCGTTAAAAAAGCGATTTCTCAGTCTCTGCATACATCGGCTGAGCGTTGTTATGGCCACTCTGCTACTACTGTAGCCAAGTCGATAGGCCATTTCTTGGGCAGAAAATTTATCTCCATACCTGCCCCAGATAAGTTCTTGGCAGGGAGAACCTAAGTCTTCTACAATCGATTCCATCAACTCCAGGTCGGTTTCCATCTGCACTTTGTCGCCACTTTCGTCTGGCCAATCTGGGACATCGTCGTCACTAATGTTTCGCGAAGCTATTTTAAACATTTTCAGCAACTGATTTTCGCAGCACGTATGGAGGTATTTGGCAAGACTGCCTTCATGTTCCTCTTTGATGAATTTGCCGCTATGGATATTTTCTAGCATCGCATGGCATCCTCTATAGAATGCTTCCTCGGCATTTTCCTCGGATACCTTATGTTTATTTATGAGGAATCCTATCACCATTTTTCTCTGCTCCGTGATAAAGGGACCGACCTTTTCTTTGGGCATTATGTTGTATATGTCGTTCATTTTCTGCTTTTTTATAACGCCACAAAGATAGGCATTTTTTATGGAAAACGAATTTTTATATTGATTTTTTTGTTCATCTCTCTTCTTTTTTCATACGTTATCACTTTCTACTCAACTATACTTTATGCGCCGAAAGGTAAACAGATGTGCGCCGTTTTTTTTTGAATTTGACGCCGAGAGACGAAAAAAGCGGATGTGAGTCTATCGTGACTGCGCATCCGCTTTGCTGATTCTGTAATTTTTTTTGCTGACTGCTGTCCTACATGGGCAGGAGTTTTCCGCCGCCGTTCAGGTCGAATGTCTGGCCCTGCAGTTGTGGATTGGCCGCGGTGCTATAGTATATGTTGTGCCCATTGGATTGTATGCTGCTGGTTTTTGCCTGCAGAAGGCCGTTCACGTAGGAGTCTTTCGTGACGTTCCACTGGCTGTCTTCGCTGATGAGAAGCGTGGCTTTCTGGGCCGTGTTGTCGGGGTTGAAGGCGCCGCTGAAGCAGGACGACTCTTTCATATTCAGCAACACCTGACTGTCTGCGTCGGCACAGATGAGGCCTTCTAGCTGCTGTTGCTTGGTTTCTACGCTGAGTTTGCCGCCGCGTCGTGCCGTGTCGCGGTTGCCCCAACCGCCTTTTTTGCAGTTGATGAGCGTGTCGCTGGCGTTCGTAAGCGTCACGTTAGACAGGCAGAGCGAGTCGCGGTTGTTGGTGTTATAGAAGAGTCCGGTCTTGGTTCCCTCGTAGTTGATGCTTCCGCCGCTGACGCAGAGCGTGGCCTTGTCGCCCTCTTCGGCATCGCCCGAGAAACTCTGGTAGAGCAGAACGCCCCATTTATTGAACTTGCTGGTTACGTGGCAGTTGGCAAGATTGATGTAGTTGGTTCCTTCGATGACGAGTCCCTCGCCGCCGTTGCTGATGAATGTGGCGTTGGCAGCATTGATGACGCCCGTAGAATAGATGCCTGCGGAGTTGGCACCGTAGCACGTAAAGGTGCCGCCACTGATATTAATCGTACCCCCGCCGCGGTCGGTTGCCACACAACTGGAACTATGTCCGCGCGTCGTCACGTTGGCATCAACAACATTGATGGTACCTCCGCCCGACGCCATGATGCCACGTGCGTTGCCGCCTGTTTGCTCCACAACGTCGTTAACTGAGTTGATGACGGCCTTACCGTAGGCGAACATGCCGTTGGCACCGAGTCCGGAACCGCTGATATGATTGCCTTGGGAGTTAATGGTGCAGCCCGTTTTGCTGTCTTTTTGCGGCTGAGCGCACAGCACCGCGTTCACTCCGTAGAAGCTGGCGTCGTCGGTTGAGCTGGCATCTGCCGTATTAGCGAGCGTCGATTTTTGTATGTTCAGCGTGCCTTTGTTGACATAAACGGCACTCTTATCTGATGTCTTGCTGGTCACGTTGAGGCCTTTCACCGTGGCATCCTTGCTATATTGCTTCATGCCGCTGGCCGTTTTGAACTGCTGTCCGCCGCCACCAGGTCCGGGTTTTCCACCGGGAGGCGGTCCCATGGGCTTGCCATCAGCTCCCATAGGCGGTTGTCCACCACCGGGAGGCAGTCCCATCGGGGCGTCGGATTGTGCCGAAACAAGTGATGCACTCAACAAAATGCTTGCAAATAATAAGATACTTCTTTTCATATAGATGCTCCTTTCTGATTGTCGCTGCAAAATTATAAAAAAGGAATAAGATGCGAAAAAACATTCAATAAAACGGCAAAAACCTACAGCAAAATGCCGTTTTGGCGGGTCGGAGTGCCCTCTTCGGCCCATAATTTCATGGGAAATAGCATGAAAAAAAGGAGCATGTTCACACACACTCCTTTTATTAGTTTATAAAAAATTTTAATTATGAAATGTTTCTACAAGACATTCTATTTCACAATAGACGTATCATGTGCAAAGTACGTAGGGACGATCGGGCTCGAACCGATGACCTCTGCAATGTGACTGCAGCGCTCTAAACCAACTGGGCTACGCCCCTTTGCCAAAGATGAGCTATTTTCTTAACTCGACTGCAAAGGTAAATAAATTTTTTATAACGCCAAGCGTTTTCACTGATTTTTTTACTTTTGCGACCTATTTTATGGTTTTCGTGCCGCTCGAAGCATGTTTTACGGCAGCTAGAAGGAGACTGGAGAGGTATATTTCACCTATTTTAA
>Ga0065709_1029858_pt1 | contig 11437 bp, 9 predicted proteins | sample Hoacrofraction14_2_FD_59096 | JGI IMG/M metagenome (GOLD analysis project Ga0065709, IMG submission 59096) | Hoatzin crop microbial communities from Cojedes, Venezuela, sample from fiber fraction 14 v1 | ecosystem: Host-associated > Birds > Digestive system > Esophagus > Crop | place: Venezuela... | reverse complement strand
GGCCTGCCGAGAAGCCGCCGGAGCGCCGGCCCCGGCCTTCGCCTGCCCGGAGGGCCCGGCCACCCCGTCCGCGCCGGAGCCCGCCGTGTCCTTCGCACCGCCGTCCGCCGTCCCACCAGACGTGGCGTCGGACGTATCAGGCACGAGAGTCGCTTCCCTAACGTCCTCGGAGACTCCGTCGGCGCCAGCGTCCTCGTCCACCTCGGCCCCAGCCCCGGCCTGCACCTCATCCTTGGACTCGGCGAGGTCGCCGTCCGACGCCCCGGAGGTCGCATCGTCCGCAGCGGCGTCGCACCCCCCGTCGACGACCGCGGCCTCCACGACCTGCTCCTGCGCGGCGGGAGCCGCTTCGTCCGTTGCCGCCGGCTCGTCGGCCAGGGCGACGCCCATGCCGAAGCCCGTCACCGCCGCCGCCGTCCCCGCAGCCACGGCCGCCCTCGCCAGCGTGTCCCTCATCCTGCCCATGCGAGCCCCCCTTCCCGCCGCCCGAGACGGCGCCCCTTTCCAGATGCCTTCCGTAACCTTAAGCCACCTTCACGCATGGTTCAGGTTCGGGTCGGCCGGTGACAGACCCCCCCCCGAGCGGTTTCTCGGGGGGTGCCTCCACGGTTTCTCCACATTCAGACTGACGGCACCGCCCCGCCGCCGTCGCGACGCGCACAGCCGGCCTCGCCCCCCTAAAATGGTCTCATATGTGTGCGGACGCATGGCGCGGGTGCCTGCGGGGCCATGCCTGCAGAACTGCGCCAAAGGCCACCGCACAGCAGGTTCGCACGATCGAGGTCTCACGCACATGCCGCTTGCCACAGCCACATCGCGTCCCGCGCCGCGCCGGTCGACAGCCGTGCTTGGGCGGGTCAGCTGCTGCCTGTACGTTCTCGCGCTCGTGGCATACGTGTTCAACTATTTTGCGAGCGAGCGCTACGTCATGGAGTACGCGCCGCTGGTCGTTCCGCTCAAGGTCGTCCTCTCGTACGTCGCGAGCACCATGGGAGCGGTTCTCCTCTGCTCGCTCGTGCTCGACGTCGCGGCGCATGGCCTCACCAAGCCCCGGCTCATCTTCATCGTGGTAGGGAGCCTCGTCGTCATGATGATTCGTAGGGCGATGGGAGGCTCGTTTCAGGCGCTGACCTTCTTCTGGTTTGTGGCGGCGTACCCCCAGGGACTTTCTCTCGAAACCGCGCTCAGGGCGGTCTGGGTCCCCGGCCTCGTCTTGGGACTTTGCGTCGTTCTGCTCTCCGCCCTCGGCCTGATCACGAACTACGCGAGCTTCTACCACGACACGCTCCGCCTGTCCTTTGGGTTCCAAAACCCCAACATGGCCAGCATAAAGCTGAGCTTCTTCCTTCTTGTGTGGGCCTTCGCGCACCTCCCCAGGTGGCGGCCGGGATACTACCCTCTCATGCTCGGGGTCGCCCTGATCATCAACGCGTTTGGGGACGGCCAGATGGCGTTCTTTCTCGTGGTCCTGTTTCTGGCGGGGCTCTTCGTCCTCAGGGAGAGCGTCGTGCCGGAGGCACCCAAAAGGTGGCTCAGGCGCGCGCTGACCTTCCTTGCGAGATGGGGCTTTCTCGTCATGACGGTCGCCTTTGTCGTCGCCGTCTTGGTCGCGAGCCGCCTAGGAACCGAGGCGCTGCACGCCTTCTCCCCCTCCCTCACGGGCCGCGTCCAAAACTGGGTCGACACCTACCATGAGTACGGGTTTGTCCTCTGGCCGCGCCACCTGGTGCTCTCGCGCTTCTACGACAATACCTACCTCTACTTTGTCACCTTCTACGGTATAATCCCCGACATCGCCATCTGCGCTCTCTACCTCGTGTTTGGCAGGCACGTCTCCTCGATCGAGGACACGCGCACACGAGACTGGGTCATGCTCTACCTGCTCGTCGTCCTCATCCACCACACGAGCGAGTCCATGGGGGCGCTCATCCCCACCAACCTCTGCATCCTCCTCATGGGACACATGCTGTCGCGCCCCCAAAAGGCCGGCGCGCACGGCGGCGCGGGCGACGGCGCTCACAGGTAGCGCGCGGACTCCGTCGGCATGCGCAGCCCGTCGACGCACCCGCGCACCGACGCCCACAGCTTGGCCGCCTTGCGGTCCTCGAACAGCACCGACCACACCGTCCTCTTGACGGTGTTCTTGATCTCCTGGCGGGTCACCGGGTTCTTGTCCCTGCGCCTCAGGTACACGCTGTTGCGACTCATGTAGTAGCTTCTCATGGGGCTGTGGTTGAGCAACGTGACGCGCTTGCCCAGCACATAGAACCGCTTGAGGTGGCCCAGCTCGTGCAGGAACCCGTAGAAGTGGAGCGCCACCACGCGCCAGCCCGCCTCCCTGAGCCTCAGGCACACGTCGGTATCGACCAGGTCGATGAACAGCCGCTCGTCAAAGCCCCCGATCTCAAGGGTGTGGCCCACGTTCATCAGGCACGCGCTCGTTATGCACCACTCTATGTCCTCGGCATACACGTCCTGCGGCTCCTGGCCAAAGCGCCTGTTCTGGTAGGTCGACCCGTTTCTGTAGGTGCAGTCGCAGTGCAGGGCGCCGATCGAGGACCTCTCGGCGTCCCCAAGGCCCTCGAGGTACGCTCGGTATCTCTCGATGAGGAAGGGCTCGCACACGGAGTCCTGGTCGAGGGTGAGCGCCCACTCATACCCGCCGTCGCGCGCATACGCGACGATCTGGTTGAGGGCGTGCGCGATTCCCATGTTCTCGTCGTTGGCGATGACCACCGCGTTGTCATGGTGCCGGACGACCTCCCCGGCCTCATGCAGGTTGTCCGAGCCGTTGTCGACCAGCACCACACGCTCCACCTGCGGCGCTATGGCACCCAGGCTCTCGGCGAGCCTCTCGGGAGACGGATTGTAGAGCACGATGCCGCACATCATGGGAGCGCCCGTCATGAGAGACGCCTCTTTCCCCATTCGTACAGCAGCATGCTGCGAGCCATCGCGAGGCGCTTGGATCGCGCGCTGTTGAGCACGTCGTTCCTTGCGCAAAACGCCACGCGCCCGGCGGGCGCCATGCTCAGCAGCGAGCCGTAGCCCTCGCAAAGCGCACGCTGCCTCTCCGAGAGCCCCCGCCCGTATGCGGCGGCAAAGGCACGGGCCTGGGCCGTGGTCGACTCCAGAAAGGACACCTGGTCCCGCCCGGGCACCACCCCTGAGATGCCGCGCGCCATGCGCCCGAGAGAGGCCCTCGCCCCGTTGGCGCGGGCACCCACGGCATTGCCCCCGGTCTGCCGGTACAAGGCCGTCGGGCGATCGACGTATCCGATGGCACCAAGGGCGGCAGCCGTGAGCATCAGCCACCAGTCGTGCATGATGACGCCCTCGCCGCCCTCGGGAAGGCGCAGCGCCTCCTGGTAGAGCGCGCGGTTGACGAGCATGCTGCATCCCGGCGCCTTGTTCTCCACCAAGAGGTTGGCGAGGCTGCACCTCCTGGGGTCGACGCCAACGTGCGCCATGTGCGAGGGGCTGATCGTGGCAAGGGAATCGTCCACCACGGCAAGGTCGGTGAACACGGCAAGGGGCTTCCCCTCCGGGTACCTCCTCTCAAGCTGGCCCATCGCATCGACCAGGGTGCCCAGCTTATGGGGCAGCCACACGTCGTCCTGGTCGCAGAAGGCCACGTACGGGGCATCCGCGTACGAGAGCAACGAGAGGAAGTTGGCGCACGCCCCTCCGTGGGACGCGCCCCCGTCAACGATGCGCGCCCGCCCCTCTCGGCTGACATACGCCTCGAGCACGGAAAGCGTCCCGTCGCTCGACCCATCGTCAGACACCAGCAGCCGCCACCGGCCATACGTCTGCCGCGACAGGGAATCGAGCTGCTCTAAGAGAAACCGCTCCCCGTTGTAGGTGGCCAACAGCACCTGTACGAGCTTCTCCCGCTCCATGCGCCCCCTCCGTGCGACGTGGCCCCGAGCCGCGCTCAGTACCTCTCCTCGTATTGGAAGATGTTGAGAAACTCGTACGGCCTCTCGCACGCGAAGCGCGAGATGTCCGTCGCGCCGCTCCGGCCGCCGATCAGCGCGACGCAGCGGCTGAGGTTGTAGAGAATCTGCAGGTAGTCGAGGGACGCGCGCCGCGCCGACTCCCTCGAGCGAATCTTCTCCCCCACCAGGCCGCCGTCGTCCTCCACGGTCCCCGCCTTGTACGAGAGCAGCTTCTGGGAAGGAAGAAGGCCGCATACCTCCCTAAAGATGCCGCGGTCCTCCGTGGCGACGTAGTAGTAGTCGCAGTCATATGCGACAAACGCGAAGCGCGCCGACTCCGCCACCTCAGCGGGCGACGGCTGCCGAGGGTGGTGGAACGTCTTGTAGTCCGTGCCTCGAATGACCATGCCCACAAGGCGATGCTCCTCGTCGTCGGGGAACAGGCTGCGATAGCCCTTCTCGAGCAGGCGCCCCGTCTCGTCGTTGAGACGCACGTACCGATGGCAGCGGCTCCACACGTACTCGGGAGTCAGGACCCCATGCACGTCTATCCTCACGTACGAGAACCAGTCCATCGTGCCGTCAGAGATCACGTAGTCGCCGCTCGCGTACGCCTCCTCGAGCGAGACCCCGCCCGGCTGCTCGAAGTACGTGTCCCACGTGTTGACGGAGCCCAGGTCGCCGTCCTCCTGGTACATGTTGGGATAGTTCTTCATGTCGACGACGGGGATCATCCCGTGCCGCTCGGCATAGATGGACTGGTACAGCACGACCTGCTGCCAGACCGCCCACCCCGGGCTAAACTCGTTGTCGTATCTAATGATGTAGTACTTCCTCTTGCCAAACGGCTGGGACCGGTGCGTCTGGCGCAGGTGGTTTCGCTCGATGAGCGCCCGCTTCATGACTCCCTTCACGCGGGGATGCCTGTCGAGGAGCCCTCGCGCGCCCTGTGCCTTGAGCCGCTTGTAAAGCGCCATGCGTGCCTCACCTGCCGTCCAGGATCACGTCGATCACCTCGCGGACGGCACCGTCGCCGCCCTGTCGGGAGGTGACGTAGACGGCGGCGTCGCGCACCTCGGGCTGGGCGTTGGGAACGCTGCAGCCAAAGCCCACGGCGCGGAGCACCTCCAGGTCGTTCACGTCGTCGCCCACGTACGCGACCTCCGCGAGGGAGATGCCGCGCCTCCGGCAGATCTCCTCGACCGTCGCCAGCTTGTCCCTGGCACCCAGGACGAGCTCGTCCACATGGAGCTTCTCGGCCCGGCGCCTCACCAGGTCCACGCTCTCGCCGGTCACGATGCCCGTCGCGATGCCCGCCTTTCTCAGCAGCGCAAAGCCCATGCCGTCGAGCGCGCTGAAGCGCTTGAGCTCGTCCCCGCGCTCGCTGTAGTACATGCCCGAGTCCGTGAGGCATCCGTCGCTGTCCGTGAGGAACAGCTTGATGGCGGGGATGTCCACGGCGGCCTTGCGGCGCCTCTTGAACAGCGCCTCGATGATATGCCAGTCGCTTGGCTCGTCGATCTCCATGAGCGTGTCCTCGGGCATGGGGCATACCGCGATGCGGCCAAAGAGGCGGTTCCCGTTGCTCAGGAACCCCTCACGCGACGTGATGTAGAACGCCCCGTTCTCGACGAAGCACCCCTCGAAGTCCTGCCTGCGGGGCCGGTGGAGGTAGTCGTAGTTGAGCGGTCGCGCTCCCCTCTCGTCCTCCGTCCAATAGAAGCGCTTCTGCTCGACGCCCGAGATGACGGAGTCGACGCCCTCCTCCCCATACCGGGCAAAGCCCCGCGAGAGGTCGTCCGCCGTCAGGAGCGGCGACGTCGCCTGGATGAGGACGAGCGCGTCGAACTCATGGCCCTCCACGAACTCCGCCATGGCGGACTCGGTGGGCGCCGTGTCGCTCGCGGTCTGGGGACTGCGGCCGATGACCTCAACCTTGGGAAGGCCAAAGCCCTCCACGGTGGCGGCGATCTGGGCGCTGTCCGTGGCCACGTACACCACGTCGATGTCAGGGCAGGCAGAGGCGGCGGAGGCCACCCAGTACACGAGCGGCTTTCCCGCGATCTGCCTGATGTTCTTGAGCGGAATCGACTTGCTGCCGCCCCGCACCGGGATAAAAGCAACGTTCATGCGCGCACTCCCATCACGCCTCCTCGGACGGCAGGCCCTTCCCCGCCGTCAGTGCTTGCGGTACTTGAGCTTGTCTCGCTGAATCTGCTCGATGGGGAGGATCTCCTCCTGCTTGTACGTGAGCGCCTCGTGAACCGCGTTGAGGTTGCGCACGAGCTTGCGCATGCCGTCCGGCTCGAGGGAGGCGGCGTGGTCCGTTCCCTTCCATGTGCGGTCGAGCGTGTAGTGGCGCTCGATGTAGCTGGCGCCGAGGGTGTAGGCGGCCACGTCGACGGCGATTCCCAGATGATGTCCCGAGAAGCCAATGGCCTTCACGCGACCCTCGTACTGCTCGCGCATGCGGTTGATCTCGAGCAGGCACACGTCCTCGAAGGGCACGGGATAGCCGGAGGTGCAGTTGTAGAGGATGAGGTCGCCCGCCCGGCCGGCCGCCTCGAAGAGCCGCACGACCTTCTCCTCCTCGTCGCGCGTGGTCATGCCAAACGAGAGCTGGATCTCTCCGCCGTAGTTGTCGCACAGCCACTGGAGCATCTCGTAGTGCGTGTTGCACGCCGAGGGGACCTTGATGAACTTGGGCTCGAGCGCCGCGATCTCGCGCGCCGAGGTCATGTCCCAGACCGACGTGGAGTAGATGATGCCCTCCTCCTCGCACCACTCCTTGAGCTGGCGGTGCTGGTCGGCCGTGAACTCCAGGTACTCGCGATGCGCGCCGTAGGTGTCCCCGTAGGAGTTGGCGGGGTTGGGGTGCGGGGCGTTGTACTGCTCCTCGGTGAGCAGCTCGCGCGGGTTGCGCTTCTGGAACTTGATGGCGTCCGCCTGGCAGAAGCTCGCCGCGACCTCGATGAGCCTGTGCGCGATCTCCATGTCGCCCATGTGGTTGCAGCCCGCCTCGGCTATCACGAAGGGCTTCTCATACGCCTCTATCATCATGACCTCAATCCTTCCGGCGCGTTACGGTCTCAAGGGGTATCATCGCATACTTCTTGTCAAACAGGAAGTTTGGCGCGATGTTCAACGCGACGTCGGCGTCCGTCCCCTCGATCGCGCTCGTGCACAGGCCGACGGCAAACTTGTAGCGAATTCCCAGAAAGCTCGTCATCTCGGAGGGGAACGACCCGTTTGCGACGCGCCCCGCGTCCACCCCGTAGGTCGACGTGTCCCGCGGGTGCAGCTTGAGCGTGACGCGGCCGTACCGCGCGTAGTACCGCATGAGCTCGTCGTATATGGCGATCTTCTCGGCCTCCGACACGTAGCCGTCCTCCGAGAGGGGCTGGGTGAAGATTACGCCGTCGGTCTCGTCCCTCAGCAGCCTGACGGAGCGGCGCACCTCGTCATCGAAGCACACGTCGGCGAGCTCGCCCCTGGTCTTATCGGCGATGCCCGCAGCAAGTCGCGCCATGTCGAGCTTGGCCATCTTCTCGTGCAGGTAGGGCGCGTAGTTTTGGGGCCTCTGCACGGCCATGCCCACGAGCTTGTCGTCCTTCCAGAAGCCGTACTGGTTGCCGTAGAAGATCTTGAGGAGGAGGTAGCCAAGGCTGTCGTTGGGGGTGAGATAGACGGTCGCCCCCTCCTCGACGAAGTACGAGGACCTGCAAAACTGGTAGTAGATGCTCGAGGGATACCGCACGATCTGCTGGTTCCAAGAGAGGTTCACCAGGTCGTACCCGTACTTGTCCGCCCGCAGGTCATCCAGGCAGCTCCTAAAGACGCGGTAGTTGTCGCTGTCGCTCAGCCCGACGAGCCTGTGGAGCTTGGTGTGCTTGTCTACGACATACCCCCGCACGCCCAAGCCGGCGAGCCTCTCACGCATCCGCTCGTAGACGGCGATCTCGTTCTTGCTGTCCGAGTACATCACGACCGCGCTTCGCGCCCTGTCCCCAAAGGAGAGCAAGAGCACGAGCGCCATGAAGGTGGTGTAGGTGGAGCTGCACGCATAGATGACGGGGCCTTCCGAGCCGGCGACGAACGCTCGAAGCGCGCGTATGCCGTCAGGCCACTCCTGCCGCCCGAGGGCGTCCCCGGCTGCGCCCATGGCACCGTCGTCGTCGGCCATGTCACTCCTCGGTCTTGAAGTCGTTGACCCGGGGGATCTTGGGCGCAAACGAGAGCCCGTCCCTGAAGCCGTCGAATACCGTTCTGATCTTCCACAGGCGGTTGCCGTTGGAGTTCATCACGACGTTGGCGGCGGTGTACGCGTCCTTGCCGAGGAGGTAGAGCCAACCGGCGAGCCCGTAGCGCCTGTAGCAGTGCACGTCGTTGCGGTAGATGTAGTGGTAGCGGTTGATGCGCTCTGCCGAGTCCGTGGCGAGGTTCACCCGCGTGTGGGTCTTCATGGCGTGCACGACCTTGCTCGACGGCACCATGTAGCAGGGGTAGCGGCTCGATATCCTACCCGTGAACTCGTAGTCGTCGGTCCACACGAAGTACTCGCCTATGGGCAGGCCCACGTCCAGCACGACCTTGGAGGGCACCAGCAGCGACACGAAGGAGCCCATTATGATCGGCTCGACGTCCCTGCCATACACGCGCTTTCCCACATGCTTGAAGATGTTCTTCTTTTGGATGTTCATGCGACAGATGCTGCCGTCCGTCCAATACGCGACGCTCGAGAGGAAGCCCCAGTCGTCCCCCACAATCTCGCGCGCCTTGAGCAGCTCCGCCAGGGCGGTCGGATACGGGAGCGTGTCGTCGTCCATAATCCAGACGTACTCGTAGCCCAAGGCCACGGCATGCTCGACGCCGACCTCAAAGCCGCCGGCCCCACCAAGGTTGGCGCCCGTATTCACATACTTCACGGAAGGGAGGTCAAAGTCCTCCCTGACCATCTGCTCGGTGCCGTCGGTGCTTGCGTTGTCCATCACAAAGATGTCGCATGCCGCGCCCTCCTGCGCGAGCAGACACGACAGGTTACGTCTAAGCAAGTCCTTGCGGTTGTACGTGACGACAATCGCCGCAACCGGGTTCAAGATGCCCTCCCAGCAGACACAATGGTTATATCAGCTTGAAAAATGATACATCAAGTTGCCAAGCCACGACATACCGAGGGCCTAAATACAGAATGCTGGCACGATTCCATGGGACTCAAGGGGGGTCCCGTAGGCGGCCATGCCGTCTGACCCCACGAGGGCGAACCCCGCATTTGTCGTGCACGACGGGGAGCGCAGCCAGAGCACCCCTTGTCCGGCCATGACGCCTGCCCCCTGCTCCCAGTTGGCGCCTTGCTGGGAGAAGAGCTCGTATTGCTCCCCCTCAAGGTCTCCCACGTCGGGAAGGTATCCCTCCGGTGCCGTCTCGCCACCCGACGCGCCGTACACCTCAGCCAGCGAAAGCAGCCAGAGGCTGTCCGCCGTCTCGCTCACCGCGTCGGGGCTCTCGCTCATGCCCACGTTGTTGGTGCGCTTCTTGGCGGGCGTGATGTTGTCCTTGAGCTCGCTGGGCAACAGCCCCAGCAGCGACTGGCTCAGGTACGAGCGGACGTACGAGTACTCCCAGCCGCCAAAGTTGGTCTTCTCGGACGACATGGACTGCACGGTGACAGGCTCCGCGAAGCAAAAGGTGAGGCCCAGGGTCCCCCCGCCCTCCATGGTGTCATCCCTCAGCCCTATGAGGCGCACGTCAAAGGACTCCCCCGTCGTCAGCGTGACGGCCTTGGTCTGGGACGCGTCGATGCTTCCGTCCTCCGCGCACAGGTGGTAGCGTTGCGCTATCGCCAAGGCGGCCTCGTCGGACTCGGCCTCGCGCACCAGCAGGCTGATCGCCTTGACCTGGTCCCAGGAGTAGTCCTCCAGCGAGCCCTTCACCGGCGGCTGGCCGCTGACCCCCGCGAGGCGCAACGCGGCGATTACGCCTGCGACGACGAGGACGGTAGCCGCTATCCCGAGCGCCGCCGCCCGAATCTTCTTTTCACCAGGCCGGGTGCCGCGTTTGCCGCTCACTCCGTCCTTGCCGCTCGCGCCGCGCCTGCCTCTCACGCCGCCCTTGCCGCTCATACCGCTCATGACGCCACCTCCGAGGTCTCGCTCACAGTGAGGCACGACTCCACGAGGCCCTGGGCGACGTTCATGCGGTCGGCTCTCCCCTCAAGCGTCACGGTGGCGCAGACCCCCACGCCACCCACGTCATACCAAGCGACCATTGCCGTCTGTCCAATCCCCCGAGCGGTGTAGGTGAGTGCCCGCACGTGAACGGTCGTCCCGCCAACGACGGCGTCCGCCGTCCCCAGGTCCTCCACCTGATCGGCGTCGTCCGCCACGGCCACCGCACGGTCGCCCAAATCCGCGAACGCGGACTCGGCGGCGGCGTCAAGGTCCGCCGTCGACGTCAGGAAGGCGTCGTAGGAGCCCCAGTTGTACTCCGACACGAGCTCGTAGCCCTGGCAGTAGCCCGCGCCGACGACCGTGCCGCGCGAGGAGGACTCCTGCGACCAGGAGGTCGCGCACCAGTCGGTCGACCCGTTGGAAAGGCTCTTGGCCCCCAGCTCCCACGTCTTGCCGTCAACCTCGTAGGACTGGTAGATGGTCGCGTTGGGAGACGAGGCGTCCACGGTTGAAAGCTGCGCCCCGGAGGCGAACCTCACATGCTGGTAGGCCCGGCCCAGAAGGTCCTCGGCGGAGGGCTTCTCGGCGTCTGTCCCCGACCAGGACACATGGGTGACAAACCCGCAGGTGGCGTCGCGCCGCTCGAAGGCGTATGCCTCCACGGTCGTCCTGCCATCGTCCGACCGCTGCTCCCGCCAGACGTACGAGACCTCATGACCCCCCACGTCCGCCGTCGCCCGCGCGTCTGCGACGATCTGGGTCGCGGCCTCGAGCCGGGCGAAGTAGGTGGCCTCGTCGGGAGAGAGGGCGTCTGCGGCGGTAGGCGCGCCAAGGTCCTCGAACCTCTGGTCGTCGAGCTGCACGGAGGAGGGCGCGTAGTCCCACTCGACGAGGAACGTGGGCGCGTCGCCCGCGTCCTGGCCCGAGCCTTGGCCCCACGTCCCCCGCGCCACAAGTCCGGTCTTCCCCGCCCTCAGGTAGGTGCATCCCAAAAACCAGTCTGCGGTCTCGTCCACGACGCAGACCTCCAGGAAGGGATTCTCCCCCTCGCACTCCGCGGTCTTGGCCGACGAGAAGTACGCGCTGCCCCCCACCTGCGCCGCCTGCCTTCCGAGGGAGAGGTTCGCGACCGCATCCAGGGAGCTTCCGGCAGACGCCGGGACGTCGGTCGTCGAGGCGGCCTTTGTCGCCGCGTTCCGACCACACGCAAGGACTGCCAGGCAGGTCACGCATGACAGGGCCACGCACGTGCCCACGGCAGCGCGCGCTGCCGTCCCGGACAATGCGCCTGCCCGTCCCTGCGGCGCCTGCGCGGGAGAGGCCACGGGG
>Ga0065709_1006283_pt1 | contig 11447 bp, 11 predicted proteins | sample Hoacrofraction14_2_FD_59096 | JGI IMG/M metagenome (GOLD analysis project Ga0065709, IMG submission 59096) | Hoatzin crop microbial communities from Cojedes, Venezuela, sample from fiber fraction 14 v1 | ecosystem: Host-associated > Birds > Digestive system > Esophagus > Crop | place: Venezuela... | reverse complement strand
TGTAATTTCTCACGTTCCATAACTGCAATATTTTGCGGCAAAAGTACAAAATAATAATGAAACTTGCAAGAAAAAAAAGGAAAAAGTGCGATAAAACGTCAGAAAAACCTCTCTTCACTGCCCTTAAAACGTCAGAAATGCTCATTCCGACTGCACTTAAAACGTCAGAAATACTCATTCCGACTGCACTTAAAACGTCAGAAATGGTCATTCCGACTGCACTTAAAACGTCAGAAGCCGCTCTTTCCGACTGCAAGCAGCTATTGTCGGGCATCGAAAGCCTCAAAATATGATATGGACTGGCGAAAGCACTGTTTTTACAGTTAAAAATCACTAATAGCGTTAATATACTATAATATTATGCACTTATTTCCATATTTTTATTGTCAGTTGAGAAATAAGTGGTAACTTTACACCCAAATTTCTTCAAAACCTAAAAAGTTAGTGTATAATGAAAAAATTCAGTTTCGCGCTGCTTGCAGCAGCCTCGATTGCCATAACGGGTGTTATGGGCAGTTGTTCTAACGGAAACCTTACGAAGTCGGGACTTGACCCGACGGCGTTCGACTCCACCGTCAACGGTAAGGCAGTTAAGTTATTCACCTTAAAAAACAAAGCCGGTATGGAGGTGTGCATCACCAATTTCGGTGGCCGTGTGGTATCCATTATGGTGCCAGACCGCGACCAGAAGATGCGCGATGTCGTTTTGGGATTTGACAACCTGAAACAGTACACCGACAGCGTGAACTCACCCTCCGACTTCGGAGCCGCCATCGGCCGCTATGCCAACCGCATCAAGGACGGTAAGATTAAAATCGCAGGACAGGAGATTCAGCTGCCCAAGAACAACTACGGGCACTGTCTGCACGGAGGTCCCTCAGGATGGCAGTATCAAGTGTATGAGGCCAACCAGGTTGACGACCAGACCTTGGAGCTCGTGATGCACTCTCCCGACGGCGACAACAACTTCCCCGGCAACGTGGAGGCAAAGGTTACTTATAAAGTTACCGACGACAACGCTCTCGACTGCACCTACGAGGCAACCACAGACAAGGAGACGGTGATCAACATGACCAACCACTCCTATTTCAACCTCAACGGAGACCCCTCTGTTGACTGCCTCGGCAACGAGCTGTATATCAACGCCGACTACTGGACAGAGTCTGACTCGACATTCATGACCACCGGAAGGCAGATGATAGCACAGGGCAACCCCATGGACTTCCATAAGGCACACGCCATCGCCGACTATATCGGTGAGACCAGCAACGACCAGATCCGCTGGGGCGGAGGCTACGACCACAACTGGGTGCTCAACACATATAAAGACGGCAAGGGCGACGACAAAAAGGTGGCTGCCACTCTCTATTCGCCCGTTACTGGCATTATGCTGCAGGTTTACACCAACGAGCCGGGAATACAGGTTTACACAGGCAACTTCCTCGAGGGTAAGGTGACAGGCAAGAAAGGCATCGCATACCCGAAACGCAGCGGAGTGTGCCTCGAGACACAGAAGTTCCCCGACTCACCCAACCACCCCGAGTGGCCCTCACCTATCCTGAAGCCGGGAGAGAAATACATGAGCCACCAGGTGTTTAAATTCTCAGCCAAATAACATACAATAACAAATAAACGAAATAACGACAATGAATGTTTCAGACGCAATCGCGCAAAGCGGTTTTAAGACCATTGACTTCGTCATACTGGTCATCTATCTGATTATCCTTGTCGGCTTAGGACTCTTCCTCAGCCGCGACAAGGACGGTAAAGAAAAGAGCGCCAACGACTACTTCCTCGCTGGCAACACACTCACCTGGTGGGCAGTGGGAGCATCGCTCATCGCTGCCAACATCTCCGCAGAGCAGTTTATCGGTATGTCGGGAACAGGCTATGCCGATGGTATTGCCATCGCTGCCTACGAGATTATGGCTGCCGTAACTCTGATTATCGTGGGTAAGTTCCTCCTGCCCGCAATGATCGACAGAAAGATATTCACGATTCCGCAGTTCCTCACAGAGCGTTATAACAACGGTGTGGGACTGGCTTTCTCTATCCTCTGGCTCTTCCTCTATGTGTTTGTGAACCTCACCTCCGTGGCATGGCTCGGAGCCCTCGCCATAGAGCAGATTTTAGGTTTGCAAGGCATCTCGGTGAGCATCATGGGATTCGAGATTTCTGTGCGTATGATTATTATCTTCCTGCTCTTCCTCATCGCCGGTACATACTCTATCTACGGTGGTTTGGCTTCAGTGGCCTGGACCGACGTGATGCAGGTGACATTCCTCGTGGGTGGCGGTTTGATTACTGCCTACGTGGCCCTGAAAGAGATTGGTGTCGTTATGGGCACCGATGCCTTAGGAGCTATCGGAACGATTTATAAAGACCTGACCAACACTCCTGGCGATGTGCACTTCAACCTCGTTATTCAGGAAAGTCATAACGCCAGCGCATTCAACAACGTTCCGGGTATCGCCGCCATCGTGGGCTCACTATGGATTACCAACCTCGGTTACTGGGGCTTCAACCAGTACATCATCCAGAAAGGTCTGGCAGCAAAGAGCATCGACGAGGCAAAGAAAGGTCTTATCTTCGCCGGCTTCCTGAAAATCCTCATCCCCTTCATCGTGGTCATCCCTGGCGTATGCGCATATTACATTATGAAGAACAAGGCCGGTTTCGCTTCGATGAACCTCGCCGGCTCTATCGACGTGAGCGACCAGGCTTATCCTTGGCTCATACGTAATTTCACTCCGACAGGAATAAAAGGTCTGTCGTTCGCCGCACTCGCTGCAGCCATCATCTCATCATTGGCATCAATGTTCAACTCCACCTCCACCCTCTTCACAATGGATATCTACAAGCGTTATATCAAGAAGAACGCAAGTGACAAGGAGTTGGTGAACACAGGACGTCTGGTGTCTTTAGCAGCACTCATCATCGCCCTCATTACAGTGAAACCCCTCCTCGGCGGTCTCGACCAGGCATTCCAGTATATCCAGGAGTACTCAGGCTTCATCTATCCGGGTATCGTAATCGTCTTCGGTCTCGGTCTGCTCTGGAAACGGTCGTCATCGCTGGCTGCCGTATGGACTGCCATCCTCACTATTCCTATGGGTGTGCTCTTCAAGGTTCTTATGCCGGAGGTGGGCTTCCTCTTCAGAGCTGGATACGTGTTTATCGTGCTCTTCCTCTTCTTCGTGATTATGACCTATCTCGACAAGAAGTACATCTCTTGCGAGTTGCCCGACGCGACAGACCGCCACCAGATGATGAAGTGGGCGAAGATCCTCGGCGGTGCAGGCCTCGTGATGCTTATCGCAGCAGCACTCGTTTGCGGCATCGGCGCAACACACACGAACCCCTCTCCCGACACCAATGTCATCGACTATCTGAATGATATCGGCTTCCAGGCATTCTTCTTCTTCGCATTCCTCGTGGGCGGATGCGCCATCTGGCTCTACAGCAACGCCAACGACACCGTGGAGGACCCGAAGGCTATTCCGGTGAACCTGAGCCTCTTCAAGACCACAAGGGGCTTCACCGTAGGCGCAACATGCATCTGCCTGATTATCATCGTACTTTACGCAACACTTTGGTAATATGAAAGAGTTCTATAGCGAGCATTCAAGATACTACGTCTCTGTCGATGTAATAGTCTTCGGCTTCAACAAAGAGGGGCTGAAACTGCTCATCGGCAAACGTAAGATGGACCCCGGCCGTGGCCAGTGGGCCCTCTACGGCGGCTTCGTAAGGCCCGACGAGAGTGTCTTGGATGCCGCTAAAAGAACGCTTTTCGAACTCACGGGAATGAAAGACGTGTATATGCGACAGGCAGGGGCCTACGGCGACATCGACCGCGACCCCGGAGCAAGGGTAATATCCGTGGCATATTTCGCACTCATTAACGTGGAGGACTACAACGAGCTGGAGCAGGAAAGGTATGAGCTCAAATGGTTCCCAATCGACCAACTTCCCCCACTCTTCTCCGACCACTGGCAAATGGTGGACAAAGCCCTGAGAATGATGAGGAAAAGACTTGGCGTGGAACCGGTGACCATCAACCTCCTGCCGCCACTCTTCACACTCACACAACTGCAAAAGGTGTATGAGGCTATAAGCGGAAAACCGCAAGACAAGAGAAATTTCAGAAAAAGAGTACAAGAGATGGACTTCATAGAGAAAACGGAAAAGAAAGACAAGAGCATGTCGAAAAGAGGAGCCTATCTCTATAAATTCAACGAAAAAGCATTCTTATTACATCCTGACTTCAAACTTTAAAACTATATTGTTACACAATCTTGACTGCAAGTAACAGGAACTGACAACACGCTTTGACACATCAACTTTTATAACTAACTTTGTACACAAATACGAAAAAAATAACAATATATTGAGAGGGGGAAAATATAAGTAAAATAAAAAGTGTAAAAAATACAATTAAACGGCAATATGCTCGTTATATAAAAAAAAGCCCCACCGGCAGGTGCTGCCCCGACTGGGAAAGCGCGAGCAAGCTCGCTATTTAAAAGGTGGCACGGCAAGCCGTGCAGTGAGAGGTGGCATCGGCGAGCCGATGCAGTAAAAAAGCCCCCGCCAGGAGCTGCCCCGACTGGGTCGGGTTAGTTTTGATGTTTTAAATTAAAATTATACTATTATGAATGTAATTAAGACCGACATTGATGGCGTGGTAATCATAGAGCCGCGCGTATTCGAGGATGCCCGCGGGTATTTCTTCGAGTCATTTTCGAAAAGGGATTTTGAAGCCCAGGTGAGACCAATCGACTTTGTGCAAGACAATGAAAGCAAGTCGAGCTATGGCGTGTTGCGCGGTTTGCACTTCCAGAAAGGCGAGTTTGCGCAGAGCAAGCTGGTGCGTGTGATTCGCGGCCGTGTGCTTGACGTGGCCGTTGACATCCGCAAGGGCAGTCCCACATTCGGCAAATATGTGGCAGTGGAACTCACCGAGGACAACCATCGTCAGTTCTTTGTTCCGCGTGGCTTCGCCCATGGCTTCTCCGTGCTTAGCGAAACCGCTGTGTTCCAGTACAAGTGCGACAATTTCTATCATCCGGAGGCAGAGGGTGCCATCGCTTGGGACGACCCCGACCTCGCCATCGACTGGAAACTTCCTGCCGACAAAGTGCAACTGTCAGCCAAAGACTCTCAGCACAAACGTCTCAAGGATGCCGACTACTTGTTCGACTACAACGAAGACCTGTACTAATTGACAATTGATAATTGACAATTGACAATTATATCACAGTTCCAGCGATGAATAAGAAACCGCAGTAAGTCCTCAAGGGTCTGTTATGGCCGAGTCGGAGTGAATCTCGGTTAAGAGCAGTTTAATAGAAAGCAAAGAAGGGCGCAACGGGAATAAATCCTGCTGCGCCCTTGGGTATATATAGATTTTTGGAGTGAGTAGCCTTAGAAATTCACGCCGGCATTGATAAACAGACTTCCTGTATGTGAGGTGTCGAAATAATCGTGGCAGATGTTTGTCAGTCCGAAGTCGTATCCCAATTCGAGATATACGATATTGTATTGAGCTCCAATACCTGCCCTGAGACCGGCGTCAACACGTTTGAATCTGTTGTCGTCGAAAGAATCCTCAACCTCCCGGTCACCGAAATTCTTAATTTTTCCGCCCACGCCGAATGACACATATCCTCCGAAGAACGGCTGTATCGAAAAGTCGGTATTGGTGATGTGAGCCCGGTATTTCACGATAAACGGTATCTCAAGGTAATTGAGGTTGTAGGTGAACTTTTTCCCGCTATAATTTCCTTCACCGCCTTTACCTGTGTAGAAGAGACCTGACTCAAGGCACAGCGGAACGTATGCCGACACTTGCATACCTGCGATGAAACCCACGTTAAGTCCTGATTTCATGGAACTTCCATTGAGGTATTGGTCATCGGATGTGACTTTCGACTCTGCCAAACCGATGCGGAGTCCGAAATATGCCGGGGTGCGGGTCATATTGCCATAATAGGCATTATTGTTGTCATACACTCTGCCTGTTCCTCCACGTGCGATATAGCCGGAAGGATACCTGCCGTGATACTGTGCACTTGCCGGAAGTGCCATCAAAATAGCGCATACTGCGATAAAAATATTCTTTTTCATAATGCCATGATTTAATATTCTGATGCAAAGGTACGGAGAAATCCCCATCCTCGCAAATTAAAATCCCTACAATACTTTAGGAAAATTCCTAAAATGAACTTTTAGACAAACCCGACCCAGTCGGGGCTGCTCCTAACGGAGAGCTATTACGCCGGAACGGTGCTTAATTGTCAACTTTCCGATAAGCGAGGGCAAAGGAAACTTGTTTACTTTGCCGAGCGTGAGGAAAGTCGGCGAAGCCCATTGTCAATTATCAATTGTCAATTCGCACGACCGCAGGGAGGTGCGACAACCTTATTTCGTAAGCTCTTTCCGCGTCGCTGTTATATTTCAGATACCAAGGGTAGGGGAGTCGCCTCCAGGAAATGGTGTCGGCTTCTTCTTGCGGCGTGAGGGTGTCGGGTTCTCCGATTTTCAGTGTCGCTTCCATATTCGAGAAGCCTCCTCCTGTCTCTCGGTCGAAATTCGCCTCGGCGGTGTCGGCGGATGCTTCATGAGTCTTCATGAAAAATTTGTAATCTGACTCCGCAATGTGCCACGAACCGGCAGTTTCCGTATATACGGTGCGCTGCTCAGTTTCCCAATTCAATATTTTGTATCCCGAGATGGCTTTTGCGATAGACAGCATTATTGACGACGCTTTTTCTTTCTTGTTTGCCTTGGTGTCCATCGTTCGGTTACACCTTATTATTATATAGCGTGTGGTGTCGATGACGAAGCGGCCTTTGTCTGTAAAGTCCTTTTTTGAGCGGAAAGCCAGTTCCACTTCGCCCAGTTTGCCCTGGTATTCGTCGTTGACAAAAAATCTGTGGGATGATATGAAATCATTGTCCAAACAATATACGAAATCTTCGTAAAGTATTCGTCTTAAATTAGTTAAGTCAGTAAGTCGTGTGGTGTCCATACTTGTTATCCAACCTTGTCGCTGTGTTATCTCATACATACTTTTCTTTGGACTTATCTGTTCCATAACTCCTTGGGAATCAAATTTATAATAGCTGCTTCCAGCGATACTTTGTGTGGAATAATAGTATTTCAGCAGTTGCTTAACATTATGATAAATCCGTTTCTTCCTTTTCACAAACTCCTTGAGTTTCTTCCTGATCCATTTCGGCTCTTGACTTTTCACCGTAACCACAGCGGCTAAGTGATACCTGGGGGTGAGGAGGATTCTATTATTCTGCAATTCTGCTGGTTTCAGTTTTCGTTTCTCGTAATTTATATGTGTGATGTTGAGTTCCTTGAATTTGAAATTTATTTTTGCCTTCCCGTGTTCATCTGTGATGGCAGAATGAAACTTTCCGTTATCCTTCGTCCAGATACTCGCATGCTTAACCGGCTCAAAACTGTAAGCGTCCAAAACTTCGATATTTTGAGCCGTCCCGACCATGCAGTCGAAATATGCGAAAAATAACGCGATTAGAAATTTAGCATAATTCTCTTTTTTCATACCATCGTAAAATTTTAAACAACTTGTCTTGAATTTTCAATCTTCAAGAATCTTCAATTTTCAGCCATATCGAAATCTCCATATATAATATAATAAGGTGTAAATCCGAAATCTTCAAAATTCCGATATTTTCCATCATCTGTTCGGATTCTCCAAAATATCGCGAAAATGAAGCATTAGGGCAGCCCTCTGCCATTTACCAAATTGTCAATTTATCATAATGCTGATTATGTTGAAAATTGGCATTCAATTGTCCATTATCCATTTTCCATTATCCATTGCGGCGAAGCCGCATCAGATATAGTCATCGACGACATTATTCACGAAGTCCATCATTGGCTTGGCAGTTTTGAAATATTCCATTGTTTTGTCAATCCATCCGACGCCGTTAAAAAAATTATCGTCGAAGCGGTGCCAACAGCAATAGTCCTTCATCCGCAGGTACTCGATATATTCATAGTCCTTCGGGAATCCTGCCGGTGCGGTTTTGAGTTTTGCGATGCCGAAGCCCCTATCTTGTTCCCAGTCTCCGGAAACTCCGTCTCCATACATTATGATAAATTGGGGGTCTTTCACACATTTGAGCCACTCTTCGGTGTTGCCCATGATTTCGTTACGGCACGAAGTGAGGATGTTCGTCGGCAGATAGTAGCATCCTGTTGCCACGAGACATTGCCCTGGCTCGACGTGGATATAGTATCCGCCTCGAAGACTTTTCCTTCCTTTTGAACAGATGTATGCTCCAAAATGTCTTTTATATGGCGACTTGTCTGGCGAGAACCTGATGTCGCGATAAAAACGATAAACGCAGTCCTTCACCGTCAGATGTGCTATTTCGGGGTCGAATTCAGCTATGCGCAATATAGCCTTCTGAATGCCGTCCTCGAAACTCTTCCGCGCCTCCTCATATTCATCTTTATGCTCTTGAAACCACGGGCGGTTATTATTTTTCGCCACGCCTTTCAAAAATGTCATTATCTTCTTGATTTCCATAATGTTATGTCTTTGCTATAATTAAAAATTCTCGATTTTCCATTGCGACGAAGTCGCCATCGTCGGAACGACGATATTAATTGTCAATTGTCAATTATCAATTGTCAATTAGAATAATTGCAGTGAATATTCTTCCCGAATTAACTGTTAATTTTCTTGCCGAGAAGAACCTGTCGCTATTGCTGTAAGTGCAGATGCCGCTGACGAAAATATTTTCTTCTTTCAGTCCTTGGCTGATGAGCTGTTGACGGTTGCATTCGAAGAGGTCGATATGCCATTTTTCAGTGCCGTTGGCAGCCGGATATTTTCGTGCAATGTTGTCGGTATCGAAACCGGCGTTGCGGAATTGTTCATAGACCTCGTCGCCAACCTCGAAAGCGTCGAGTGAAATGCCCGGTCCGATAACCGATTGTACGTCAGTCGGTTGCGTGCCGAAACATTCAGTCATCTTCCGCAGCGTATGCTCTGCAATTCTCGCCACAGTGCCTCTCCATCCTGCATGCACGGCTGCCGCTACCCTCTTTCGTTTGTCGAAAAAGAGCAGTGGGATGCAGTCGGCCGTTGATACCCCGATGAGTATTCCGGGCATGGCGGTGATTAGTGCATCGACACCTTCAAGTGCCTCTCCCCTGCCCTTGCTGTCGAGCTGCATGAGTTGCTCATCCACCATCACCGCCTTGGTGTCGTGCACCTGGTGTGGCATCACGATTTTGTCGGCAGTAAAATCCCGACCAGTCTTCTGTATAATCAATTCGGAAAGCAATCGTCTGTTTTCCTCGATATCGCCAACCTCATCCCCGCAATATCTGTTGATATTAAACTCCGCGTAATGTCCTTTGCTCACCCCACCCTGACGTGTGGTGCTGAAAGCCAGCGTTCCAGGAATGTCGTATTCTAATAATTTCGGATGTTGCATAAACGAAAGTTTTTATCAGTCTGCAATGAATTATTGTCAGTCTGCAATGAATAATTTAATTAATCTCCAATGAATATTGTATCAGTCTGCAAAATTACACAAAAAAACCGAAATAGCGGCATAAAAGGTCTTTTTTCACTAAAAATTTGTACCTTTGCAGTCCGAAAGAAATATGATTTTATGGGATTAAAATTTAAGTTGTCGCTGCTGAGTTTTTTGCAGTTTGCCGTTTGGGGTGCATATCTTACCTCGATGGGCCGTTATTTAGGAAATGTGGGATTAGGTCAGAACGTCGGATATTTTTATGCGATGCAAGGAATTGTGTCGTTATTTATGCCCGCATTGATGGGCGTTGTTGCCGACCGTTGGGTGAATCCTGTCCGTCTTTTCGGTTTGCTGCATTTGTTTGCTGGCATCTTTATGTTGTGCCTTGGTTTTTACGGTTACGCCTGCGGTGGCGATGCCTCTTTTGGTGTGATGATAAGTATTTTCACACTTAGTTTGGCTTTTTTTACGCCAACGCTATCTTTGTCGTATTCAGTGCCTTACGGTCTGTTGCACTCAGCCGGTATCGACCTTGTCGCTGCTTTTCCGTCGATAAGGATGTGGGGTACGATAGGTTTTATCGTGTCGATGTGTTTCACCGATATCATGGGTTTTCAGGTGAACCAGAATCAGTTTCTTTGTTCCGGCATCCTCGGCATTCTGCTTTTCTTTTTCACCTTTTCTCTGCCTCGTGTGGAGAATGTCGGCAATAAGCAGCGCACGCTTAGAGAGTTGCTTGGCATCGACGCCTTGCATATACTCCGCCGCCGCGAGATATTGGTATTTTTCTGCTTTTCGGTGCTGATGGGCATTTGCGTTCAGATTTCCAACGGCTTTGCCAACCCCTTCATCGCCAGCTTCGCCGCGCAGCCCGAATTTGCCGGCACTTTTGGCGTGGAGCATACGAATATTCTGCTTGCTCTCGCCCGTGTGAGCGAGACTTTGTGCATTTTGTTGATACCGTTTTTCATGCGCCGCTATGGCATCAAGGTTGTGGTGATTCTCTCGATGCTCTCGTGGTCGCTGCTCTATTTCCTTTATTCCGGCGGCAACCCTGGCGACCGTTTGTGGATGTTCGTTATGGCGATGATTGTATATGGCATGGCTTTCGACTTTTTCAATATCGCTGGCTCGTTGTATGTTGACAGTCAGGCAGATGCGAATGTGCGCAACAGCGTTCAAGGTCTTTACACGTTGATGGTCAGTGGCCTCGGCACCATCCTCGGCTCTGTTGTCGCTCAGCGTATCGTGAACGCCTACACCCACAGCGAAATGTCGGGAGGCAACATCTATATCGTCGGCGACTGGTCGTCGTGCTGGCATTTCTTCTCCCTCTTCGCCCTTGTCATCGCCATCGCCTTCGCCCTACTCTTTCATCCAAAAAAATAATTTTATTTAGCAGTCGCCGCAAAACTTTTTACTTCTTCCATTTTCAGAAGTTCTGCCCCTTTCATTTGTAATACTATAAGATGAAGTGTGGTTGCAGATGTGATTTGTCGTATCTTTTCGTCTTCTCCGTATTTACTTATTTGTTTTACCGCCTCTTTCCATTGCTTTTCAGCTTCAGACTTAGTGGCATTAGTTTTCAGATATTTTAGTTCTATGATATAACTATGTTTTACCTTTGAAAAATTAATGGTATCACCTAAGAGGAATATGTCGCAAAAACCGTGGTTCATCTCTTTTTCTGTTTTCGTTATGAAGAGACGACTGAGGGTTAAATAAGCTGTCATATATAGTTGAATCCCTTTCTCTCCGGCTACGGCATCACGCACAGAGGTGCCTTCCTTATAATTTTTCGCAAGAAATTCCATAAGCTGACGCCACTCACCATCGTTGGCGGCGGAACGCAGAGACTTTTTCAACCATTCGATATCCAAATCATATTCGTCCTGCTGCATCTTCAACAGATAG
>Ga0065709_1029857_pt1 | contig 11457 bp, 25 predicted proteins | sample Hoacrofraction14_2_FD_59096 | JGI IMG/M metagenome (GOLD analysis project Ga0065709, IMG submission 59096) | Hoatzin crop microbial communities from Cojedes, Venezuela, sample from fiber fraction 14 v1 | ecosystem: Host-associated > Birds > Digestive system > Esophagus > Crop | place: Venezuela... | reverse complement strand
GCATCGTAGTTCTCTGTCTTGGTATCGAAGACCGAGCCGCCCCTTCCCTCGAACCTTTTGCTCGGGAAGAATGAAAGCGGCACCGCCATCATGAAATCGTCTTTCCATGTGATGCTGGCAGGCACATCCGCAAGCTTCGGCACGCTGTCCATCGGTACCACAGTGTCACCTCTCTTGAGCTCGTTGAGGATATATCCGGAACCGTAATGCTCATACAGCGTGTACCAAGCTCCGGCCTCTCTGTATTCCGTCCTGAAGATGACTTCACGCAATCTGCCCCGCTCTTCTTTCAGCTCGACCCTGTCTCCCGGAATAAACTCGATAATCGGATACTTGCTCAGCGTTGTATCAAATGACACGCGGAACGCACCGTCACCGATGATAAGCGTCTCGGATATTGCCTTGGTTGCAAGCTTGTAGAAGCCGTTGTCCCTGGCTATCTCATCCCACAGGTCCTGATACTTGTTGTTCTTGACCGTGTCATTCGCCGGCTCGACATCGATATCGTTTAAGTCCGACACGACGATGTATGTCAGCGTATCGACTACTATCGCGGGTATGCCTGTGTGAATCTTCTCAATCTCTCGTCCGGCTACCGGCACAGCACACCAGAATCTATGCCTGGTGGCGGCGCCCTGCACCTGCTTGTAGAAGATCTCGAGCTCATTCGAGTCGCCCCGATACCACACTCTGTTCTTGATGCAGTTACCTGCCCAATCAAAGGTTGGCATCAGGTTATACGTCATTATCGGCGGCTCCTGAATCTGCAGGAACGACCTCACGCTCTTTCTCATCTTGTCTGCCATCTTGCTAAATATCCCCATTTCCTACTCCGATTTTCGCCTTGAACGGGAGCCAGCCATATTGCCATGCCTGGATGTAATGGTCGTTCCCATCTTCCGGTGTATTGTCTTTATCCTCAAGCCATGAGTACGTGTTCAGCTCCGCAATGTACCCTTTGCACGTATCGACAACGTAAAAGAACGGCCGCTCCGGATTGAGCCAACCGTTCTGCATCATGATTCTGTCTATGTTGCTGGTCTTCTTGTATGCGTTCTCGAATATGTACAGACACTCGGGATGTGAGCGCTTGTACTTTATCGCCTCTATTATCGTCGCTTGGTCTGCCGAGTCGATGAAGACGTGCCGGGCAAAACCGCTCCACTTTTCGCGGCATCTCTCGAGAAAGTCCATCAGATTCTGCACGGTATCCGACGGTGCGAGTGGCTGTTTAAGCTGTGCGTTGTTATATCCCTTCTCTTCAAGCAGCACCAGTCTGCCCTTGTTGGTCACGCCGCCGTATGTCATCGCTATCACATCAGGCGACTTGGATGAGTACGCCGTGTCAAGCCCGGCGGTGAAATACTCGAACCATTCTTCCTGGTCTTTGTTGTGCTTATCTCTTACAAGCGCCCTTGCCTGTTCTTCTGTCAGATTGTGCACCGCCGGATCATACAGCGGAAACACAAGCCCTGTTGCTCTGCCTCTCAGCCCGAGTATCTTGTTCTTGTAGATCTTAGTGCCCTTCGGGACCGACTCGATTATCTGACGTTTCTTCTCCTCGCTAAGTGCGATGTTGTCGTTGAAGGTGAAGAACCAGTGCACCCAGCCTTTCTTCGGCTCCTCACACAGTGCGTTGAGAATCTCCTTGGGAGTATCATCCTGCCACTCGGGAAGCTCCCTTGAGTGATTGATGAACTCGGTGTATACCGGCAAGTCCGGTGTGTCCGGATTCAGTGTTGCCAGCACATAGTCCGCACGCATGACTGCCTCTCTGACAAAGTCAATGTGCGCAATGTTAATCTCGTCGATGAAGAGGCATCCGTACTGTCCGCCAAGCGCCTTCTTCCATCTCGCCTCGTTGTCGTATCCGAGCACATATATTATCTTGTCTCCGGCATTCGAGTGAATGATGAGATGCGGCATCTTCTCTTTTGCGGTTCCGTTGCCGTTGTACTCTGCAACTGCCCTGAACTCCGACAGGATGCCGACGTCCTTGTTGATGAGGTTCTTCTCGATGGTGCCCGTGTCGAGTCCTGCAAGTATGTGCTGTTTCTTCGGGCTCTCAAGCACCTTGAAGATGAACTTGTTGATGCCTACTGTCGACTTGCCCGCCGCCGTAGTGCCCTCGAGAAACTCTATCTTCGCATCATGCAGCCAGAACGCATCGAACTTACTTCCCCATTTCACGAGCCTGTCTCCTCATCTCGAGTATCTCATCGAGCTTTGATTTTTCCTCGGTTATCTGAGCTGAAACATTTAGATCCTGACGGTCACGCCATATATCCGGGCGTCTGTTCTTAAGCCAGAATATCTGAGCCGTTGTGTCGGGTTGCACTTCTTTGGTAACGCTTTTCACAACACACATTTCGTACTTGCCGGTTTCCCGGTTATACCTGCTCTCACTTGTTGTTTCGGTGAATGTATATCCCAAAGCTCGTTTAAGGAGTGCGTTTTCAACCTCCATGTCAACAACGTCTTTGCCTCTTTTTAGGGACTCGCAAATCTCGCAATACTGGTCTTTCCACCGATATAGCGTAGCAACGTTAATTCCCATGTTATTTGCTATCTGCTCATCCGTCAGCCCGTCTCTTGCCCAACTTTCGAGTCTTAACAGATTGTCAGGTGTAAGCCATTCCTGATATTTCCCCTTTGCCATTCATATCACCTACTCCAATCAATTCCGTATCTGTCGATAACCTTTCTGAAATCCTCTATGTCATGCGGCACAATTTGGAGCCTTGGTTCTCCTGTAGTGTCATCCACTCCGACATGCAGCAGCTCGTGATAGATAAGTATCTCAAGTTGCTCATCGGTTAGATATGACACGTTCGGCTCATATATCACGACGATAAACTCGTGAGGTATGTACGCCCGGTACAGATCCCGAACCTTGATGCACTCTCCAAGCACTTCTCTGCCCTTCGACTTCTTGCTCTTATCAGATGCCAGGAAGCCTATGGATACGCTCGCTGTATCAAGCCAATGCAAATCCTCGTGCTCAGCTATAACCTTATCGGCAACATCCTTGTATCTTGTTGATATTCTTGCTTGTTCCATAATCCGTAATAGAAAAGAGCCTGCGCTGTTCACAGACTCTTTCCGTTTCATTGCCATTATTCCGTAAAGCCACCGAATTGGTGGCTTTTATCTGGAAAGGATGACCTATAAATGCTGCAAGATTATGGCCTTCTCTTGCACTTCTTATGCATACACTATATCACTGAACCAACATGAAGTGTTATGCAGTCTTTTATCAACCGAGCAATTTATGCTTGATGCTGTAGATCTGACGCTCAGAATAGCTCAGGACCTCTGCGCATTCATTCATGGTCCGGCATTCAATGTATCTCAGCCGTATAAAACTGCGCTCAATCGAATCATCCAGACTGTTCATGAAGGTCCTTGCTTCGTCCTGTTCCCGTTTCAGGATGGCCTTCTCAGTGTCAATCTCTCTCTGCACGTCAGCTGCACAGTCCAAATATACGGTTCTGTCCTTCGGCAGACTTGTCTGCACCCGTTCACTATCGCTAAACGCAGAAACACTCTGCGCCTTATTGCGCAGAGCTTCCGCTCTCTCCTCGAGACTTATTATTCGCCTGTAACGGTACGGTGCCTTGGTAAAGCTCATTTACGCCTCCTGTGCTTGCTCATCTCGTACCACTCAGCAGCCTTTGTTCCAAACTCTGCCTCCTTAGCCTTGCGTGCCTTATCCAGCCTCTTGGCATTCCAAGCCTTGTATAATTCGCATTTATCATGACATGCCGGGAATCTTGATTTACAGCCATAGCATGGTGCTTTTATCATTTCTCCTCCATCCTGGCATTGCACGATGGGCAAATCTTTTCTCTGCTCCAGGAATGATAACCACACTCAGAGCACTTCCAGTATTCGACATTCATCTCGCCCTGAGTGCGGATCCAGTGAGGCGGTGTGCTGCTCTGGTAGTCAACGTGCCTTGTATCGCTCTCCTCACCTATATTGCGCTCATCGGCTTGCTCCTTCTTCAACCGGATTATCTGCTTCTGCAAGTCAACAACCAAATCCTGCGCTGCCGTAAGCTGCGAATAAAGCGCATCATACTCTCCACGGTCTACTACATCAGCTGCCGGCATCGACAATATGACATGAATTGCCCTGTTAAACCCTTTATAATCAGGGAACATGGCTTCATAATCTCTTAGAGCCTTTACCGCTTTGTAGCTGTCGATATATTGTGTCGGAAATCTTATTTCCTTTGTCATTCCTCACTTTCTCCTCTCATATTCGCCAGGTCAGGATTACTGCAAACCACGCTCCAAGAATTATGCTGATTATCCAATACATAGTTTCACTCATCGTTCATCCCCTCTCAATCTGTCGGGATTTCCGACACGTTCATTTTTGCGCCGCAGTTAGGGCAAAACTTCTCTCTGTGATAACCGCTTATGCCGCACTCCGAGCATACCCACAGGCAGGACGCACCGCACCAATCAGGTCTATGCCACTCACCTTTGCGTACATTGACTCGGTTGTTCCATATTTCGATGGCTCTTGCCTTATCTCTGCAAATTACTTCGGGTTCGGCTTCACACTCACAAGATTCGCACCGTATGATATACTGTGGCTTGTCGAGAAATTCATACTCAAGCAGTTCAGCATCGCCGCCACAGAACGGACAAGGCTTTAGTCTATCGCTCAGACGTGCATCATAATCATCCGAAAATTGTTTATAAGCTGTTGCCCACATCAGCGCCAATTTGCACCGCTCATCATCACAAACAAACTCATCTGTTATCATTTCGTCTGAATGTCTAATCTTGATTGGCAAGGCCTGTTCGTCTGCTACTTCCCTTTTGCATACATAACATCGTTTCATTCCGCCACTCCTTTCGTGCCCGTATTGGTTGTGTACGGCACCCTGATAATCGTCTCAAACACATCCGTCGGCTCTGATTGCCATCCGCAGGATGGGCACCTGTATGCCATTTTAGGCGGCATCGACATCAGTGTTATGTGTTGCAAGTCCTGATTGCAGAACGGGCAGGTAAATACGATTAGCGTGCTCTGTGGTACAGTGCCTACTGTATCAATCGACATAATGCTTCACCACCTTCTCAACCCTATGTAAACCAAAAGCGCCAAGGCAATTATCAAGACGAACTCCTGCACCTGCTCACTCATCACCGGTCACCTCCGTGATTGTGACTACGGTCATCGGATCCGGTGCATACTCCTTTGCCAGTACCATGGAGCAGACCTGCCCGTCATCGGTATACGCCACACCATTAAGCGCATCGAGTACTGCCTTGGCAAGGTTATCTGCATCTGGTCTCTTGCAGTACGGAGCTCGCAGAGCTGCCTCTCGTTTTTTCTTGCTCCATGACTTTGGGATTGGGAAACAGAACGTCATCATGACGTCAACCGGTGCATCACCGAAGTTAATGCCGCCCTGATTCAGATAGCACGCTCTGACCTTCTCCTCGTAAGACCTGGTGGTCTTGGGCGTATACGCTGTGCCGTATCTTGTCATACGCGGCCTACCCTTCGGCACCGGCTTACCGTAAATCGTGAAATTCACAGACTTCTCGAACATTCAATCATCTCCTCCACATCATTCGTGTTCAGGCATCTTGCCAAAATCTCAAACTCATCAGCAGTACCTGCGAGCAAAATAGAACTGCCTCTTGTTCCGTGCTGCGGCTTGCAGGTCTTCAGATACACGCACTCCCTGTCAGCCATTCTGATAACCACAACCCCGTTCTCGATTTCGTAATCGTAATACTGCGGGTCAAAGTCGGAATGGCTTCTTGCCAGCTGCAGTCTCTTCTGCGCTTCGTCCCCGACCAAAATTCTCATTGCCAGCCACCATTTGCCTCTCTGCGGATTGCGGTTACGCGATCAATGAAATCCGCTCTGATGGATTCAACCATCTCCCGGTAATCTGCTTCGGACTGGTTATCGCGTCTTTTAAAATCCTTAGCGAGTTCCTTCAGGCTCTGCAGACTGCCCACGTACTTTCGGATCTCGTAGGGCAGTGCTGTGAACTCCCTATTGCCATATGGCTGCCAATCAGTGTCCGCCTCCTCGATAAGCTCATTGCCGTTAATGCGATATTCCGGCCTCAGAGTTCCGTCGGCAAGCATGCTGTTATATCGCTCCGCATTGCTTCTGGTCATCGGCACGGTGTACCTGTGCCCCTTGTCGTCGAAGCGTATCCCTGTAACGCACGGCACGTATCCGGTGGATCTCTTTGCTTCGGTGCGGAGTCTTGCAAACAGCGATTCGATATCCGAGGATGTTTGTCTGCTTGGCAGCTGCCGTGCCGGCATCAGCTCACGTATGTCGCCCGGTGTCGGCATAAACTTATTTTCGGCGATATATTTGCTAACGGCCTCATCGACCCGCTCTACCGAGTCGTTCCGGAAAGCCTGCTGCCATTCGTTCAGGATATCTCCCATTCTGGAAGTGTCTGTTCGGAAGACGGAAGTGAGCCTGTCAATTATCCGTGCTGTCTGTGTCCTGTCCATTCTGCTCCTCCATCTCGACATACTCCGAGAAGGTTTTGGGCTTTCTCCTCGGGGACGGGGTCGCACGCTTGCGTGCGTTTTTTTCTTCTTCCCCTTCTTTAACATTCTTTATCATTCTTGTTTGTGTAAAGCGGGTTGTATAGTCAGTTGTATAGTCGGTTGTACAGTCGGTTGTCGATTTGGTTTTCACCTTGCCTTGGTAAAGTTCCCAATTTTCAATGGTTACAAGTGTTCCGTTTTGTGTTACATCCAGTGTTACCATTTTTTCGCTTTTTAGGGTGTCTAAAAAGCGTTTCACTGTTACACGACTCCAACCCCAGTCATTCGCTAATTTACTCAGGCTTGTCCAGCACTGTCCCGGGCCGAGCTGAACGGGTTTGCGCCTTATACTGATGACCGCTCCGGTATGATTGACCCTCATCAGCAGGTCCATCCACGCCTGTGCCTGTGAGAAAGGCTTGTCCCGCCACAGCCAATGTTCACGAATATCCCGGTATACTTTTATGTATCCTTGTCGTTTGCTCATGATCCAATCCTTTATCGGTTATGGCGGCGGGGCGGTACCTTATTAAGTGTTCGGAGAAAAAAAGTTTAATTTGCTCTTAGCAATATTGAATTGTTGCCCCGCCGCCGTAGCCTGCTTCTAAAACGGAATATCGTCTTCTGCAGCTGAGAAATTATCTGCCGGTTCCGTACCTGTGTAGCTGATAAATCCCGTACCTGTTGTCGGCAGCATCTTGTCCTTCGGCAGCTGATATTTTCCGGTCTTGATTGTCTCCGTGGATCTGACTGCCGCAAGATTGGCTGTCATACCGTTAATACCAGCCGATGTCTCAAACTCTCTGTAGTTGAAAAGTCCGCCAAACAGCTTTCCTTTGAACTCCTGCTCATCCCAGTAATCCGGGTCGAAGGTGTAACCTTCGTTGGACTCTTCCAGGGATGTTGTGAATGTCTTGAATTTCTTCAGTAACCAGTCATCCTTCTGAGTGCCATCTCCCTTTGGTACATTGAGCCAGTATTGGCAGTGCCACTTCCTGTTTTCGCCGGACTGTGCGTTGTAATCATCCTTGTAGAATCCGGCATATTCTCCTGCTGCGATATCCACAGCAAGGATTACTGCATCGTACTTCTCGTCATACTTGGAATTAACTACTTTGCAGATATACCCGCCTCTCGGGAGCTGCCTGAAGTCACCGTAGGTCGTTGCCTCTGCATATCCTTTAATCGCTCTCATTTACTTGCCTGCCTCCTTATTCGTCTCCTTGTTCGTCTTATACGGTATCGGCATACCGTAATACTCTCTTATCGTCTGATCCACCAGCTTCAGGTCATTCGGTACCTCCGCATCCTTGAACATGTCGAACGGTGACTTAACGCAGTCCGAGCCGTTGGTTCTCGTCTGGAAGACGTACTTACCTTCTGTGTTCGTTGCCTTCAGAACTGTCGTGAAAAGTCCCTCTATCACAATTTTCTCATCGAGCAATTTGCCGATGCTCTTCGGCTTCTCATATCCGTCTGAGTCGAGCTCGGTATGCATGATGAAGTAAACGGTTACATCGTCCGGCAGATTACCTGCCTCATCAAGCAGTGTGTAAAAGTGATCCGCAATCTGAGTGAATTTGTCATATCCTTTTTCGTTGGATCTCTTCATGAACTCATCGCTCATCAGATACCCGGCATCATCCACAACCATGACCTTCGGTGAATTGCCCTGTCCTGCTTTCTTAAGTGCTGCCATTACTCCCGCATACTTGTGCGGCACAACAGTACCGTTATCAAGCTGTGTCAGCTTCGGCGTATACATCGCAAGATCTGTCCTGAACGGCAGCTCCTTGCCTTGGACGGAGATAACGCCGACCTCTCCCTCCTTGAAATTCCTCAGACTGCTCGACTTACCTGAGCCGGAGCGGCCGAGAATCAGTATCTTTTTACTCATGTGTGCCTCCTAATCTTCAAGACTCTCAATACGTGCCTTGAGTTCCTTCACCTCTGCCTCGAGCAGGTTCCTTTCCTGCTCAAGATCTCTCGCCCTCTGCTCGGTCCTCCAATAGCGTGAACTTTGTTCACTGTACCTGGCTGATGTTGCGACAAGCTCCCTGTACTCATCAAGCGTGATTGTTACCATGAGTTCCTGCTCATAGTTCTGTTCATTCCTTTCTTTTATGTTTTCCATGTGTGCCTCCATAGTTACTTAATCTGAATGTTGTTTCCTTCGACAAGCTCAGCTCCGTCTATCTCTTCACCTGCCTTTAGAGCCTTCTTAAGCTCTGCCTTGTCAATCTTCCGAGTGAGGACAAGACTGGCGTAATCATCAGGAATAGATTCCTCGTCTGTGATATTGACCTTTGTGCTCTTTCTCCATGAGATTGCGACCTTCGGTGTGGAAAACTTCTGTCCGTCAAGCGCCCATGTCAGATATCCTTTCAGGGACTCCGCCTTGCGTTCCGCTGCATCGGCACGAGCCTTCATATTCTTTGATTCCCGGCTGAGTGCCTCTGCATCAGATGTCAGGTTCTTGATCCAGCATCCTATGTTCTCAATCTTCTCGTCTCTTGCCATCTCGAGAGCATTGAGCCTGTCTACATCAATCTCTCCCGTCTCCGGGTCGATGCATTCCAGCATCTGCTTCTTTATTTCAAAAAGTGTCATTCTTCCTCATCCTCCCTGTAGTAGTAGCGTTTATACCTTGCGCCGGTTGCGCTCTTTTCATACTCGTCTGGTATGTTATAGCCCTGCCGTCTCAGCTCTGAGATTCTCTTGCGATAATCTATAATTCCGAGGCTGTGTATGAAGTCCATGCCGGTCATGCCTCCTCTGTTATCCTGCAGAGCTGACAGGATGCGTTGCTGCTGTGTATGTCTGTTCATACTGCCTCGCTTTCCACCGGATCCACCCAGAAGTTCTCCGGAACGATTCGCTCGCCGGGCTTGAGATATTTCGGTTCGTGTGGTAGAATCACTGTGGTTTCAGGGATTGGTTCGGCTTCGGCCGGGCCTTTTTCATTGCACCGTTCCAATCTCTCCTCCAGTATCAGCTTCCCTGCTTCCTCAAGCGCCTCACTGGATGTGAGAATAAGATTCTCTATCCGTTTAAGTCTGCTGTTCATTTGTGTCTCACCTCCCTTGCTTTGAATATCCCCATGCGGCTGCCTGCTCCGCTTGGTAAACCTTGGTACATTCATCTCTGTAGTGCGTGAGCACCGCCCTGACAATCTTTGCATTGTCATCAAACTCTCCATCAAGTTCCTTCAGCTTCTCATTGAAGTAGCTGACAACTACGGATGCTTCATGTGCGTTCTGCTGATGAATGGTTCTCTCCCTGTCAATCTCCATCTTCATCATCCTCTTCATCCTCCTGATCGTATTCATCGTCGTCTTCGAGATCTTCGAGGTATTCGTCCTCGTACATATAGTCAAATTCATCAGGCCGATAATTTCTTGCTCTTGCATATATCGGCATCGTCACAAATCTCATCGTGTTACCTCCTATCCGAAAGCTGCCAGCAAAATTACAATTGGTATCAGCGAAAAGCATGCAATTAGCATTTCGAGAATATCTTTGGCATCCTCGATGTCGTAGTAGTCCGTGAACCTTTCCTCTTCATCATGCTTTCTCATCATCGCTGTGTACCTCCTGTTTTGTTGCCGCAAGCACCTCTTCGAGGTCGAATCTGATACCGGACATGAACCTGTAGCAAGGAATGTCCTTTCTTTCCACCATGCGGTAAACTGTGTTGCGTGAAATACCCAGTATGTCTGCTAATTCCTGTGTTGTGATATACATGTGTGTGCCTCCTTTTGCTTCTTTTTCCTGTGTTACAATCTCCTGTGAAAGGAGGTGATTCCTATGGCAGGTAAGCAATTTGAAGATTTCCTTGCTACCCTAACGCCTGAAGTTCAATACGATATTCAGAAAGCCAACGCATCTCGTGTCAGTCAAGTAGATGAGAATAGCGAAACGGCAGTTTCTGAAATGCTGTATGCTATCAGCCTGTCTACTTCTCTTGAGCTTCTTCGCCTATATCATCAATGGTTAGACGAGTAGGCATCGACTGCTTAATGTGCTTAGCCAGATTACTCGCAATCTGCTTGGTATCGCTTTGCTGGGTTTGTAACTCTGTTATGAGCTCAGCAATTTCTTTTGGTGTTGCGGTTATCTGCATCGCTTCCCTCCTTCCAAATTTCCGATTTCCGCTCCGCTCAGTGCCCGGATGAGTAATTTATCGACTTCGGCGAAAAAATCGCTCTCTCGTCAGATTTCCCGGGTTGGCGAGGGCGTTCGTAGCGTGATTGGTATATCACACTGTACTCTGTTGCATATTTGGGACAGAATCGCTAAAAAAAATACTCGCTGGATCGGTTATTTCGAGTACTCTACATAACCGTACCGCCTCCTCAACTGTAAACTCACGCTCGCCATTGAGCTTCCTTGACAGTGAGTTTGCGGACATTCCTACGAGTTCTGCGCACTGTGTCTGCGTATATCCTTTTTCTTTGATTTTGCCCCTTAACAGGTTTGCGTTCATGTGTTCCCTCCTTCCTCGGCTTGCCATCATCAGACTGTAGGTTGCCGCCCTATCAGTGACGCCCTGCCGGGCGTTTCGGCTTAGTTGTGTGCTACAATCTCCGTATGGAGGTAACACATTATGTTGATTAAGAGCGAAAAACAAATTCTTAAAGCAATGTCCAAATTCGGCTATGACATCATTGACAGCAGAGACTTACTCAAGCTTCTCCCTGATATGCCGGCGGACGAGCTGCGCATGTTCTGCCGTAGACTTAACAGCGAAGGATACCTGGATATCTTCAGCGAGAACCTTGGTGGATCATTTATTGCTTCTTTGTCCACAACTGGTAGACATTGGCAGGACTATCGTGTTGCGGTGATTAAGAAGTTCATCTTGGAATCTGTCTTTACGCCTATTGCTGTTGCGTTTATAACGACGCTC
>Ga0065709_1029856_pt1 | contig 11494 bp, 9 predicted proteins | sample Hoacrofraction14_2_FD_59096 | JGI IMG/M metagenome (GOLD analysis project Ga0065709, IMG submission 59096) | Hoatzin crop microbial communities from Cojedes, Venezuela, sample from fiber fraction 14 v1 | ecosystem: Host-associated > Birds > Digestive system > Esophagus > Crop | place: Venezuela... | reverse complement strand
GGTACCGGCGGGACGGCGGGACTCATGATGAGGCTCTGGCGTTTCTGACAAACTTCTGACAAAGTCCCAAACGTCTTGCCAAACAGCACCCAACTGCCGTATTATGCAGGTACATGAAGCACGTCGCACATAAACCGAAGCACAAAGGGCAGGTCATGTTTGACAATCACGCATCCGATCGCCGCAAGGGCATGGCGTCCAGGCGGCTGCGTCGCAGCCGTCACAAAAATTCCTCCCAAGGGGGGCACAAGAAGGGCCTTTCGAGCAACGACCACAGCATCAACTTCACACGTGCGCGCGGGTCGTTTGAATCGTCGGGAAATGGCCCCAAGCCCCGCATCTTTGCCCTTGCCGGTGCCGCGCTGCTCATCTTAATCGTACTCGCGCTCGTCGTCTCGAGCTGCGTGCGCGGCTGCTCCCGCAGCCAACAGGAGACGACCGAGTCATCCGAGCCCGTCAACTCCGTCGACGAGCGCGTCTCGGCGGAGGCCTCCGAGGCACTCACCAAAGAGTTCACGACGGAGCTCGACCGCTGCGAGAAACTGGCGTGGATTGCCAAGCATCTGGACAAGTACTCCGACGACCGCCTGATAGAGCTCGCGCTCAACGAGCCTGCTGCCATCAAGTTCGTCGCCGGCGTACCCAAGGCAAGCGGAACGACCAAGGCGTACACCAAGACCGTGAAGAAGGGTTCCTACCCCAAGCTCTACTGCTTTGACACCAAGTGGGGCTACGCGGCCTATGGAGACGGGTTGCTCGGCGTGACAGGGTCGGGGCCCACGACGCTCGCCATGGCCTACATGGGCCTCAAGGGCACCAACGACAAGTCACCGGCCGACTTTGCAGAGCTTAGCACCCAGGGAGGCTACGACTCGGGGAGCTCGGGCACGGCCACCAACTTCTTTGCCTCGGTGGGCGGCGGCGTCGGACTTGACGTCACCGAGCAGACCGCAGACGCGGACACGCTGCATGCCATCCTCGAGGCGGGGCAGATAGCCATCGTCGAGCTCAAGGCCAACAGCGTGACCGACTACGCCCACTGGGCCCTCGTCATCGCCCTCAACGAGGACGACTCGGTGACCCTCTATGACCCCACCTCGGCGGTCGCCTCGTCCCACACGTGGTCATACGGCACCATCGGCAGCTCGAGCAAGACCATGCTGTCCGTCGTCGTCGAGGGTGAGGACACGAGCATATCGACGTCCTCGGACAGTGACAGCTCCTACTACAGCTACTACTGAGATTCGCGCGCATACCGCCGCAAGGGACGTCGCCCACGCATGCCATCCCGTGGGCGACGTCCCTCCTCTGAGCGTACATAACGAAGGGCTCCCCGCCCCTCTTGGCATCGCATGTGCCAAAGGAGCGAGGAGCCTCGTCGTACGTATGCGGTGCGACTGATTCTCGTTACGTTTGCTACGAGAGGATCTTCTCGCTTGCCTCACGCAGCTTGGCCTCGACGGACTCGGCCTCCTCGTGCGTGGCGCCCTTGGCAAAGAGGTAGGCCTTGACCTTGGGCTCCGTGCCGGAGGGACGGAAGATGACCTTGTTCTCTCCCTCGAGGCGGTACTCGATGACGTTGGCCTTGGGGAGGTACTGCTTGTCCTCCTTCTGCAGGCCGGACACGACGGGCATCTCGACGCCCTCGTTGAAGTCGGTCATGCCCGTCACCTTGTAGCCCGCGATCTGGGTGAGCGGCTTCTCGCGCAGGCCCTTCATGAGGTTGGCCATCTTCTCGGCGCCAGCGGCACCCGGGAAGCTCGCGTTGACCGTCCCGTTGAGGTAGTAGCCGTACTTCTGGTAGAGGGCGTCCATGGCCTCGTAGAGGTCCATGCCCTTGGCCGCGTAGTAGGCGCTCATCTCGACGCAGAGCATCGTGGCGACGATGGCGTCCTTGTCACGGGCGTGGGTGCCCACCAGGTAGCCGTAGGACTCCTCGAAGCCCATGAGGAAGCGGTCCTCCTCGCCGGCGTCCTTGAGCATGTCTATCTGCCCGCCGATGAACTTGAAGCCCGTGAGGACGCGACGCATCTCGAAGCCGTAGTCCTTGGCGACGGCGTCGGGCATCACGGACGAGACGATCGTGGAGACGCCCACCTTGCGGGTGACGTCCTCGCCGTTCTCCTTGGCCATGTTGGCGAGCCAGTCCATGAGCAGGACGCCCATCTCGTTGCCCGTGAGCAGCTTGTACTCGCCGTTGTGCGGGATGGCGGTCCCCATGCGGTCAGCGTCAGGGTCGGTCGCGACCATGAGCGAAGGCTTGACCTCGTCGCAGAGCTTGAGGCCCAGCTCGAGCGCCTCACGGAACTCGGGGTTGGGATACTGGCACGTGGGGAAGTTGCCGTCCGGCTCGGCCTGCTCGGGAACGACCGTCACGTCCTCGACGCCGATCTCCTTGAGGATGCGCGTCACGCACTCCATGCCCGTGCCGTTGAGCGGCGTGTAGACGACCTTGAAGCCGTCGGGCGCCTTGAAGCCCGGGACGGACACCTTCTTGATGGCCTCGATGAACCCGTCGAGCACCGACTCCGGGGTCCACTCCACGAGGCCCTTCTCGAGCGCCTCGTCGAAGTCCATGATCTTGACGCCGCCAAAGACGGGCGTCTTGTGGATGGAGGCGGAGATCTCGTCGGCGGCCTCGTTGGCTATCTGGCATCCGTTGTCGTCATAGACCTTGTAGCCGTTGTAGATGGCGGGGTTGTGCGAGGCGGTCAGCACGATGCCCGCGCTCGTGCCCAGGTCGCGCACGGCAAACGAGAGCGTGGGAACCGGCTCGATGCGCGGGTACACGTACACGTGCACGCCATTGGCCGCGAGCACGCCGGCGGCGACCTTCTGGAAGTCCTCGCCCTTGAGGCGCGAGTCGCGCGCGAGCGCCAGCGTCGGGTTCTCGTAGTGGGCGTTGAGATAGTCCGCGACGCCCTGCGTGGCCTGCGCGACCACATAGACGTTCATGCGGTTGGTGCCTACACCAAGCTCGCCGCGGAGTCCCGCCGTGCCAAAGTCCAGGTCACGGTAGAAGGCGTCGTTGAGCTTCTCCTCGTTTCCCGGCTTGAGCAGCTCGTCAAGCTCGGCCTTGAGGTCCGGCTCCGTCACGTGCTCCTTCCAAAGCTGGACCTTGGCCTCGGTATCCTTATCCATGGGCATCCCCCTCGCTGTTCATGGTGGCATGCGTCTGCCGCCACCTACCTACATGCTTCCTACTATATCGGCTCGCACACCCATCGCACCGACCGTGCCGCCAAGCGGCATGACCCCCCAAGGTGGGCGGAACGGCGATCGGTGCCTTCACAGAAAACCAGCACAAAAAGAGCTAGTCTTATGCTGAAGGCCAGCACGACATCACGACGGAGGCACCATGCGAGCCATCGGGGACACCCACGCGACGCCAGCAGATTCCATGCCAGACGACCTCGAGTTCTTCGCGACGTGTGCCGAGGGGTTCGAGCAGCTGCTTGCCAAGGAGCTGAGGGGCCTGGGAATCTCGCAGGTGCGCCCCCTCACGGGGCAAGTCGCCTTTGCGGGCGACGTCACGGCCGCCTACCTCTGCTGCCTCTGGTCCACGCTGGCATCGAGCGCGATCTGCGTCCTCGGGCGCTTCGACGCCTCCTCCGAGAAGACCCTCTACGAGGGTGCGCGGAGCGTCGCCTGGGAGCGGCACCTCGCTCCCGGCACCACCTTCTGCGTCAACGCCCGCGGGACCAACGCGGAGCTGAGGAGCACGACGTTCGTGGCCCAACGCGTCAAGGACGCCATCGTGGACCAGATGGAGGCACGTCTCGGCTCGACACGTCACGTCCCCCGCGTCGACACGGCCAACCCCGACCTGCGCGTCTCGGTGCGCATCTCGCGCACGCGCGCCACGGTGGGCGTCAACCTCTCGGGCGCGCCCCTCTTCGAGCGCGACTACCTGCTCTCCGGCACGTCACGCCGCACGGGACACGCTGCGCCCCAGCTGCGGTGCGACTACGCCGCGGCACTTCTCGCCGCCAGCGGCTGGACGTTCGACGAGACCCCCGTCCGGACGTCGTCGGGTGACCCCCGCACGCTCGTCGCGACGGGCGCGGGCGCAGGCACCATCCTGGTGGAGGCGGCGCTGCGCGCCTACGGCATCGCGCCCGGTACCTACGAGCGCGCCTGGGGATTCACGGGATGGGCGCTGCATGACGCGGCGACGTGGGAGAAGATGCTCGCGCGCGCCAGGGAGCAACGCGAGCGCGCCCAAAGAATCCCCCTTGGCAACCTCGTGTGCCTCATAGGCATCGACCAGCCTCTGGGTTACCGTGGCCGCGAGGGGCACGGCGCGCACGAACCCGGTCACGCGGCCCGCAGCCTCCTCGACCACGCTGGCTTCTCCATCTCGGGCAAGCGAGACGCGCTCCGGACGATCAGCCCCTCGCTCTCCTTCCTACCGACGACCGACGCGATCGGGAGCGGGCGCGTGGGGTCATCCCGCGGTGAGACATGGCTCGTCTGCGACCTCTCCCACATCCATGCCGATCAAAGCGCCCAAGATGCCGCAGCGATCGCCCTCGCGGCCAGCTGCGCACGCGCCCTCCCGGGCGGGGGGCTTCCCCGCGCCCGGCACGTTGCGTGCCTTGGTCCTGCCGATGCCGTGCGCGACGTCGTGCCAGGTGATCCAACGTCAGCGCGGCAGACCAGGCTGGGCGGAAACCACCCCCTCGCGCTCAACGCCTACGAGCGAGAGGGAGATGACGCATCGCACGCCTTCGTCCCCCTCCCCGACGCGCAAGGCACCCGCCGGGCGCTTCCCGTCCGCTTGGCCGCGAGCGACCAGTTCGCCCGCCTGCTCGACAAGGCCGGCAAGGCGCGGGCCGCGTGGGCGCGCGCGGAGGACGTGACCTGCTACCGCGTATACGACCGTGAGCTCAGCGACTACGCCCTCACCATCGACCTCTACGAGGAAAGCCTGGAGACGGTGCGCCCCGACGCGTCGCCACGCAGGTGGCTCGTCATCAACGAGTACGCCGCACCCGCAAGGGTCGACCCAAGGCTTGCCCGCAACCGCCTCCTCGACGCCCTCGCCATCGCTCCGCTCATGCTCGCCATCCCACCCGAGCGAACGTTCCTGCGCACCCGCTCTCACTCGAAGGGAGGCCTCTCGCGCACGGGAGGTGCCGGGCGCTCTCGACACGCGCAACGGGCGGACGCCAGCTCGCGCACGCGTCCCCTCCTCATCGACGAGGGCGGGCTCTGCTTTGAGGTGGACTTCTCGGCCCATCTTGACGTGGGCATCTTCCTCGACCATCGCGTGACGAGGGAGCTCATACGCGAGGAGGTCAAGGAGCTGCCGGCACCTAGGCGCTTTCTCAACCTCTTTGCCTACACGGGGACCGCCACCTGCTATGCGGCGGACGGCGGCTCGCGCGACACCACGACCGTCGACCTCAGCGCCCCGAGCCTCGCCTGCGCCCGTCGCAACATGGAGCGCAACGGATTCGTCGACCAGCCTGACGTGAAGGGCGGAGCACGTCACCGCTTCGTGCGGGAGGACGTCCTCGCGTGGCTCGCACGACAGCGCCATCAAAAGGATCGCTGGGACCTCGTCTTCTGCGACGTGCCCACGTTCTCAAACTCGTCTAAGATGCACCACCGCACCTGGGACGTCCAGCGCGACCACGTGGAACTGCTCGTCCCCATCACGAGGATCCTCTCACCCGGCGGGTTCTGCGTCTTCTCATGCAACCTGCGGGGGTTCAAGCCGGACGTCGAGGCGCTCGCACGGGCGCACGTGGCCATCACCGACATCACCGCGCTCACCATCCCCGAGGACTTCTCGAGAAGCCCCCATGTGCACCGCGCCTACCTCGTGAGAAAGGAATGCAGGTAGACGCCCACCCCTCCCTCGTCACCCGAGGGACAGACCACGTCCGCGACCTGCATGGTCTCGGTGACGGCATTGGCCACGGCGACGCCGACGCCACAGGCGACGAGCATCTCGCGGTCGTTGGGAGAGTCGCCGACGCCCGCGGCCACATCGACCGGGATGTCCAAGCGATCGCAGAGCCACGTCACGGCGTCACCCTTGGACACGCCCGTGGCCATGATCTCGATGTTACCCCTGGCACCCGACGTCCCCCACATGGTGGGGTCCTCATCGACCAGACGTCGCACCGTCGCCATGTCGGCCGAACTTCCAAAGAAGCACGTGACCTTGTCCACCTGCCCGTGCTTCGCGATGACCTCGGGCACGGTGAGGTCGGTGGGGTGGCGCATGCGCTTGAGCATGCCCAGCGTACCGGGGTCGATGTGCATGTCGTCCATCACGTCGTAGCGGGCACGCTCGCTCCAGATGACGCCGTCGGCGAAGACGTCAAAGGTGATGGGAAGACCCTTGACCTTCTCGTACAGGGAAAGGACCGCCTCGGTGTCCATCGGCCTCCTGCGCAGGACCGTCCCGTCTGTCTCGCACACAAGCGCGCCGTTGCATGCTATGACGTATGCGCTCGCGGGATGCGTCCGAACCTCGGGGGGAATCGCCTCGAAGCTTCGGCCCGAGCAGGGCACAAAGGGGACTCCCGCCTCATGGAGCGCGTCGAGTGCCTGCAGGTTGCGCTCGGGGATGCTCTTGTCGGCCGCGAGGAAGGTGCCGTCCATGTCGCAGAAGACGATGCGCGGCACCCGATGTGTTCCTAGTCCCACGCCTGCCCCCTCTCGGAGAGCGGCACGTAGCTCTGCTTGGACATGACGGAGTTGTACGCGGGACGTATGATGCGCGCCGGCCCGTAGAGCTCCTCCATGCGGTGCGCCGACCACCCGGCGAGGCGCGCGAGCGCGAAGATGGGCGTGAAGAGCTCCTGCGGGATTCCAAGCATCGAATAGACGAAGCCCGTGTACATGTCGATGTTGGCGCAGACGGGCTTCTTGATGCCGCGCACGTCGCGCATGAGCTGGGGTGCCAGCCGCTCGATGCTCTCGATGAGCTCGAGGGTCTCGCCGTTGCCCGTCTGCTTGGCGAGCTTGCGGGCATAGCGCTTGATGAGCTGCGCGCGCGGGTCGCTCTTGGTGTAGACCGCATGGCCCATGCCGTAGATGAGGCCCGTCTTGTCGAACGCCTCCTTCTTGAGGATCTTGGTGAGGTACGCAGCGAGCTCGTCGTCGTTGTCCCAGTCCTTCACGTGGATCGCCACGTCGTTGATCATGGAGCCCACCATGTAGTTGGCACCGCCGTGCTTGGGCCCCTTGAGCGAGCCGAGCGCCGCCGCGTACGCCGAGTAGGCGTCGGTTCCCGAGGACGAGATGGTACGCGTCGTGAACGTCGAGTTGTTGCCGCCGCCGTGCTCAGCATGGAGCATGAGCATGACGTCGAGCATCATCGCCTCGTCATGGCTGAACCCCTGGTCACCGCGAAGGACGTCGAGGACGGTCTCGGCCATCGAGTAGGACTCCTGCCAGGGCGGGATGAACATACGCTTGTCGTCACGCCGGGCCGCATACGCCGCATACGCGACCGCCGCCGTGCGCGGCCAACGGGCGAGGAGCGACAGGGCCACGTCGACCTCGTGGACGGGCTGGGTGTCGTCAGGCGTGGGGTCGAAGGCGTAGAGCAGCAGCGTCGCCCTCTGCAGGACGTTCATGATCGAGTGCGAGTACGTCGTGCGCGGGAAGATGTTGAGGTAGCCGTCGGGGAGCTGGCGCCTCATGCCGATGCGTGCCTTGAAGTCGTCGAGCTGGCCGACCGTGGGCAGGGCACCCGAGATGAGGAGATAGGCGACCTCCTCGTACCCAAAGCGGTCCTCCTGCTGGGCACCCGCGACGAGGCTCTCGATGGGGTATCCACGCAGCGTGAGCATGCCCTCGTCGGGCACGGCCTTGCCATCGACCTTGGTATAGCCGTGCACGTTGGAGATCGTCGTGAGCCCCACCAGGACGCCCGACCCATCGGAGTTCCGCAACCCGCGCTTGACGTCGTAGCGCTGGTAGAGCTCGACGGGCACCTTGTCGACGAGGTTCATCCCGTTGTAGAGCCGCTCCGCCACCGGGGGGATGCCCATGCCCACCGAGGGCATGGGGTAGGCGTCCGCACGATGCCCAAAGGCCGACGTCTGGGCGTCGGAGATGATGGAGCGTCTGCGCGCGTTGACCCGCTTGATGTTTGCCATTGTCAGTTTCCAATTCTCTCGCTTGCGGCGCATGGTGAAGCCCAGGCGTCCCCGCGATGTCCGAGGGGTACCGCGGGCTTGCGGCATATGGCATGCCGCGCCCGTCCTCACAGTGGAACCGGAGGCTAGAGCCGGTACATGAAGTTGAAGACCTCTTCGCGTTGCATGGTTATCTGCACATCGAGCTCTTGTGAGAGCTCCTCGAGGTCTGCCCGGAGCGCCGTGAAGCCGTCTGCCAGCCCTCCCAGCTCACAAATCATGGTCATGGTGAAGATGCCCTGGAGAATGGTCTGCGAGATGTCCAGTATGTTGGCCTCATGCCGTGCCAGCGCCGCTGCCACAGCTGCCACGATACCGGGCCTGTCGCTTCCCAAAACGGTGATGACCACACGTGACGTGACCTGCTCGTCCTCCCTGACCATGCCTTCTCTGCCCGCCTGTCCTCGGAATCCGTCGTGCGACCGATTGCCGTCCCGGCGCCTGGTGCCGGGACTTCGTACGATTAACAGGCCTATTCTACCAGATACGCTACGCCAATGCCCCCACTAGAAGTTGGCACCGTTCCATCCGAAGTTGGGCGTGGAGGCGTAGTTGATGTAGATGCGTGCCGGGTCGATGCCCAGCTCGGAGGAGACGGCCGGCGTTATCTGCTCCGTGAGCGACTCCCATGCGGAGGCGGGGACCTCTCCCCTCGCAAAGACGCCCACCTCGACAAACGCGCAGGGCTCGGCGTCGCTGCCCTTAAAATAGATACTGGCGTCCCCATCAAAGACGCACATGAGCCATGCCTCCGACTTGCCAGGCACGGCGGAGATGGCCATGCCATAAGCGGTCTTGAGCGCCTCCTGCGAGGCCTTGGGGATGGGGGTCGAGGCGTGGGTCTTGATATAGGGCATGAGCGCTCCTTTCGCACGATTGAGGGACGGGCCGAGAGACGCCGTCCTCGTTGTTCTGCTCGACCCTAGTATAGGTCTTTCTCGGAGTCCCCCGAGCCCTTCCATATCTCGCTTGCGCCAAAGAGGTCCGCCAAGAGCTCCGCGTCGGCGGCATCAACAGGACGCAGGTCATGATCGACGCCTGCGACCATGTCCCGCCACGTGCGTATTCTCCCGTCGTCGCAGAGCCACTCGCTGTCATCGCTCGGCAGTCCCTTCTCGCGCGAGGAGGGCTGGCGTTGCTGGTCCATCGTGGCTCCATTCGCATCATTGAATCCAGTGTCGCTCGATTTTAGGACGATCTGTCACGATTATCAATTCTCGCTGGATTCAGAGGCTGCGCATCCACCCACAATCGACATAGGCGTACGGGAGGTACCGATGAAAGCAGCAGCCACACGCGAGCGCAAGGCCCACACGTACTTCTTGCAGGAGATCCGCGAATCCACGACGGACAAGACTCAGAAGCTGGTCGCCGAGGAGCTTGGGGTTAACCCCAGCACCTACAACAGCTGGGAGCGGGGAGTCCCAGCGCTGTCGTCAGACACGCTCATCATGCTCTCACGCCACTTTGGCTGCACGCCCAATGACATCCTCGGCTTTGAGACCGAGTCGAGCTTCTCGCCCTACACGGAGGCGGAGACCATGCTCGTGAGCCTCTTTAGGAGGACGCCCCGCGAGGTCCAGGACGCCGTCTTCACGATTCTCAACAACGCCGCGAAGGGACCGGGATACCCAAAGGAGGCCATACTCGAGGCCATGGGCAGCTCGTCCCACCACACGTCCTAGCATACTCAGTGCTTCTTGCGCCGATAGCGCCTGCGCGTGGCATGCGCCGACCCCTTGCGGTCGGTGCGCTTGAGGTCCTTGAGGACCTCGCTTTGCGAGCGACCCTCGAGCTGTCCCCTCAGTGCCACGATCTGGTCGCGCAGACGCGCCGCGTCCTCGAAGCGCATCTCCTCGCTCGCCCGCTGCATGTCCTGCTCGAGCGATGCCATGACGTTCGCGAGCTCGTCCGCGGGAAGCTCCACCAGCTCCGCGGCGACCGAGGCGGACGTCTCCCCGGCCCCATCGCCATCGCCGCGCGACTCCGTGTAGAAGCGGCCGTGTCCCAGCTCGTCGTGCGCGCGGCCCTTGTCGGCGAGCGTCGCGTCGGCCTCCCGGATGAACGACGTGATGTCGTCGAGCCGCTTGTGGATGGTCTGGGGGACGATGCCGTGCTCCTGGTTGAACGCCTCCTGGAGCGTCCTGCGACGGCGCGTCTCATCGATGGCGACCTGCATGGACTCCGTGACCGTGTCCGCGTACATGATGACCTGCCCCCCCGCGTTGCGCGCGGCGCGCCCCATGGTCTGGATGAGAGAGCGGCGGTTGCGCAGGAACCCCTCCTTGTCGGCGTCGAGGATGGCCACGAGCGAGACCTCGGGGATGTCGAGACCCTCGCGCAGGAGGTTGATACCCACGAGCACGTCGATCTTGCCCAGGCGCAGGTCCCGGATGATCTCCACGCGGTCGAGCGTCGCGGTGTCGGAGTGCATGTAGTTCACGCGGATGCCCGCGTCGAGGAGGTGGTCGGTGAGATCCTCGGCCATGCGCTTGGTGAGCGTGGTCACGAGCACGCGCTCGCCCTTCTCGGCACGTGACTTGGCCTCCTCGATGAGGTCGTCGATCTGCCCACGCACGGGACGCAGCTCGACCTTGGGGTCGAGCAACCCCGTGGGACGGATGACCTGCTCGACGCGCTGCTGCGAGACGGACTCCTCGTAGTCTCCGGGCGTGGCAGAGACGTACACGAACTGCGGTATGCGCGCCTCGAACTCATCGAAGCGCAGCGGCCGGTTGTCGAGCGCCGAGGGCAGACGAAACCCGTGCTCGACGAGGGTGACCTTGCGCGAGCGGTCGCCCTCGTACATGCCGCGAATCTGCGGCACCCCCACGTGGCTCTCGTCGATGATGCAGACCATGTCCTTGGGGAAGTAGTCGATGAGCGTGTAGGGGGGCTCGCCCGGCTTGCGGCCGTCAAGGTGGCGGGAGTAGTTCTCGATGCCCGAGCAGAACCCCATGGTCTCGAGCATCTCGAGGTCGTAGGCCGTGCGCTGCGAGAGCCGCTCCGCCTCGAGCGGCATGTCGGCGTCCTTGAACTCCTTGACGCGCGCCTCCAGCTCCTCGCTGATGGACGTGAGCGCCCCCTTGATCTTGGGCTGCTCGGTCACGTAGTGGGAGGCCGGCCAGATGGGGATGGCGTCGTACTCGCGCAGGACCTCACCCGTGAGGGAGTCGATCTCGGCGATGAGCTCCACCTCGTCGCCAAAGAACGATATGCGCAGGGGGTTCTCGGCATACGGGGGAAAGACGTCGACCGTGTCGCCGCGCACGCGGAACATGCCGCGCTGGAGGTCGTAGTCGTTGCGGTCGTACTGGATGTCGATGAGGTCG
>Ga0065709_1000388_pt1 | contig 11529 bp, 5 predicted proteins | sample Hoacrofraction14_2_FD_59096 | JGI IMG/M metagenome (GOLD analysis project Ga0065709, IMG submission 59096) | Hoatzin crop microbial communities from Cojedes, Venezuela, sample from fiber fraction 14 v1 | ecosystem: Host-associated > Birds > Digestive system > Esophagus > Crop | place: Venezuela... | reverse complement strand
ACGTTGACGTTATACATCGACATGTGGTCGCCGTTATAGGTCGCCCAACCCAGCGCGAGTTCGCTCAGGTCGCCAGTGCCCAGCACCAGGCCGTTCACCTTGTTGGCGTAGTCCATCAAAATCTGCGTGCGCTCGCGTGCCTGACTGTTTTCGTAGGTCACATCGTGCACCGATGGGTCGTGGTCAATATCCTTAAAATGCTGATTGACAGCGGCTGCAATCGAAATTTCGAGCGACGTCACGCCCATGAGTTTCATCAATTCGACCGCGTTGTTGCGCGTGCGGCTCGTCGTCCCGAAGCCCGGCATCGTGATGCCATACAGCCCGCTGCGGTCCAGTCCCAGTCGGTCGAACGCGTTCACCGCCACCAGCAACGCCAGCGTCGAGTCGAGGCCTCCCGACAGCCCAATCACCGCTGTCCGCGCGTGGATGTGGCTCATGCGGCGCACCAGGCCCTCGGTCTGGATGTCGATGATGTCCTGGCAACGGCGGTTCAGCATCTCGACGCCCTCGGGGACAAACGGCAGGCGGCGATACTTCCGTTCGCACGGCACCACGTCGTAGTTCAGCGCACGCACGTCGACAGCCATGCGCCGATATTCGCGGCTGAATTGCAGCAAGTTATCGCTGAAACTCCCATTCACGCGGCGCTCGTTCTCGAGCAACTCGATGTCGATGTCGGCGACCTCGATTTGCGGCTCCATCGTGAAGCGCTTGCCCTCGCGCAGTAGCGTCCCGTTCTCGGCAATGATGGCGTTCCCCGTGAACACGAGGTCGGTCGTCGATTCTCCATAACCTGCTGACGCATAGACGTATGCTGCGATGCAGTGGTCGCTTTGGTGCTTAATCAAGTCCACCAGGTAGGTGTGCTTGCCCACCACCTCGTTCGATGCCGACAGGTTCACAATCACGTTGGCGCCATTGAGCGCAGCAACGCTACTCGGCGGAATGGGCACCCACACGTCCTCGCACACCTCCACGGCTATCTTCACGCGACCCGCGTCAAATATCATGTCGGTCCCAAACGGCACCTCGCGACCATTGACCGTAATCCACGTTTTCGACCGCGTGATGTTGGCACTCGTGAACCAGCGTTTCTCGTAAAACTCCTTATAATTAGGGATATAGGTCTTCGGAACTACCCACATCTTGTCGTGCTGCATCACCACCGCGCAGTTATACAGGTGACCCGAGCAACGCAACGGCGCACCCACCACCGCTATGATATCGGTGCGAGCCACAGCCTGCGCAATCGTGACCAACGCGTGCTCAGCCTCATCGAGCAACAACTCGTTGCCAAACAAGTCGGCACACGTGTAGCCCGTGATACACATCTCGGGGAACACCACCAGCTGCGCCTGCTTTGCCTGCGCCTGCTCGATGCCCTCGACGATGCCCGCCACATTAGTAGCCACATCGGCCACATTCACCCGCGGCACCGCCGCCGCCACACGAATGTACCCATAGTCATTTTCACTCATCACCACCGCCTGTTGCTTATATTCCATAATCCTNTATATTCTTTACAATCCTTTACAATGATTATCCTAATCAATCCTTTTCACTCACGATTTCACTTCCTCCATGCGCTCGAGTTGCTGGCCGCGCATTTGCAGGGCAATCAGGTGGAGCGTGGTTCCCTGCGTTTGTGCCAGCGCCTTCTCGTCGGTCGCATAGCGNTGCAACTGCGCCACCGCCTCGTCCCACTGCGCCTGCGCTTCACCCTCGGTCGCCGTGCTCTTCAAGTACTTCAACTCAATGATGTAACTGTGCNTAACGTCGGGGAACGTGGTCAAATTGCCAAACATGAAGAAATCACAGTAGCCCTTGCCCGTCTCAAACTCGGTGCGGGTGGTGAAGATGGTGTTCATGCTCAAGTAGGCGAGCAGGTAGCCCTGAATATGCTTTTCGCCCTGAATACTGTCGCGCAACGAGGCATCTTGCTTGTATCTCGTGGTGAGGTATTCCATGAGCGGATGCCATTGTCCACGATAGGCTGCACCATTCAGTAAATTCCTTAAAATGGTGACATCGAGGGGATTATTGCGCTGGTAGGAGTCGACCAAAAACTGGTAGTACTGCCGATGCACGTTCTCGTTAGGAATCACCATTTTGATGAGTTCTCCCTCGCTGCCGCCAATGGTGAGCATGCCGTAATAATATAGTAATGAAGGGAATATCTCGGCACGAATCATATTTTGAGCAGGGAACGAATCCTCGAGCGCTGCCGTAATGCTACCTTGCTCGATGACTTGACGAATCACGTTCTTGCGCTCCTCGTTTTCGGTATCGAGTGCAATGAGGCCGTTCAGCCGCTCGTAATCGGTTTTAGTGTTTGGGTCGACCATGTTGCGCGGTGCTTTGTTTCTACTAATCAAGTTATACATGTAGTAGAGCACCATGTCGCTGTTAAACATGGTGGGGTCGATTTGAAACCGGTCGGGCGAGAAACAGTAGTTATCATACCACGGACGTATTTCGTTGATGATATCATCGGCATCACGCGTGATTAGACTAGCCTGCTGGTAGTAGCCAATCATTTCGCGCACCTCGCTCTCGCTGAATCCCAGAGCCATGTTAAAGTTCGGGTCAGCCGTGATGTTNACAAAGTTGTTGAAGCCGCTGGTCACGTCGTCGAGCGTGCACGGCGAGATGCCCATTAGCAGATAGCGACTTGCGATGGCCTTGAAAATCTTCAGGAAATCGCGATAAAATCCCGTGCCATGCGTGATGTCGGTATAGGTCTTCAACCCCATCGACGTGAGTATGTTATTTGTGAAGTTATCATACTCATCCACAATGATATAGAGGCTGTGACCATGTATTTTTGCACGATTGCCAATGATATTTAGCTTAGTTGCGGCACTTGTTGTTTCATGAACTCTATTAACTACCTCTTCACTAAATTCAGTGGCATATTTGTCAATAAAGGAGTCGAGAATTTCGCTGCAATAGTCGTTAAAGCTATTCTTTATCTCCTCAACGTTTTCACCCATCACCTTTGAGAAGTCAAAGTAGAGGATTTGGTACTTGCCGCGGAATTTGGTNGGATGCTCATAAATCCATGTGCCCTTAAACTCGGCTTCAAAGCGGTCTTGCGCCAGCATGTCGTAGTACTCGCGCACCATCGAAACAAAAAGGCTCTTGCCAAAACGCCGTGGACGGGTGAAAAACAGATACTTAGATGTTTCTTCCATCCGTGCGATGTACATGGTTTTATCTACATAGTAGTACCCTTCGTTCCGTAATTCGGCGAAGTCACTAATACCTGTGGGTAATGGCTTNTANTTCATCGTTTTCATTGTTTTTTTATTTCACTTCCTCCATGCGCTCNAGTTGCTGGCCGCGCATTTGCAGGGCAATCAGGTGGAGCGTGGTNCCNTGCGTTTGNGCCAGCGCCTTCTCNTCGGTCGCATAGCGGTGCAACTGCGCCACNGCCTCGTCCCACTGNGCCTGCGCNTCNNCNNCNGTCGCCGTGCTCTTCAAGTACTTCAACTCAATGATGTAACTNTGCGTGGCCATTTCAAAAATCTTGTGGTTTCCAAACAGCGCCAGGTCGCAATAGCCGTTGCTCATTTCGTACTCCGAGTAGGTGATAAACAGGCTCGTTAAGTTGAAGTAAGCCAGCAGNTAACCTTGCAGATGTCGCTCGCCTTGGATGGTGTCNCGCACCGAGGCATTTTTCTTGTATTGCGAGGTGAGGTAGTTCATCAACGGTTGCCAGTCGCCTCGAATTGCAGCACCATCAAGGAAGTCGCTCAATTGCTTGGTGTTCAGCTTATAATCTTGCTGATAGAATTCGAGCAAGAAGTTATAGTATTGAACCCTGACGTTTAAATTGGGGATAATCAACTTGAGCCTATCGGCGTGGATGCCGCCAATGGTGAGCATGCCATAGTAGTACAGCAACGAGGGGAACATCTCGGGCTTAATCATGTTTTTGCGCTGGGAATGTACCCACCAACTTGGTTATCATGTAGCCCTGCGAAGCAATTTCGCGGATGTCGTTTTTGCGCTCCTCGTTTTCAGTGTCGAGCCTTACCAATCCCTTGAGTTTGCCGTAGTCGGTCATCGTGTTNGGGTCGACCATCTCACTTGGTGCCTTCCCTAATTTCATGAGTTTCCCCAGATAATATAGCACCATGTCGCTGTTAAACACCTTAGGGTCAATGCCAAACCGGCTTGGTGCAAAGCAATAATTATCGTACCACGGCCGCATTTCGTTAATGATATCATCGGTATCACGCGTGATTAGACCCGCCTGCTGGTAGTAGCCAATCATTTCACGCACATCGACCTCGCTGAAGCCCAGAGCCATGTTGAAGTCGGGGTCAGCCGTGATGTTCACAAAGTTGTTGAAGCCACTGGTTACGTCATCGAGCGTGCACGGCGAGATGCCCATGAGAAGATATCGGCTCGCTATCGCCTTGAAAATCTTGAGGAAATCGCGATAAAATCCTGTGCCNTGCGTGATNTCGGTATANGTCTTCANCCCCATCGANGTGAGTATGTTNTTNGTNAAGTTATCATACTCATCCACAATGATATACANGCTGTGNCCNAGGTCNTGAGCACTCATCGCAAGGGCATTTAGNTTTTGGCCAGCATCATCNGTTTTGCTGANCATTTCCCTTGTGACGTCATCGTAGTATTTATTGTACTTAGTAAGGAACCTGGTGATAGTATTACTGCAATAAAGGTTGAAGTTATGCTCAATTTCCTCGACACTTTTCCCTTTCACCTTTGAGAAGTCAAAGTAGAGAATCTGGTACTTGCCATGATTATTTTCAAAGCCAGGCTCATCCTTATGCTCTTGGTTATAGCGATANATGGCTGTGCCTTTAAATTGTTTCTCATACTTTGCACTNGGNNGGGTGTCGTAGTACTCGCGCACCATCGAGACGAAAAGGCTCTTGCCGAAACGTCGTGGACGGGTGAAAAACAGGAAATTAGCCGTGTTTTCCATCGCGGTGATATACATCGTTTTATCGACGTAATAGAAGTTGCCTTTCCGCAGTTGCGCAAAGTCACTGATGCCATTAGGAAGTCGCTTGTAGTTCATTGTTGTAAACTTTTTCGCAAAGATAGCGTATTTTCCTCAATTTTCCCAAATTATCCCCCGATATTTCACGCCCATAACAATAGTCGTTTTCGATAATGTTGCTATCAACTTAACGAGGAAAAGAACTTCGTCGAAGACGAAAACCGGAATTAACCCCAGGGTATCGGAGCGAACGCAGTGAGCGTAGGACCCTGGGGTAAAGCCGCCTCCATGATGGCTCCTCGAAGAGGCGCACCACCATTCATCCTGTCACCAACAAACGCGCATCGATAGTGCAGGTGAGGATGTGTCAAAAGTCAACGTGAGGTTAAGGCTCGGAGAGCCGTCTTTAACCTACCCCCAGGCCGAGCGGAGCGATAGCGAAACGCGAGACCTGGGGCAAGGTCTACCATTGCGATAGAGCCTCGGAGAGGGTCGTTTGAGGGCTGCAGACATGNTAACCAACGATGCGGCAATTAAGGGAGCCTCGCCGAGGCTCATCATTGATAGTCGTCTTTGCCCTAGGTCTCGCGCCTCGCTATCGCTCCGCTCGGCCTAGGGTTAGGTCAAGGACTGCTCTCCGAGCCTTTCCACTTCTCTTCAAGTTTTGACACACCCTCATCCTCTATATCTACCTATACCCCAGGACCTTCCGNTCGCTGCGCTCACTCCTGTGGCCTGGGGTTAATTCCGTTAATCGTCTTCGACGAACGCCCATTCCGTGTTTCAGTGATCCCATAACAATAGCGAGCCGCCACACGGGGTGACGGCTCGCTGTATCGAGTTGGAGCAGGGTAGGGGAGATTAATCCTCGTCCTTGCTGGCTTCCTCGTATGCCTTGAGCAGTTGCGACTGAACATCGGCCGGAACAAGCTCATAGCTCGAGAATTGCATGCTGAACGATGCACGACCGCCCGAAATCGAGCTCAGTGCAGTCGAGTAGCTCGCCATCTCCTTCAACGGAATGCGCGCCTTGATGCGCTCCAAGCCGCTGGCACTCGACATGTCCATCATGATGCCACGACGGCCCTGCAGGTCGCTCTGTACGCCACCCATGCAGTCGCTCGGAAGCAGAATCTCTACATCGTAAACCGGCTCAAGCACCTTCGGGTTAGCGTTCTTGAACGCCTCGCTGAAGGCGTGACGAGCCGCCAGACGGAACGAAATTTCGTTCGAGTCTACCGGGTGCATCTTACCATCGTAGATGCACACGCGCACGTCGCGAGCGTAAGAACCCGTCAACGGGCCTTGCTCCATGCGGTCCATGATACCCTTCACGATTGCGGGAATGAAGCGGGCATCGATGGCACCACCCACGATGCAGTTGTAAACCACGAGCATGCCACCCCAGTCCAGCGGAATTTCCTGCTTGTCTTTGATGTTCATCTTGTACTCCTGGTTGCCAAAGCGATAGGTGTCGGGCTCCGGTGCGTCGGCGCTGTAAGGCTCCACAATCAGGTGAACCTCACCAAATTGACCCGAACCACCCGACTGCTTCTTGTGGCGATAGTCGGCACGGGCAGCCTTCGTAATCGTCTCGCGATAAGGAATCTTGGGCTCCTCATACTCGATTTGAATCTTGTCGTTGTTCTCGACGCGCCACTTGAGCGTGCGCAGGTGGAACTCACCTTGACCCGACAGGATGGTCTGCTTCAGCTCCTTCGACTGCTCGATGAGCCACGTGGGATCCTCCTCGTGCATGCGGTTGAGCACAGCACCCAACTTCTCGGTCTCGCTCTCGTTCACGGCCTTGATGGCACGCTGATACTTGGGAGCAGGATACTTGATGTAGTCAAACTGATACTCGCAGCCCTTCTCGTTGAGCGTGTTACCACGACGCACTTCCTTGAGCTTCACGGCAGCGCCAATGTCGCCAGCGGCAATCTCGTCGACAGCCGTCTTGATTTGGCCACAAACGGCGTTAATCTGTGCCAGACGCTCCTTGCTACCGCGGTTCTGGTTGTTCAAGTCGGCACCAGCCTTGAGCGTTCCCGACATTACCTTGAAGTAACTTACCTCGCCAATGTGGGGCTCAATCGTGGTCTTGAAGAAGAACAGGCTCACGGGGCCGTTGGGATCGGGCTTCACCTCGTCGCCATCGGTGTCGACAACGGCGGGCATCTCGGTCACGTCGGGCACGATTTGGCTCAAAACCTCGAGCATGCGGTCTACGCCCATGTCCTTAGCGCCGCTCACGCAGATTACGGGGAACAAGCTGCGGTCTACCATACCNTTGCGGATACCGGCAATCGTCTCCTCTTCGCTCAGGTTCATCTCGTCGAGGTACTTCATCATCAGCTCCTCGTCGTTCTCGGCAGCCATCTCGAGCAGTGCCATGCGGTACTCCTCGGCCTTGTCGGCCAGGTCAGCGGGAATGTCGCTCACCGTAGCCTTGCCACCGTCCTTGCCCCACTTGTACAGCTTGTTCGACAGCACGTCGACAACAGCGTCAAAGTTAGGACCACANTGAACCGGGAATTGCAGCGCAATCACCTTGTTGCCAAATACCTCGCGCAACTGGTTGTAAACGTTGTCGAAGTCGGCTTTCTCGGCCTCAAGCTTGTTGATGGCAAAAATCACGGGCTTCGCAATGCCNGCGGCAGTGCGGAAGCTGTTCTGCGTACCAACCTCGACGCCATACTGCGCGTCAACCACCAGCACGCCAGCATCGGTCACGTTCAACGCCGTTACCGAGTTGCCCACGAAGTCGTCCATACCCGGGCAGTCAATCACATTGATCTTCTTGCCATCCTTCTCGCAGTAAAATACTGTCGAGAATACCGAGTAACCATACTCTTTTTCAACAGGGAAGTAGTCGCACACTGTGTTTCCAGCGTCGATCGTTCCGCGACGGTTAATCACACCACACTCGTAGAGCATCGACTCGGCGAGTGTGGTTTTTCCCGAGCCCTTCCCACCAATCAGCGAGACATTCTTAATCTCATTTGTTTTATACACTTTCATGTATTAGTGAGTTTTAAATTGTTTATGTAAATAAAATTAATTGACTGTAAATGACCGCATTAAATCGGGCAAACCGACCTCACAGGCCAGCTCGCTCCAATTCAAGCACACAAATTTAGTAATAAGTTGCGAATTATCGAGAATTTTACGATAAGTTTTCTCGTTTTTTTACCTAATTTTGCATTCCAAACCAAAAATACTCCGCCCCTCTCACCCTCAAAAAAAATAANAANGAGTCTGCGCAGTCTGCGTAGTCTGCGTGAGGCCCTCCAGCGACCGGGAACTCAACTCTCAACTCTCAACTCTCGTAACTNNTTTTGCTCTACCTCCACATACCCTTCTGCGCCTCGCGCTGCATCTACTGTGACTTCTACGCCATGGTCGACCACTCACGCATCGANCGATACCTCGACGCACTCGTCACCGAAGCCTCCCTCCGTGCCCACGAACTCCCTGGCAATCAACCCTATAAAACCCTTTACATGGGCGGCGGGACACCCTCCATCCTCTCCATCGACCAGCACACACGCCTCGCCACCGCATTGCGCCGCATCCTCCCCCTCGACGCCCTCGAGGAATGGACCGTCGAAGTCAACCCCGACGACGTCACGCCCGNCCTNATGCAAGCACTCGCCGACCTCGGCGTNAACCGCATCAGCATGGGAATCCAAAGCTTTGTCGACAGCGAACTCCAGTTCATGCGCCGCCGCCACGACGCCCAGCAAGCCATCCGCGCCGTCGACACCATCCGCCAGGCAGGCATCCACAACATCAGCATCGACCTCATCTACGGCGTCCCCGGCCANACACTCGCCACACTCGACCACTCACTCGACTGCGCCCTGAGCCTCGACGTGCAGCACATCTCGGTCTACGGACTNAGCTTCGAGGTCGGCACGCGCCTNTGGGTCATGCGCCAACAAGGACAAGTCACCGAGGTCGACGACGACACNCAAGTCGCAATGAACGACCGCATCATGCANCGCCTGCGCGACGCCGGNTTTGAGCACTACGAAATCTCCAACTACGCCCGCCCCGGTTTCCATTCACGCCACAACTCGGCTTACTGGGACGGCACCCCCTATCTGGGCCTCGGCACCGCCGCCCACAGCTTCGACGGCAACGTCCGCCGCAGCAACCCCCGCAACCTCAAGCACTACCTCGCCGCCCTCGAGGCTGGCCGCACCTGCTATGACGAAGAACGNCTCCTGTGGTGGGAACAATACGACGAACTCGTCATGCTCGCCATGCGCACCGCNGCCGGNCTCGACACCCGCGTCATCCAACAACGCTTCGGCCAGCGCGCCCGCGACCACTTCGTNGCCCAAGCCCGCCCACACCTCACCGCCCACCACCTCACCCGCACCGGCTCCATCTACCGCATCACCCCCACCGCCCTCATCCTCGCCGACTCCATCATCCGCGACCTAATGTGGGATAACTAAAAAAAGAGTGAAGAGTAAATAGCTCACTCTCCACTCTCTATTAGAAAAGTCCGCGCTGGTCCGCGCGAGAAAAAAATTTCGTCAGCGTTGAGGTCTGCGCAGTCTGCGTAGTCTGCGTAGTCTGCGTGAGGCCCCCTAANGNCTANTTAGTTAAATTGCCNAGGATGTCGCGGACAATCGTGCGTGTGGCAGCGCTTGTGGCATTCTTCACGGCGCGGCCGGCGGCATCCTTCGTGCTCGTCTTGTTGCCCTTACCCGTGATGGCGCCCGAAATCTTCGAGCCCACAATCGTGGCAAGCGTNGCCGTAATCGCAGTCACAATCGCCTTCCAAACCTTCGAGAACATGCCCGGATTTTTCTTCTTCTCCTTCTCGGCAGCCTTCTCGGCGGCAGCGTCGGCAGCCTCAGCCTCAGCAGCCTCAGCCTCGCGCGTGAACACCTCAAAGGCACTCTCGCGGTCCTGCGCCTCGTCATACTTCTTNGCGATGTCGGTCGCCTGCTTGTTCAGGTCCAGACGTTCGCCCTCGNTAATCGGGCCAATNTGNCTCAGCGGGAACATAATCTTAGCACGCTCAACCACCGTCGGCGCACCCTTCTCGTCGAGGAACGAAACCAGCGCCTCGCCGGTCTCCAGGGTCGTAATCGCCTCCTCGGTCTTGAAATTCGGNTTCTCGCGGAACGTCTCGGCNGCAGCACGAACGGTCTTCTGCTCCTTCGGCGTGTAAGCACGCANNGCATGCTGCACGCGGTTGTTCAGCTGGCTCAGCACCACCTCGGGGATATCGGTGGGCAACTGGCTCACNAAGAACACGCCCACGCCCTTACTGCGAATCAGGCGAATCACCTGCTCAATCTTGCTCACCAGCTGCTTGCTCGTGTCCTCAAACAGCGTGTGCGCNTCGTCAAAGAAGAACACCAGCTTGGGCAACTCCTGGTCGCCCACNTCGGGCAGGTTGCTATACAGCTCGCTCANCAGCCACAGCAGGAACGACGAGTACAGCTTAGGCTGCTGCACCAGGTCGTCGGCTGCAAGAATGCTCATCACACCCTTGCCATCCTTCGTGGCNATNANGTCGTTGATGTCAAACGATGGGATGCCGAAAAACTGGTCGGCACCCTGGTTCTCGAGATGCAACANCGAACGCTGGATTGCGCCCACCGTCGCCGACGCAATGTTGCCATATTGCGTGGTGTACTCCTTAGCGTGCTTCGACACCCAGTCGAGCGCCATGCGCAGGTCCTTCAAGTCGTCGAGCAGCAGACCCTTGTCNTCGATGATGCGGAACACAATGTTCAGCACACCCGTCTGCGTGTCGTTCAGGTCCAGCATACGCGCCAGTAAGTCGGGACCCATCTCCGATATCGTCGCACGCATCGGATGACCCTGCTTGCCATACACGTCATAGAAACGAACCGGGCAACCNTGGAAATCCAGGTCCTTCTCCTCCAGACCAAACTCCGGCAGACGCTTCTCGATAAACGACGACANCTTGCCCTCCTTGCAGATACCCGACAGGTCGCCCTTCATGTCGGCCATNAAACACGGCACACCAGCCGCGCTAAAACTCTCGGCAAGCACCTGCAGCGTCACCGTTTTACCCGTTCCCGTCGCACCCGTCACCAGTCCATGACGGTTAGCCATCTTACCCAGCAAATTGATAGGTCCATTAGGCCCATGCGCAATGTAAAAGTTATTGTTTAGATACATCTCGATTAGATATTTTAGTGTTACTTATTTTTCAATCCCCCAAAGTTACACATTTTCCTCCACACCACCAAAAAAATCTTCACTCCCCCTCTCACATTATTACAATGTACGCGCGCGACAATAAAAAAGTCCGCGCTGGTCCGCGCGAGGAAAAAATTTCATCTGCGATGAAGTCTGCGCAGTCAGCGAGTGGGTGTTCGTCGGAGACGAGCACGTGAACTAACCTCAGGTTAGAANCGAACNCAGTGAGCGCACAACCTGGGGTAAAGCTAATAAAGCAAGTGAGGGTGTGTCAAAACTAGAAGATAAGTGGAAAGGCTCGGAGAGCCGCCCTTGACCTAACCCCAGGCCGAGGGGAGCGTAGCGAGACC
>Ga0065709_1029855_pt1 | contig 11554 bp, 10 predicted proteins | sample Hoacrofraction14_2_FD_59096 | JGI IMG/M metagenome (GOLD analysis project Ga0065709, IMG submission 59096) | Hoatzin crop microbial communities from Cojedes, Venezuela, sample from fiber fraction 14 v1 | ecosystem: Host-associated > Birds > Digestive system > Esophagus > Crop | place: Venezuela... | reverse complement strand
GGAAAAATCAGCCGATGCACTTTGCGCTATGATGGGAGCTATCATGCTAAGAGGCTTTTACAGTTTCATAGATACCAGAGCACCCAAGGCAAGAATAAACAAGATTCTTGAAGTGCTAGAGCCATCTATCATAATAACGGATGATGAGTTTATAGATGTGGCCGGAGAATTTGTAGGAGATATCAAGGTATTTAATATAAGAGATATCCTTGAAATTGACATCGCTAATGCCGGCAATAATATGCCGGAAACAAACGTCTATGCAATAGATGGACAAAATATAAGTATAAATGAAGTAAAGAGAAGATATCAAAAAGCGCTTGATACAGATATACTCTATGTCAATTTTACAAGTGGAAGCACCGGAACTCCAAAGGGCGTTGCGGTTAGCCATAGGAGCGTCATTGATTTTATAGATGTTTTTACACAAACATTTCACGTGCAAACTGATGATATATTTGCCAATCAGGCACCTTTTGATTTTGATGTATCGGTCAAAGATATTTATTCATGTATGAAAATGGGCGCAGAGCTTTTAATCATACCAAGAAGCTATTTTTCTAATCCGACAAAGCTCATGGACTACATAGCTGATAACAGGGCAACAGTACTTGTTTGGGCTGTCAGTGCGATGTGTTTTGTATCTATTATGAACGGTTTTGAATACAGAACGCCGACAGATATTAGAATAGTCATGTTTTCGGGCGAAGTTATGCCTATGAAGCATTTGAAAAAGTGGAAAGAAAATATTCCAAGGGCTCTTTATGTAAATCTATACGGACCTACAGAGATTACATGCAATTGCACATATTTTATTTTGGGACTCAATCGAACAGATAAAGATGATTTGATTCCTGCAGGAATACCCTTTGAGAACGAAAAAGTCTTTTTGCTGGATGAAAATGATAATCTTGTGGATAGAAAAACACCTGATACAAACGGAGAAATATGTGTTGGCGGAAGCTGCCTTGCGATAGGTTATTACCAAAATCCGGAGAAGACAAATGAAGTTTTCGTTCAGAATCCTTTGAATAAAAACTGTTACGAGAGAATATACAGAACAGGCGATATCGGAAAATACGATGAATACGGCAATCTCATCTATGTATCCAGAAAAGATTTTCAGATAAAGCACATGGGACAGCGTATAGAGCTTGGCGAAATAGAAAATGCCGCGATGAATTTTGACGAAGTTACAAGAGCTTGCTGCATTTACAATTTTGACAAAAAGAAAATCATAATGTTCGTAACAGGTTATGTTGACGGAAAAGAACTTGCAAACAAAATGAGAGATGTGATTCCGACATTCATGATACCTAGCAAAATACATGTACTTTCTGAAATGCCGCTAAATAAAAATGGCAAAATAGATAGAAAAAAACTTGAAGAGATGCAGTGATAGGTATAAAAGGTAGATAACATAATAAGAAAACAACAGATAATCAATAGGCATGAGAGATTAGAAAGCAGGTAGTAAATAGTTATAAGAGGCACTTATGATAACAGAAAAAGAGATTATAGATTTTGCGAAACTAAATAATACGCCGTCATATATTTTTGATATAGATGTGCTCAGAAAAAGAATAGCTGATATAAGAAACATAGTAGGAGATAAAATTGCTCTTTGCTATGCAATGAAGGCAAATCCGCATATTTTGCCAAGAATAATCGATATGGTAGACCGTGTCGAAGTCTGTTCTCCCGGCGAACTTGAAATATGCAAATATCAAAATATTGATAGCGACAAAATCGTATATTCAGGCGTAAACAAAACAAAAAAAGACGTACAAGATGCTCTAAATTACAACGCGGGAGTTTATACTGCCGAATCTATTCATCAGGTTGAGATTTTAGAAAAAGCAGTAGAAGAAGTAACTAATAAGGATAAAATAGATGAAACAGAAAATAACAATTTAAAAATCCCTGTGCTTCTAAGACTAAACGGCGGAAGTCAGTTTGGCATGTCAAAGGAAGATATTTTTTATGTGCTTGATCATAAAGAAGATTATAAGCATCTCCAATTTGTCGGCCTTCATTATTTTGTGGGAACGCAGAGAACAAAGCAAAAGGATAGAAACAAAGAACTCCTTATGCTGAAAGATTTATTTTTAGAAATAAGAAATAAGTACGGTTTAGCATTTGAAAGACTTGAGTATGGCCCAGGACTCTCCGTTCCATATTTTACAAAAGATGATTTTACAGATACGCTGCTTCCTCTAAAGGAAACCATGAAGCAATTAAATGATATGGCAAACGTGTGTGATGTCACAATTGAAATGGGAAGATTTTTTGTTTTCGACTGCGGAACATATTTGAGCAAAGTCATGGACATCAAAGAAAATGAAGGAACAAATTACTGCATAATAGATGGCGGAATGAACCACGTAACATATTACGGCCAAGTCATGGGTATGAAAGAGCCTATTATAAGGCATATAAAAAGCACGTCTCAAAATACTAAGGACTATGAAAATGAAAAAAATATATGCGTGGATACAAATGAATTGTCTAATGTAAGAAATGAAGGCGGCCACAAAAACGAAGATATAAATGACACCATGGAAAAAGAATATGCCCTTTGCGGAAGCCTATGCACAACAGCAGACGTCCTTGTAAGAAGCATAAATTTCAAAAACTTGGAAATGGGTGATATACTAGCCTTTGAAAACATCGGCGCATACTCCGTAACTGAAGGAATATACCTATTCCTAAGTAGAACCATGCCAAGAATATACTTCATATACACGGAAGATGGAAACCGCAAATATGAACTTACACGCGACTTCATAGACAGCTGGCAGTTTAACACTATACAAAAATAAACACACGAAATATAAAAATACAAAAAAACTTAAAAGCCAAAAACTAAAACACAAAACATAAAACTCCATATATCCTGCGTCATATTAAAAACTTCACAAGAAGCGCAATAAAGATTATAATTGGGGAAGTGGAAAAAGAAAGGAATATTTAAGTTATGGATTCTAATTTTATTGAAATATTAAACGACGTAAAAGATGACGTTGACTTCGAAAAAGAAACAGCCCTCATTGATGATGGCATACTCGATTCATTCGACATACTTCAAATCATCAGCTCTCTAAATGATGAATATGACATATCAATCCCTGCATCAGAAATCGTACCTGCAAACTTTAACAGTGCAAAAGCCCTTTGGGATATGGTAGAAAGATTAAAAGACGAATAATTTTCGAGGTGGGACATGGCAAAACCAATTTTGTGGATTGTAATTCCATGCTATAACGAAGAAGAAGTGTTGCCTGTTACAGCACCTCTTTTTCTTGCGCGTATAAAAGATATGACAGAAAACGGCAAAATATCGGATAAAAGCCGTATTCTTTTTGTAAATGACGGATCAAAGGATAATACATGGCAGATAATAGAAGAATTGTCCAAAAAAGATGAGCACTACATAGGAATCTCTCAAAGCCGCAACAAAGGTCATCAAAATGCAGTTCTTGCAGGACTTATGGAAGCCAAAGATGTGTGCGACATCACGATATCCATAGACTGTGACGGACAAGATGACATAACAGCTATGGACAAAATGGTTGATGAATATCTTGCAGGCGCAGAAGTTGTATACGGTGTCAGATCCAGCAGAAAGACCGATACATTTTTTAAACGCTTTACAGCAGAGTCATTTTACAAACTATTAAATATGATGGGCGCAGAAGTCGTCTACAATCATGCGGATTATAGACTTATCAGCTCAAGAGTCCTTGATGAGTTCGAAGATTTTCGCGAAGTTAATATATATTTGCGAGGCATGATACCGCTTGTTGGCTTCAAGTCATCCAAAGTCTACTACGAAAGACACGAGAGAATGGCAGGCAAAAGCCACTATCCGCTTACCAAGATGCTGCACCTTGCATTTGACGGAATAACGTCACTTTCTGTAAAGCCCATTTCAATCATCACAGGAATGGGAGCGGTTGTCAGCTTCATAGGTTTCATAGGAATCATATGGGCGCTCATAGTAGCAATTCTTGGAAACGGCGTACACGGCTGGGCATCAACTATATGTATCATATGTTTCCTTGGAGGCATACAGCTCATATCAATCGGCGTAATCGGAACATATATCGGCAAGATATATTTGGAAACTAAACGACGCCCACGTTATATCATAAGCGATAGAACATGGCAGCCTTACGAGCGTCATTATAAAGGATAAAAAGAATAAGTTATAAAGGATAGATTATGGATAAGAACGAAATTCCGAACATGAAAAGCAATAAATATAGAAGCACGAAAGTTATAACATTTGTTTTTTGCATGCTCTTTTTTCTTATCTTTGCTATTATTGACGGCCCTGTTATATGCGTTGATTCAGAAAGTTATATAACGATGGATTTGTCGAGAGAGCCAATCTATCCTTTGTTTTTGGCTTTTTTTAGAAAGATACTTGGAAGTGAAAGTCTTTTATACGGAGAGCCGGCTTATCTTTTTGCGGCAGTACTTGCTCAAAGTATCATCTGGGGATTTGCTGTTTGGAAGCTTGGCATGCTCGTGTTTGATGAGACCATGAGACAAGTTACATCAAATTCTAGTGATTCTAATCTAAATGATAGTAAAAACATATCAAATACCTGTGATAGCAAATCAGGCGCAAATAATAAAAAAGCATATATCTTTATGGTGATAACAATCATCATGCAGTTTTTGGTGTGCCTTCTCAACCGCTTTGCGGCAGGAAGAGGCTCCATGTATAGCGAAAGCATCATGACAGAAAGCCTTGCAATGCCGATATTTCTTCTATTTTGCATATCTCTATACAAATGCATACGTTTTGATAAAGCAGCTCGTCTATCAAAAGGCGTAAGTTTTGATATTCCGGATTGTAAGATACGTGATTTGAAAAAACATCTCGAATACGAGAAAAAAACGAGGATCAAAAATAGCAAAAACTTTTTATTATTACTTCTTGAAATATTCATCCTCATCAGTATCAGAAAGCAAATGGCGATATGCCTTATCATCGCAGCTCTTATTTTCTTTCTCTATTATTTATGTAAAAAAAATACGAGAAACATCAAAAGATTCGTAATATCGTTCATTTGCCTTGCTATTGTATTTGAATCTTGTAAACTTTTCGACATGGGATATAATTATATCCTTCGCGGCCGCGCGGTAGAGCATACGGGAAATGGCAAAGCTGTGTTTTGTAATCTCATGTTCTGTGCAAACGCTGATGATGCACAGCTTTTCGATAGCTACGGGTATCCTGAACTAAAAGACCTCTTTACAAGTCTTATAACAGAGTGCAAAAGCGCGGGTCTTTTGTATGATGATATGCCATCGGATTTGTCTATCATGGAAATGGCGGATTTTTATGCAGATAGCTACGACATCATAGGATTTAATATCGCAATGCCGATAATATTCAATTACATTGATGCCAATTTCCAAGGCCTTGATGAGATCTCAAGACAGCTCAAATACGATGAAATCATGAATGAAATAAATGACGTTCTCATGCATGAAGACATGAGACCTGTCATGCAGATGTACATTGTAAACGTAATTTCGGCGCTGGTTACTTCAAACGCAAGATCGGTAGATATACTTGTTGTTCCATCATTTGCTATCTATTTTTTGTTTATCTTGCTTTATATTTGTATGATAAAAAATAAAATGGCAAATCAAAAATTATTTGCTGAAATATCTTTTCTCGGAATAGTAATAAATTCTCTCGTAGTTGCAGCGCTCATATTTCCACAACCAAGATATATGATATATAGCATGGGAATGTTTTATGCATCGCTAATAATGATGATGTTTTGTTTTGCATCATTTAAACTTGCGGGAGATGTTAGAAAATAGATTCAAACATTAAATATATATTTTATAAAAAGAAGATGTAATTAGAAGTAGGTCTATTGCATTAATTAAAAATATTGGCGTTTGGGCAATGCTCGCTTGTGAATATAATCGAATGAGTATCAGCTCAAAAAATCTAAACTGCAGGTGGTATTATGAACGAAAAAGAGTCTTCAAATAAAAATGATAACGAAAAAAAGAACATAATAATAAGTACAGAAATAAAAAAAGGCATGGGATTTGGAAACATGCTTTTTTGCTATGTATCAACAATTGCGATAGCAAAAAAATCGGGGATGGATTATGCGATATTTGGAGCAGAACTCTTAAATAAAAACCTCTACGCAAAGAAGGCGCAAGATGGACAAATTGAAAAAGAAAAAAATACAAACAGAGAAATATCAGAACAAGATAGCATAAATAAAAAAGAAGATAAAGGCTATTTTATAAATTTAGATATAGGAAAAGGCAGTATGGATGGTGCGGCCACAAAATCATACGTCTATAAGGAACAAGATGAGAGAATATATACTCCAACTTCCATGCACGATATAACGAATGGATGCTATATCGCAGGCGTGGATGAGAGACTTCTTAGCGGAGAATTTCTAAGAGATTTTGATTTGGTACAGAATAATGAAATAAAAGACGAATATATCTTCATCGAAGGAAATCTCCAAGCATCGGAATATCTTAAAGACGTTAAAGATGAGATATGTAATCTTTTGTCTGTTAAAAAAGAATATGAATACTTTGAGTATGCAAAAGATAACATATGCGTAATCAACATAAGAGGCGGCGAGTATGCGGGAGATCCTTCACTTTTTGTCAGAAGGAAATATTTCAAAGATGCTATGAAATACATGAAAAAAATCCGTCCCGATATGGAATTTATCATTGTAACAGATGATATAAATGCCGCAAAGAGAGTAATCCCAAATGTAAAAGCCGTGCATGAAGACATAGCTTGCGACTATACAATTATAAAAAATGCTCATCATTTGATACTGTCAAATACAAGCTTTGCTTTTTTTGCTGCATATACAAATACTAATGTAAAATCATCTAAAGATATAATCGCACCAAAATATTGGGCAAGGCACAATGTATCAAACGGATACTGGGCATCAGAACAAAATATATATGATGAGTTCACATATATTGATAGGAAAGGCAAAGCATTTAGCGCCAAAGAGTGCAGAGGGGAATTACAAAAACTAAAGAAAAAGGACGCATTTGCTAAATACAAAGAAAAGCCGGAAGGACTAAAATTAAAAGCATATATGTTAAATGTAAGGCTCATAAAAACAAAAAGTATGGCAGAGCGAGCTTTTTTGTCACTTGCAAGGAGAAGTAATGCGATTTTTAAGTGACGGCAAAGTGAGCTATAATAAAAAAACTACTAGGTGAAAAATGTATGACATGTATATTATATAAATAAAAAGGAAGGTATAGGAAGTGGAAGAAAATGTATATTTAGTAACAGGGGCAGCAGGATTTATAGGATATCATTTATCTAAAAGGATACTTGAAAATGGCGGAAGGGTAGTTGGTATCGACAACATGAACGACTACTACGAAGTATCTCTCAAAGAAGAGAGACTTCGCCTTTTAAACGAAGTCGACAAAGACAACAAATTTACATTTATAAAGGCAAATCTTCAAGATAAGGAACAAATCGAAAATATATTCAAAGAATACAAACCAAGCATAGTAGTAAACCTTGCGGCTCAGGCAGGCGTAAGATATAGTATAGACCATCCGGATACATATATTGAGTCTAACATTATTGGATTTTTCAATATTTTGGAGGCATGCAGATACTATCCTGTAGAACATCTATTGTTTGCATCATCAAGTTCAGTATACGGCGGCAACACCAAAGTTCCGTTCTCTATAGATGACAAAGTTGATGAGCCGGTCAGTCTCTATGCTGCAACCAAAAAAAGTAATGAACTTATGGCACATGCTTATTCGAAACTCTATCAGATACCTGCAACAGGCCTTAGATTCTTTACGGTATACGGACCACTCGGAAGACCTGACATGGCTATGTTTAAGTTCTCTAAGAAAATAATGAACGACGAACCTATCCAAATCTATAACAACGGCGATATGAAGAGAGACTTCACATATGTTGATGATATCGTAACAGGCATCATGAATATCATGAAGAAAGCCCCAAGCGATAACGGGAAAGGTGCAAGATACAAAGTTTACAATATTGGCAATAACCACCCCGAAGACCTCATGAACATGGTAACTCTTCTTGAAAAAACTCTTGGAAAAGAAGCTAAAAAAGAATTTTTACCAATGCAAAAAGGCGACGTATACCAAACATATGCAGATGTATCAGAGCTTGAAAAAGACTTCGGATTTAAACCTTCAACAAGCCTTGAAGATGGAATAAACCGTTTCGTTGCATGGTACAAAGATTATTATAAAATCCAAAATTAAAATATTTGCCACTACAGAAAATAATTCGATTAAATATTATTAAAAAGCGCTCATAAGTATTAGTACATATGAGCGCATATTAAATAAAAAGGATATGTGCTATGAATTTATCACTTAGAAATGCCGATAAAAATGATATGGAACTGCTTTTTCGCTTTGCAAATGATGACGAAGTCAGAAAAGCTTCTTTTACGACAGACCAAATAGATATCGAAACTCATAAGAAATGGTTCGATAAGAAACTAAAGTCGGATGCTTGTGATATCTTCATAGCTGAGGATGAAAATAAAATTCCTGTCGGACAAGTAAGATTCGAATACGAAGATGGGGGAGCCGTAATCAGCTATAGCATAGACAAAGATGAAAGAGGCAAAGGATATGCGAAAGTGATGCTTAAATGTGCTATGAACAAAGTAGCCGCAAACAGAAGTGATATAACAAAATTTGTTGCAGAGGTCAAAAAAGATAACATAGCATCCAATGAAGTATTTGAAAAACTAGGCTTTACGATGATATCAGATAATCCGCATTTTGTATATATCATGAGCATAGATGATATGAAATCACTACAAATAAGATGAAAAGCAAAAGTAACTATATCGTGTTCATTTAACATAGGAGGATGAGCCATGATGCAGACATACCTTGATATGATGGAAGATAGCCTTGATAAAAAAATTGAAGTTATGAAAAAAATCGAGCAGATTAACTTGCGTCAAAAAGAAATTCTGGAGGCAAATGCAGAAAATACAGGGGATTTGTTTGATGAATCCGTAAAAGAAAAAGGCGAACTTGTAGATGAACTGACAAAACTAAACGATGGCTTTGCAAATCTTTTTGACAAAACAAAAGAAGAAATCGAAGGTCGCAAAGATTTGTACAAAAATCAAATCATGCGAATGCAAGATAAAATAAGAAGCATAACAGACCTTTCTGCAACGCTTGAAGTTCAGGAAAAAAGAAACAAAAATCTTGCAGACGGTTATTTTTCCACAGTCAGAAAAAATATGAAGCTTGGAAAACAGAGCGCGGCAGCAGCGCTTAACTATCACTTTGTAATGAATAAGAGCAGTAACGTGCGACCACAGTTTTTCGATACCAACGGTTAAAGGAAGGAATAGCAAGATGGCATTTACATTCGATGAAGATTATTTCAAAGAAGAAGTAAAACAGGGCTTTACAATTACAAGCACCATGAAAAGATGCCATGCGGCAGATTTGCGCGTTCTAAATGAAATTGAAAGGCTGGGCGATAAATACGGCTTTGACTATTTTGCCTACTGGGGAACGCTCCTTGGCGCTGTCAGAGACAAAGGCATAATCCCATGGGATGACGATATCGACATTGGCATGACGAGAGAGAATTTCAACAAATTCGTAGCATGCGCAGATGAACTATCCGACACCATCCACATCATAGGCAAGGACACCAAGAACTATCCGTTTGTTGGCATGTATAGAGTTGTTACGACAGAGCACATCATGCTGACTGATGAATTTTTGGAAAAAAACTATTTTTTTCCCATGCTCGCAGGAGTAGACCTCTACGTATTCGATTATATTCCCAGAGATAAAAAAACATTTGATACAATCTGCGAATTTCTTCAAATAACACTTGATGCTGCAGATTTGTGTCTAAAAGATCCTACAGCCAAAGACCTTCCGCAAAAAATTCTAAACGTAACAAACTTCATAGGAGTGCCGCTTGATGCAAAGTCAGACAAATCAATCGTATGGCAGCTCCAAAGATTCTATGAAATAGCCGCATCTCTTACGACAGATGAAGAAGCGGACGAAATGGGTCTCTACAATCACATCATGTATCATGATAAAGGCCTAAGATTCCCCAAAGAAATATTTAACGAAACAATCGACGTACCATTTGAAACAGGTACCATCAAAATACTTAAAAATTATGAAAGCAGTCTCGTTCACAGATTTGGCCTAGGCTACATGACACCAAGAATAGAGCGCGGAATGCATGACTATCCCTATTACAAAAAACAACTCCAAGTAATCATGGACTACTGCAAAGAAAATAACGACTTTAGCATAATAAAGAAATGCCAACTGGAAAGCGAAATGAAGCTGTATGACATAGAATAAAGGCGCCTTTAAAAATCACAAAAAATATTTTTTTGAAAAAGTCTTAATCTTTTGGTGATATATTCCGATATAGCCATTGAAGAAACAAACGCCCACAAAAATAGTGAAGGTAAGTTAAATCAAGGGGATTGCAGATTTAGCTTTTTAGATAAATGCAAAAGTAAACAAGATTAGAACAGGTCAAAAGGATGTGACCACACATGTTGCAACGCAGGGAAGATGACGGCAACAACTAATCACACACACATGGAGGTGATAGAAAATGGCTATTAACGCGATACAACAAGCCAATATCATGCAAGTTCAACAAGTATCTAATACTCAGCCGGTAAAGCCTGCAGTCGAGACTCAAGATGTCAAAATTGATGCAGGCGGAGAGATTGCGCAAGGCGTTGCCCAAGAAGTACAGACTGTAAGCCAGATGCAAGGTGCATCAACATCAAACGATCAGGGCACAGGTAGCGGTGCGCAAAATCAGGCGGCATCAGCGGCGCTGGAAATCTCACAAGAGCAGAACGAAAAAAAGAATGACAAAATAAAAGCCACGGTATCCGAGATTAATAAAAAAATGGCTACAAATACCGAGGCTGTATTTGGTTTCCATGAAAAGACCAATAGAGTCACAATCAAGATAGTTGATAAAGACTCAAAGGAAGTCATCAAAGAATTTCCACCGGACAAGACACTCGATATGATTGCTAAAGCGTGGGAACTCGCAGGAATCATGGTTGATGAAAAGAAGTAAGTTTTAGAAAGTAGTAGGTAGTATTATGACAAATAGAATTACAGGTCTTAACTCAGGACTTGATACTGAGTCTTTGATAACAGCCTTGACGCAGACATATCAAACAAGAGTTGATAAACAAACATCGGCACAAACCAAGCTATCATATAAACAAGATGCATGGAAAACAGCCAATAAAGGAGTAACATCTTTTTACAACGGCAAACTTTCGGAAATGCGTTTTTCATCGGCTTATAACAAAAAGACAACAACATCTTCAAGCAGTGCCGTATCTGTAGTTACAGGCGATAGCGCAATGAATGCAACGCAAACAGTCAGTAAGACATCACTTGCAAAGTCATCATATCTGACAGGTAATAAACTATCGACAACTGATGATAGTACGCTCTCATCATCGAGCAC
>Ga0065709_1006400_pt1 | contig 11554 bp, 9 predicted proteins | sample Hoacrofraction14_2_FD_59096 | JGI IMG/M metagenome (GOLD analysis project Ga0065709, IMG submission 59096) | Hoatzin crop microbial communities from Cojedes, Venezuela, sample from fiber fraction 14 v1 | ecosystem: Host-associated > Birds > Digestive system > Esophagus > Crop | place: Venezuela... | reverse complement strand
TCCACTGCCATGCGTTGGCCAGATAGTCGCCGTCGATGGGGTCGATGGTGTAAGTGCCGTTGGTGTTGGGATAAACGCCAGCGTCATCGCCTGCGGTGATGGTCCAGCCCGTAGCGTCGCCCGTTTCAAACGAGGGGTTCGTCACGTAGATGTCCGTAATCTCAATGTCGCTGTTGATGGTAACAGCGCCAAGGAACGTGGTGGCAGCAGCCTTCAGCGTAGAAACAGCGTTGTTCAGGTCGTCAGCAGTCGTCATGCTCTCGATGTCGGTGCTGGAAATGGTGCTCTGCAGAGCATCAGCAGCGCTGCTCTCGTCGGTGTAAGCGCTGGCGTCGTCGTCGATGGCGCTCACAGCCTCGAGCATAGCCTTAGCGGCAGCGTAGGGAGAAACGAGTGCATCGGCAGCAGCCTTAGCGGCAGCAATGGCATCCTTGGCGGTGTTGTACTCGTCAACATCCGTGTAGTCGCCGTTGTTGCTTGCCACCGTGCTCTTCAGTGTTTCGTAAGCAGCCGTAGGAATGGTGCCGTCGTAGGAAGAAACATCCTCTGCGAGGGTCATCGTTGCCAGGTCGCCCGTGCGGGTGAGCGAGTAGATGTTGATGGTAATCCAGTTCGTCTGACCAGACTTGGCGCTGCCAATGCCGAACGTCAGTTCGCCATCAGTTACGTTGATGTCGCTAACGGTGGTGATGGCAGGGTCGCTGCTGTAGTTGTTAGCAACCTTCGCAGTGAAGAAAGTCTGCTTCTCCGTGCCGCCGCCAATAGCGTAAACGTATGCCACGTCGTTAGCGTCTGCGGACAGCGAACCGCCGTTCCAAGCCATGAGAGACGTACCATAAACCTTCACTTCGTAAACACCCGTGGGCAGGCCAGTCAGCGTCTGCTGAATGTGGTGCGAAGCATTTGTGGCGCCGTAAGTCTCGCGCATGATGGCGCTACGGCCGTTCACGTCGTACACCGTGTAGTTATAAGTACCAGGACCGTTACCATTGCCTACCTTGGTCCAACCAGTGGTAGTAACAGAGACAGTCTCATCATTGTACGTTACGTCTGTCGATGAGGAAGAAGTTCCCGTCATCGTAACGGCAGACGTAAAGTCCGTCTGTGCACTCATGGTGAGCGCACTTGCGAGCATAGCCGCAAAGAGTAAAAGCTTTCTCATTTTGTTGTTTTTAATTAGTGAATAAATTGATTAAAAAATGATTTGTTTTGCTTTTTGTTGCGGTATGTGGGTTTCTTGCGCGCACGGTATATGATATATAAGGTGTAGGCGTTGGCAGGGTTCCAACGTGCGCAATATTCGGCACAAACCGTGGCAAATGTAATGCAAATGCAAATATAAACCAAATTATTTACGTTCGTTTTTTTTTTTTTGTATTTTTTTAACACAAAAATCGGCATTTTGCTCTCGAAAGGGGTCGTTTTTTGGCTCGTTAATCCACAAAACCGCCCCGCTGATGGAAGGAAAACGGGCGTTTCATACGGTAAAAAAAGGAAAAAAGCCTCTCCCCCAGCCCCTCCCCAAAGGGGGAGGGGTGACAGCAGGCCGGGAGGCACGCAAAAAAGGAAGGGCATCGTTTCAGAAAAGGAAGGCGTTCGTTTTGCAAAACGAAGGGCATCGTTTTCGCGAAAGCCTCTCCCCCGACCCCTCCCCAAAAAGGGAGGGGGGAAACCTCTCCCCCAGCAGCCTCTCCCCCGACCCCTCCCCAAAAAGGGAGGGGTGACTGCCCATTTCCCTCGCGCGCGTACATATTATATATATGTTGGTATAGGTTAGTCACCCTCCCCCTTTGGGGAGGGCAGGGGTGGGGCTTTTATCCCCTCCCCCTTTGGGGAGGGATGGGGTGGGGCTTCTGGGCTCTTTAAAGAAAAAAGGATGGATTCCATGCCCTGGAATCCATCCCAAAAAAAGGGTGTCCCGTTTCGGGGACGGTGCTGAAACGGATAGGCGCGCCGGCCGATTGGCCATAAGGTACGCTGCTCCTTTCAGCTTGGTTGCGGTGTCTTACCAGAGTTTGTCTGGGTAGATTCCGTCTTTCACGAGCTTTGCGATGCGCTCCACGGTGGCTTCACGGTCGGCGGCGTAGGTCACGCCGAACCATTTGCTGGTGGTGTCGAGCACTTCCACGGTGCTTGTGCCGTCGTTGATGAGTTTGTTCACCATGAGTGGGATGAAGAATTCTGCCTTGAGGTTCTCCATGTTCTTGGGGTCGGACAGGAATTCCTTGAAGTAGGCCTCGCTGTGCTGGAAGTAGTCGGGCGTGAATCCCCACATGTTCATGGAGACTGGCACGTTTTCTTCCACTGGCACCCACTGTCCCTGCTCGTCTTTGTAGCAGATGGGTCCGTCGACGCGCATGATTTCTGTGCGCTCCACGACGTCGGTGAGGTGGTGGTTGTCGTCATAGACGCAGATGCCGCGTGCCACGCTGCCGTTTTCGCTGAGGGTGTTGCAGCAGCGGAAGCCAACCATGGCGTATTTGTTGGTGGAGCCTTCGGGCAGGTTGCTGAGGAAGCGGCCGATGGTCATGAATGCGTCGCGGCCGTAGAAGTCGTCGCAGTTGATGACGCAGAAGGGTTCTTTGATGACGTCTTTGCCCATGAGCACGGCGTGGTTGGTGCCCCAGGGTTTTACGCGTCCTTCTGGCACGCTGAATCCTTCGGGCAGTGCGTCGAGTGCTTGGAAGCAGAGCTCGCAGGGGATTTTCTTCTCGTATTTGGCGAGGATTTGGTTGCGGAATTGTTCTTCAAAGTCTTTTCGGATGACCCAGACGATTTTGCCGAATCCAGCTTGGATGGCGTCGTAGATGGAGTAGTCCATGATGGTTTCGCCGTTGGGGCCGAGTCCGTCGAGCTGTTTGAGTCCGCCGTATCGGCTTCCCATGCCGGCGGCGAGGAGGAAGAGTGTTGGTTTCATGTTTTATTTTGTGTTTTTGGTTGTGTTGTTCGTTTTGGCGTGACCAAAAAAGAGTTTCCGAGTTTCCGGAACGTTTGTTCCGAAAGCTCAAAAACTCTTGTTGGCAGTTGTGTTGTTATTCGGCAGCAGAGAATTCGTCTTTGCCTACTCCGCAGAGGGGGCAAGCGAAGTCTTCGGGCACGTCTTCCCAGGGTGTTCCGGGTTCAATGCCTGCCTCGGGCACGCCCACTTCGGGGTCGTACTCCCAGCCGCACACGTCGCATACGTACTTCATAACTGTGTTGGTATTAAGGGGTTAGAGGTTGGGGTTGATTTCGTTCCACTTGTCGATGCTTGGCACGATGTTGAGCGTAACGAGTTCGTCGCGCATCTTGCAGAGGTGCTCGTAGGATGCATCGAGCTTGGCCATCTCTTCGGGGGTGCCTTCGGGCATTTTGTAGGTGCAGCCGTTGGTGGAGAGGGTGGTGTCCATGGCCATCATGATGTGGTCGTACTTGTCGTTCTTCACGTAGGTGCCTGCGGGGTAGCGGAAGGGTTCGCCGCCCATGACTGAGCGAATCATCTCCACGCTGAGGTAGGCCGGGCTCTGGAAGGAGCTGCGTCCGCGGAGCTTGATGATGGCAGCGCCGCCCTTGGTCACGTCGGTCTTCATCTGCTCCCACTCTTCTGCGGGGAACTGAGCGGTGCCGATGAGGTCGGTGAGGGGTTTGCCGTCGATTTTCACCTTGCTGCCGAATACTGCCATCTGCTCGCCGTGGCCGCCGTAGGTTGCGCAGCCGGTGACTTTGCTCTGCATCACGCCGAATTTCTTGGCCAGCGCGCTCTGCAGGCGGGTGCTGTCGAGGGCGGCGAGGGTGGTCACCTGGCCGGGTTTCAGTCCGCTGTAGAGCAGGGTTACGAGGCCGGTGAGGTCGGCGGGGTTGAAGATGATGACTACGTGCTTCACGTCGGGGCAGTAGGTCTTGATGTTCTGGCCGAGCTCCTCAGCGATTTTGCAGTTGCCGGCGAGGAGGTCTTCGCGTGTCATGCCTTCCTTGCGGGGCGCGCCGCCGGAGGAGATGATGTACTTGGCGTTGGTGAAAGCCGTCTTGGCGTCGGTTGTGCTGACGATGTTCACGTCGCCGAAGCCGCTCTGGCGCATTTCCTCAGCCACGCCTTCGGGGGGGAAGACGTCGTAGAGGCAGATGTCGTTGGTGAGGCCCATCATGAGAGCCGTCTGAACCATGTTGGAGCCAATCATGCCTGCGGCTCCTACAATCACGAGTTTGTCGTTTGTCAAAAATGCCATAATGTTTATGTTTTAAGTAGTGATTAAAAGTTTCTTAGGTGCAAAGATAACGTTTCTGTTTATTTTTTACAATTTTTTCGCAAAAAGTTTTCACCTTTGCCCTGTTTATTTCATGATTTTGAGGCGTAAACTGTTGAGAACGACACTCAGACTTGATAATGCCATGAGGGCGGAGGCCAGCATGGGGTTGATTTGCAGGTCGAGGCCGAAGAGTCGTGGCAGGCCCGCGGCGAGGGGGATGCACACGATGTTGTAGATGAACGCCCAGAAGAGGTTTTGGCGAATCATGCCCACGGTCTGGCGGCTGAGGCGGATGGCCTGTGGAATGGCGCGCAGGTCGGTGGTCATGAGGGTCATTTGCGCCACGTCGATGGCGATGTCGGTGCCGCGCCCCATGGCGATGCTCACGTCGGCGGCCGCCAGTGCCTGCGTGTCGTTGATGCCGTCGCCCACCATGGCCACGCGCTTGCCCTGCCCTTGCAGCTGGCGCACCACGTTCTCCTTGTCTTGCGGCAGCACGCGGCTGCGGAATTGCTTGATGCCCGCCTGCTCGGCCCAGTAGGCCGCGGCCTCCTCCTTGTCGCCGCTCATCATCACCACCTCCACGCCCTCGGCCTGCAGCTGCTCAATGGCTTCGCGGGCATGGGGCTTGAGGGTTTCGCGCTCCTCGGGCCGCAGCTCGTCGGCGCGGGCGAAGTCCACGTCTTGGTTGGGAATGGTTAGGGTGCCGGTCTTGTCGATGACCAGGGCGTCGATGTGGCGGATATTCTCCAGCGCGGCCGCGTCTTTCACCAGAATGTTCTTCTGCGCCGCCTTGCCCATGCCCACCATCAGGGCGGTGGGCGTGGCGAGTCCCATGGCGCAGGGGCAGGCGATGACCAGCACGCTCACGGCGCTGAGAATGGCCTGCGGCAGCTTTTCCTGCCCGCCGATGCCCCACCAGAGGAGGAACGTGGCGAGGCTGATGAGCAGAATGGCCGGCACGAACCAAAGGGCGATGCGGTCGGCCACGCGCTGCACGGGCGCTTTCGAACCCTGCGCCTGCTGAACGGTCCTGACGATTTGCGACAGCATGGTCTTCTCGCCCACGGCCTCGGCGCGGAATTGGCACGTGCCTTGGTGGACGATGGTGCCGGCAAATACCTTCTGCCCCGCGGTTTTCCTCACGGGCGTCGGTTCGCCGCTCACCATGCTCTCGTCGATGTAGGCCTCGCCGCTGACGACTTCGCCGTCCACCGGCACTTTCTCGCCGGGGCGCACCTCCACCACGTCGCTCACGCTCACGCTGGCCACCGGCACGTCCTTCACCGCGCCCTCCACCACCACATGGGCGGTCTTCGGCGCCAGGCCCATGAGGGCGCGCAGGGCGCTCGCCGTGCCGTTCTTGGCGTGGCTCTCCAGCAGGCGGCCGGTGAGCACGAAGGCGATAATCATGCAGGTGGCGTCGAAATAGACGTGCCACGGCATGCCTCGCGGCGTCCAGTAGCGGTCGCCGCAGAACGTATTGAATGTGCTGAAAATGAATGTAATGAGCGTGCTGAGCGCCACCAGCGTGTCCATGTTGGCCATGCCGTGGCGCAGTTGCTTGGCGGCGTTGGCGTAGAATGTGCTGCCGCAATAGGCCATGCTGAGCAGGGCCAGGATGAGCATCGTCTGGTTGCAGGCGTCGCGGCTGCCCACGCTCAGCCAGCCCATGCCCAGCGCCATGCAGCCCAGGGCGAGCAGCCAAGCCAGCACCACCTTGCCTTGCAGCCGCCGGTGCGCCAGCCGCTCCAGCTCGTCGGCGCTGCGCTCCGGCTCCACCACCAGGTCGTAGCCCAGCTTGCCCACTTCCGCCTTCATTTGCTCAGGCGAAATGCGCGCCTCGTCATAGTCCACGAGGGCAGTGCGCGCGGCGAAATTCACGTTCGCCTCCGCCACGCCGTCCAGCTCGTTCAGGCGCCGCTCAATGCGGGCCGCGCACCCAGCGCAGCCCATCCCAACAACAGGGATGGTTTGTTTCATCGTTCTAAATTAACAATTAACAATCCTGAGAAGTCAGAGAAGTTAAAGAAGTTATCAGGGCTTCGCCCTTAGAAGTTAAAGCCGATAGTTTAGCGAAACTGATTTCTGCAGACCTGTGCCACCGCACTTGCAGTATCGGCTTTAACTTCTAGCGAGCGCAGCGAGCGATAACTTCTCTAACTTCAAAAATCTCCTTATATTATATTAATGTCTTCACCACTCCCATAATCTCTTGGCAGATGGCGTCGCATTCCTCCGGCGTGGCGGCTTCGCCATAGACGCGGATGATGGGTTCGGTGTTCGACTTCCGCAGGTGCACCCAGCGGTCGGGGAAGTCGAGTTTCACGCCGTCTATGTCGTTCACTTTCACGTCCTTCTGTCCGGCGAAGCGCTCCTTCACCTGCTGCAGGATGGCGTCCACGTCGGTGGAGGGCTGCAGGTCGATGCGGTTCTTGCCCATGGCGTAGTTGGGATAGCGCTTGCGCAACTCGCTCACCGCCACCTTCTCGTGCGCCAAGTGGCTGAGGAAGAGGGCGATGCCCACCAGCGCGTCGCGGCCGTAGTGGGCTGCGGGCAGGATGACGCCGCCGTTGCCTTCGCCGCCAATCACCGCGCCAGTCTCCTTCATCTTCGCCACCACGTTCACTTCGCCCACCGCCGCTGCCGCATAGCTGCCGCCGTGGCGCTTCGTCACGTCGCTCAGCGCCCGCGTGCTGCTCAGGTTGCTCACCGTGTTGCCCCCGCCGTTGGCGGAAAGCACATAGTCGGCCACGCTCACCAGCGTGTATTCCTCGCCAAACATGCGGCCTTTCTCGTCGATGATGGCCAGGCGGTCCACATCGGGGTCCACCACGAACGCCACGTCGTGACCGCCCTTCGCCATGAGCGCCATGATGTCGCCCAGGTTCTTCTCCAGCGGCTCCGGATTGTGCTGGAAGTCGCCCGACGGGTCGTTGTACAGGCCCGTCACCGCCTCCACGCCCAGTTGCCTGAGCAGCTGCGGCAGGATGATGCCGCCCACCGAGTTCACGCTGTCGAACGCCACGCGGAAATGCGCTTGGCGAATGGCCTCGGCGTCAACCAGCGGCAGGCCCAGCACCAGTTCGATGTGCTTCTGGTTGTAAGTGTCGTCGTGGCGCACGTGCCCCAGCTCGTCCACTTCGGCGAACTGGAACGCCTGCTCGTCGGCCAGGCGCAGCACCTCGTTGCCCTCCGCCGCGTTGAGGAACTCGCCCTGCGCGTTGAGCAGCTTCAGCGCGTTCCAGTGGCGTGGGTTGTGGCTGGCCGTGATGATGATGCCGCCTGCCGCATGCTCCTGCGCCACAGCGATTTCCGTGGTCGGCGTAGTGGCCAGGCCAATGTCCACCACGTCGAAGCCCATGCCCTGGAGCGTGCCGCACACCACGTCGCGCACCATGGCGCCCGAGATGCGCGCGTCGCGCCCCACCACGATTTTCTTCTCGCCGCCCGCGCCCAAGTTCCTTGCGATGAACGTGGCGTAGGCAGCCGTAAACTTCACAATGTCGAGCGGGTTCAGTCCCTCGCCCGCGCATCCGCCGATGGTTCCGCGAATGCCGCTGATAGATTTGATTAAGCTCATGAGTCTGTATGTGTCTGATGGGTGGGGAATATAGGAGTCAGGAGTTTCGCTCGCAAGCTCGCAAGGAGTATCGTTCGCTCCGCTCACTAGCCGATACCACAAAACTTATGGTCAACTTTGCGGTAACTAAGACCCTGAAAGGGTCATGCGCGAAGCGCCTGAAGTAACCCCGGGTCATGGGAGCGAGCTTGCGAGCGATTCGCCCCAGGGATAGCCAACCGGGCAAAGACGCTCGACCCTGAAAGGGTCGCCGAGCAGTCCGCTGTGCCACCGCACTTGCAGTATCGGCTTTAACTTCTAGCGAGCGCAGCGAGCGATAACTTCTCTAACTTCTGAGAATTGTTAATTGTTAATTGTCCTCGGGCCTATATTCCCTTCTGATAAGTAATTTCATAGTAGCAGGGCAGGACGTAGTTGGCCGCGTTGCTCGTGCCAGACGAGTGCGGCACGATGAGGCGCACCTTCGCTATGCTCGCCGAGTTGCGCGACAGGCGGATGTAGTCCAGCGGCTTGAGCCACCCCTCCGGCACGCTGCTCCCGTAGGCGCTATACATGTAGCCCTCCGTGAACGATGCCGTATAGCTCCGTCCGCGGTGCGCATAGCTGCACTGCACCTTGTCCACCACCGACGGCGTGTAGAGGTTCGAGTAGAGCGTGTCGGCATTCTTGATGTCATACTCCAGGAAGCGGCACAGCAGGCGGAAGTTCACCGTGCTGTCCGGCTGCTCCTTCGCCATCTCCACCACGCTCTGGCCCTCGCCCTTGCGCACAATCTGCATGTAGATGCCATCGTCGTTGAACAGCACGAACTCGTTGTTCTCCACGTTCGTCGTCGAGTCCTGCTCCAGGAACGTGCTTTCGCTGATTACCGTGATGGGGCCCACGAAGTCATTGTCCTTGATGAATTTCTTGATGGCCTTGCGCTCCTTCTCCTTCATCTCCGCGTAGCTCTCGTCGTCTTCGCACGACACGAAAGCGGCGCTCAGCGCGCAAAGCGCAGCCACAAGCAATAAGATTTTCTTCATATTCTTGTCCGTTCTTTCTTGTTCTTGCTTACTAAAACACACGCATCCAGCGCCCCCGCCATGCGGCCAAAGCGCCAAACCGACTGCAAATATAGCAGAAAAAAATGAAACGGCGCAGAAAATAAGTGAAATTTAACGTTTTTGCGCGGCGGCAGGGGTAATTAACAATTAACAATTAACAATTAACAATTAGGTGCACAGCAAGGAGTGAGTTGTCCATGCTGTGCCACCGCACTTGTTCTCCCCCTCCCTTTTTGGGGAGGGGGCAGGGGGGAGAGGCTGTAGGGCGCGCTTTTTTATACTTGCGATTTTGCGCATAAGACTTTTCGGCACTTCGGAGCCGTTCAGAAAGGAACGCCTTCGTTTTGGAAAAGGAAGCCCTTCGTTTTGCAAAACGAAGCCCTTCTTTTTCGAAAACGAAGGTCTTCTTTTCCGAATCGCGCCTTTTCTGGCCTCTGCGCGCCCCGCGGAGTCATTCACATTTGTTAAGGATTTTAAGTTAAAATGGATGCGGGCCTCGTTGGCCAGATTGCCCCCTCCTTTGTGGTAGGTGTGTGGTAACTAAGACCCCTGAAAGGGTCGTGAGTTAGTTCCCTTTCAGGGTGATTACGGGTAGAAGATAGGCATGAAAAATGCACGTTTTTTGACTAAAACTTGCAAAAAAATCGAGTTTTAGTTAAAAAACAGGTCAAAATGGGGGGTAGTGGTGTGGGGTTAGGTGAAGAGTTGGTCGAGGGTTACTTCGCTGTCCACGATGCTTTTGTGCTTGCCATTGGCCACGCCGAAGGTGGTGACGAAGGTGTTGACAAGGCCTTTGCGGCATTTGGTGGTTTCGCGGAAGAGGGCAGCGCGTGTGCGGAGTCTTTCGGCGTAGGCGCTGGTCAGTTCGTAGGGGCCGATGCTGCATTTCATTTCGCACAGGTGCACCAGCCGGTCGGCGCGGTCGATGACGAGGTCCACTTGTGCGCCCTCGCGCTCTGCGGGGTTGTCGCTGCTTTTGTTGCCCACGTGTCGCCATGCCGACACTTCGGTGGCGATGCCGGAAATGCCGAGCGCGGTCTTTATTTGCGCTGTGTGGCGCAGGCAGAGGAGTTCGAAGGCGCGTCCCATCCATGCTTCCACGCTGTGCGACTGGAAGTGGTGGCTCCACCAGGCGTCGTCGCCCGACAGGTCGTTTTCCAGGAATTTGTAGTAGAAAAGGGTGTAGAAGTCCACGAGGCGGTAGATGGCGTTGGTGGTTTTGTTGGGGAAGCGTGCCATTTTTGCAATGAAGTCGCAGCGCTCCAGGTTGCGCAGCACGTGGGTGAGCATGGTGCCGTCCATGCCGGTGGCCGTTTTGATTTCGTTGCGGGTCATGCCTTTCTTGTGCTGGCTGAGCGCTTTGACTACGCCGATGTAGCGGTTGGTGTTCTTGAACAGGGCGTTGTAGAGTTCGTCAAACTCGGTGCGCAGGGTGGCGTAGGGTTGAAAACAGAGCCGGTCCACGTTTTGCACCAGGCTTTCCTGCGGCTTGAGCAGGCTGAGGTAGAAAGGCACGCCGCCGAAGAGCATGTAGCACTGCGCCACTTGGTAGCGGTCCCAGTTGCAGCCGTGGCGGAGCAGGTATTCCTCCGTTTCCCTGAGCGTGAAGGGGCGGATGTAGAGATTGGCCGTGATGCGTGCGTGCAGTCCTCCCTGATTTTCCACCAACTTGTCCATCATCCACGATGTGGCAGAGCCGGATGCCACGAACACGATGTCGGTGCGCCGGCTGGCCCAGCCGTTCCAGAAATTCTCGAGCGCGAGCACGAAGTCGGATTTCTGTGTGTCTATCCAGGGCATTTCGTCGAAGAACACCACTTTCTTCCTGTCGGCAGGCTGGTTGGCGAGGTGTTCTTCCAGCGCGTCGAAAGCGTCGAACCAGTCTGCGTAGCGGGGCATGGCGCCGAGCGCGGCGCATTGCTTCATGGCCTTGGCGAAGTTGCGCAGTTGCGTGCGTTGCGGCGCCCGATGCGCTCCCACGTAACTGAAGTCGTAGTGTCCGCCGAAGAATTGCTCAATGAGGAAAGTCTTTCCCACACGGCGCCGGCCATAGACGATGACGAACTCCGAGCGGTCGGAATTCATGCAGTCGCGCAGCATGGCGCATTCCTTGTCGCGTGCAACCAGTTTGGTGTCCATGTCAGTTCCTTTCTTTTTCGCAAAGGTAACGATATTTTTCTGAATAGCGCACAAGAAAATGCACGTTTTTTGACTAAAACTCGATTTTTTTTTGAGTTTTAGTTAAAAAACAGGTCAAAATGGTCGGCCGCCCCTCCCTTTTTGGGGAGGGGATGGGGGAGAGGCTGTCGGGGGAGAGGCTCCAGCTATCGGCAGACTCCTGACTCCTGACTCCTATCTCCCCCAAAGAAAATTGTTAATTGTTAATTATTACTTGATGAAATGCCCTCTTTTGAGGTCAAAACGAGGGAAAAAGCGTTAAAAAAGCGCCAAAAAGTAAAAATATGCGTGAATAATTTGGTGAAAAGTTGAATTTGCCGTACATTTGCCCCGTATTGCCCGATTGTGACAAAAATGTGTCAGAGCGCTGGCCATGCATCGCAGCACAGGGCGAGGCCCTGCCGATACACCTTATTATATATATAAGCGCGCGAGGCGGACCTAAACGAGACATTTAGTTCAATCAATTTATCATTATTATTTAATCCAACAACAAAATGAGAAAGCTTTTACTCTTTGCG
>Ga0065709_1006240_pt1 | contig 11558 bp, 11 predicted proteins | sample Hoacrofraction14_2_FD_59096 | JGI IMG/M metagenome (GOLD analysis project Ga0065709, IMG submission 59096) | Hoatzin crop microbial communities from Cojedes, Venezuela, sample from fiber fraction 14 v1 | ecosystem: Host-associated > Birds > Digestive system > Esophagus > Crop | place: Venezuela... | reverse complement strand
TTAATTTTTTAAAATTCATGTCGATTTCGAAAAAATCTACGTCGTATTTGTCCAACATCCATTTCAAGAATAAAAAAATCCATGAAATGGAGAAAATTTTTCTTGAAATGGATTTTTCCAAAGTCGAAGAGGGGGTCCGGACCGTTTTGGGCGTTTTCAGAACCCCTCTTGAGTAGGTTTCTCTGCGTAAGGTTGCGTATAGGTTTTACAACCTCACACGCTGTAAAATCCTCGTTTCCAACTACATAATCCCACTTTGCGTGAGGTGTGAGGAAATTTTTCCCAACTCGTGCTGTAATAGGGTCGGCGTTGCTTACGCAGTCTGTCAGTGTCTCTCTTCCAGAACGCATCCAGGTACACCATTCATCAATTTGCGGCGAAGCCTCTCTCCCTTCCTTTAGGGAGAGAGTGGAGGAATACTCCCTTTGCGACGACGATTCCGTAGACGAGCTGGTGGATCGCTTTGACATTGAATTAGGTGATGGCTATCCAGCTGAATCCTCCTGTGAGAAAACAAAGGAGAATATCAAGTAGGCATTCGACTCTGAATGATGTAATCGCGAGAATGCCCTATATGCAGAAGGCAACCCACGAGCAACTAGTGGAATTGCTTCCGCACAAGTGGAAACTGCTAAAAGAAGATCCGTATCCCAAGGACTGGAGCACGATCTCCACAACAGACAACACGCAACAATGATAATGGCTGCAAGTCACACAAGGACTGCAGCCATTATCATTAGTTGGTCACAATGTGTAGTTCACCGAATGCTTACATCAAACATATATTGAAAATTAACTACGTATTGTTTAGATATCAAAGTCACTTAAACTGAAGATCTCATCCTTGGGCAGGTCTTTGCCGCCGATTTTGTCGGGCTGCCAAGTGCGGACATGAATTTGAGGAGCATTTTCGTTGGTGAAATCCCAAAAAAGGAATAGGTAACCATCGTCGTGATATCGGCTACTTGTATAGCCCTGATGGAGAGTGACACCATAGTAATTCGCATTAACCGGATGACGCATCACCTCGATGTCGTCAAAGTTGACCTTTATATAACTGTTAGTCGCAAATACTTTCTTCAAATTGTTAATGTACTGCTGCTTGGATTGCTTGTTATAAATAATCTTGGGACTACTGAACCTTTCGGCATGCTTCTGTTGAATGACACGACCAGTTATAATCAGAGCATCATCGCTGAAAATCTGGTTAAGGAAATTGATATCCTTCTGATTATAAGCTGTGCGGAATTGCTCAACATAATCGAGAATCAGCTGACGGCGACGCATGTCGGTGACCTCAAGATTACTCTTGATGACATTCATATATAGGTTCATGGAAATAGAGAGATAAAAACTCTCCACATTACCTTGACGATCGAAACTGATTACGGCTTCCTGGTATTCATCCTCGTTGAACTCGCGCTCGCCGGTGGGTTTCATCATTAGAGGAATATTTCGAACCTGATAGCCAGAACCTGTATTGATGCAGTGTTCGACAATAACCTCATCAGTGCAGATGAATGGCGTATTCTCCCATAGCATAGCCATCGACTGCTGCACACGTGTGCCGACACCCATTGCTGCAAAATTCAGACTTCGGCCATCAGCCTGGGCAGCATTGACCTCGGTAAGAATATTGCTGACACTCTGTTCCATCTTGCTCTTCACCACCCCATTGTCGATACCATCAGAGATGGTAAACGTAACATTAGCGGCCTTCACAGAGACCGCTGCTATCAAAGTCAAAACTATCAATATACTTTTTCTCATCATAATCAAATCTATTTTAATTGAATCCAGATAGCTCCACAATTTTTATAATTCTTTACGTTGTCGGTTTTCAGTGTATTCAAGTTTATCTGACTATCATCAGTCTTACGGAGCAGTGCCACAATTTTGCCATGCTTGTCATAAACGAAAATTTGGCATTGGCCAGTCTGAGGTAGGGTCGCGTACTTTCCATAAGCAGTAAGCATGCCTTGACTCTTTAAATTCTTAACAAAAGGTTCTATTTCATAGAAGCTTTTCACTTGTTGCATTTCTTTCTCATCAGAAGTTATTGTAATGGCAGGAGGCTCTAGCTTGTCATACTCGAAGGCATACTGAGGTTCTACTTTCGTCTCCTTAGGTGGAGCTACTTCCAGTACAGTAACTTCACTCTTATCAGCCACAGGCAGAATGTCGGTTTTACGAACATATATAAATGCTCTATAGTAATCGCCGCGCCGCGTCTCTAACTGGGTAAAATGGTCTTTTGCCTTAACGATAGCCACTTCATTGCCTTCGTTGGGATGTTGCTGGCGTACCCATTCTCCGATCTTCATCTCCAGGATGGCACGTGCACCATTGTAAGCTTCTTGAAGGTCTTTCATCGTTACCTCGGCATAAATATACATGGTGTCCCGTTTCACCTTGTTAATATTCTTCGCCACATCGGCTAAGGTCTGCGCATAGGTAGGAGTCCTAACCATGAGCAAGACTGCCAAAATGATTATATTTTTAATTTTTACTGCCATACTTTCTTCTTTGACTTGGTTGTTTGCTGTTTATATAGATTCTTTACGTTATGCTGAGGAATATATGGTGTGATTCTTGCCTTTAATACGGTATTTTTGTTGGAAACAAACTTGTCTGGAATAACGACAGATAACATGTGTGTAAACCCCAACTCCACGCTCTTTGCCACTACTAATGCCAATATACCATCCTCACGCTGCTCTTCTACGGTGAAGAAAACCTTCAACTTCTGCTGAGCGCAATAATCGAGCCACTTGTTGAATGGAATCGTATATTCTATGGTTTTTAGTCCATAAACAGACTGCTCCACATACATGCGATAGTTGGCATTTGCTATAAGTCCATGGAATAGGTTCGCGGCTGAATAATCTAGGTATTCTTTATCAAAGACAGGTTGAAAGGAATTTTGCACCTTATTGAAATACACAGCATTGTTCAGACTCTCAAGTTCAAACTTATCAGTCTTTGCTACATAGATACCATCATCTTGCTTCTGTAAGTCACAGGGGATAATGGCTGAACCCTCATTCTCAGGTGCAGCAAGAACGGCATTACGAAACTGTTCTTGAGCTTTCTGTTGGTTTAAACCTAAAAGCAGGTCGTATTGAGCAGGGAATACAAGCGTGATGAATGTCGAGTTTTGTCGCATCCACTTAACCTCATAATAACGGTTCTCTTGCATGCTGATGGAGAATGGCATTGTATCGTTGACAAGATAAAGATCTGAAGGTTTGCCCTCGCGAAAATAAACCTTATCATCTGCCATTTTGATTTCAGCTGAGGTCTGCCGTTGATTCTTTAGTTCGGTGAAATAACGCTCTATGAAGTCCATCACCACCTGATGCTGATAGCTGGAGGCACTGCGAATCTCAGGGCTGAAGAGTTTCAGCCCCTGAGATGACGCAGCCATACAGCTAAGCATCAGTAAAGCGGATATTATTAATCGCCTTATCATCTGCAATTACATTATTTACCTATAATCACGCTACCCTTCACCTGATTGTCGGAATCATACCAGATGCCTTGTACCAGGTGACCTTCGGAGAACTCTCCGATGACATAATCACCTGCTTCTGCCACACGGCCTTTTGAATCACGACTGTCGATAACATGCGAAGTCTTGAAAATCAAGCGACCGTTCACATCATCAGGCTGTCCGTTTTTCAGACTGCCCTTGAAGATGGCGTAGCCCAGATTCTTTGTGCCAGATGATTTTGCTGGCTGAGAGGCTGGCTGAGTGGCTGGTTTAGCAGCTGGTTTAGCCGCGGATTCAGCCTGTGCAGGCTTTTTCTTGGCTTCTTCAGCCACCTTTGCCAGAGAGTCGGCTCTTGCTTTCTCCTTCTGAAGTTCAGCCTCTATATTAGCGGCTGCTATACTGTCGCTATCGACAACAGCAACTGTAACCTCTTCTTTAAGAGGGTTAGTTTCACCACCTCCAGAGAATACAGCGGCAATGATACCGCCAATGATTACAACGGCGGCAACGATACCGATAATGAGCTTTTTGTTGTTGCTCTGCTTTGGTGGCGGGCATTCACGCAATTGCTTACCGCATTCTGAACAGACGAAATCCTTACGAGCAGGAATAGTCTGTACTTCCTTTGACTTACATTTTTCACAGTTATCATTCAGACAGATACCATATCTATAACGTATTCTGTCTTTATTTCGCGATGATACCATATATTTATTGAATTTTAAATTTGTTATTATCTGAACTTATTACATCATAGGTGGAGGCGTAGGGCCACTTGTTGGTGGAAGTGGTGGCATTCCTGGCGCAGCCGGTGGAGCAAACAGAGATTGAAGAGCTGGTATTTGACTGGCAGGAGCCCATGCAGGCATTCCTTCCATCCAAACCATACTCTGCGGAGTGAGTTGTCCGCCTTTAACCATCTGCTGGCATAAATCCATATTATATGGTCCATATTGCTGACCAGCAACGGCAATAAACAATTTTATGTCTGGTTGTGGAGCTATTGGCGGTGGCACTGGCGCTGCACCTGGTGCAGGTGGAGGAACAGCAGGTCCAGCTGTTGCCATAGGCTGAGGTTGCGCTTGGGTGGCTGCTAATTGCTCCTGAGTTGCTTTAGCAGCTATTTCCTCGGCATTGTCAACTGCAAACAGAGAAGGAAGCAGTTTCCCATCGCCCTCACAATGAAGCAGAATGGCATTGCCTGCATCTGTAGCAGGATTGCCTGTGTTGAGGAAGTTTTCGTAACGCTCCTTATATGTTTTCATCCAATCAATGGCACGAATTGGGAAGCAATAAGCCACTGTGATGATTGACAACTCATCCTTGCGGGGACTCTTTCGGTTAACTACAATTGTTGTTCGTGCCGTACTCTGATTGATAGAGTTCATAAATGCACTTTCCAATTTGTCAGCAAAGCGTTTCAATCCCTCATTATCGTCGGGTGAAGGAATTGATATAAGGATAGTCTTTTTATTGATACTTGCTGTATTCGTAGGACTCAGGTTGCCTTCATTGTTACGCAGATGCAACTGCATTTGGTCGTTGTTGAGTTTCAGATAAACTCCGCTCTGAGTGACAATCTTCGAAGCGAAAGCCTTGATTTGATCCTCAGTCTTAAGTTTTTGCTGAAGCTGGGTGAGAATATTAAGCCCTAGAACTTTCTTCTCACTATCGGCCTTCTCATCGTGTTTGATCTTAACGATATTAGATAATTTAATATCGAAAGCATCTTTGATATCATCAACGCTGATATCGTTAGCAAGTCGTCCGAAGTTTACGAAGTCGCCCTCTGGCAGAATAGCTTCACGAAGCTGACGGGCTATGTTTGGCATATCCACCTTATCAATCTTGAGCTCTACCTCGAACTCACTCATGGTCTCGTCTTCGCTAACCTCAATGATAGCGCCCTTCATGTCTTCCAGCCCTTTGTTCACTTTACGCTGGGCGGTAACCAGACGTTCGGTCTCATCAATGGCATCATTGATTTTCTGACCAAAGGAAGAGATGTCTGCATCCATTTTGCCCATCTCTATATAAATACGGGCGCAGAGTTTCTTGGCAAACTCCCATGCAACGAGCATTGTCTTTGAGGTGTAGTAGTCGGTAAGTATTTCCTGATGCTCTGCATAACGCTTCGCACCAGTTCCAACCATTCGCGAGAGCATGCCCAAACGACTCCAGTCAGAAACATTAGCACTGCGGTCGTCATCTATAGCTTCATAATTTTCTTTCTCTTCTTTTGACTTGTTTTCAAGGTCGGCACGTATCTCGGTAATACGCTCAAGGAGCAGCTTTGACACTTTCTGAAGTTCCACTATAGATACGTCGCCAACTTTCCACTTATCATACAGCTCTTGCTCTACGCGATGGCGAATCTCTTTCGCAATTTCAGGTATGGCACGTTCCTTTCCTGTGAAGAAGGTCTCAACGCCCTCCTCACGGAAGTGAGTAGTATAGAATTCTGCCATAATATTGTCGAGCTCGTTGAGAGGATTGTCTGCCTTCTTAGCTTCTTCAGCATAACCTATGGCCTTATCATGCCAATAGTCATTGAAACGTGGGTAGTCTGTATCAGACTCTAATACTTTCAATTCGTAAGTGAGATGCAAATCATCTAGCATCCACTTTTGCATATTGTCGGTATTGAGATAGTCCCTGCGATAATCCTTATTGCGTTCCTCGTTCACAAAGCCTTGGTTTTCACGCCAGTTATTGTACTTGAACTGATAAAGCACGCTCTCACCAACAGTGTAAGTGATATGTTTTAGTACCCGAAGTTCAGGATACATTACACGTTTAATGCCGAAAGAGTTTACTTTCTTTGTTCTAGCCACAGGAATACGTCCGTCTGGCCCTGCATTTGCCGTCTCGTCATATTCTAGAGCGAAATCGTCCATATTCTCAAAGTTATAAGCACGGATCATATCGCTGTTTACTTGGTCTTCTTCATTGATAAAGAAGATACGTGCAAAGATATAGTCGCTTACAATCTTTGGAAGTTCTTCAAGAGAGTTGATAGTCAAACCATTCTCATTCACGTTGCTGTAGATAGTCAGTCCGTCGGCCACACCTTTTACTCTGTCATTATAATAATGAGCTTCACCTGACCCTGTTACATCCTGAGGGAACCATCGTCCAGCCTGAAGTGCATTGAGCTCGTTCAATGCAGCGTATCCATTCTGATAATAACGTCCCTGATCTATGTCTGCTTTTGGTAGGTTCATCTCTGGAATCATGGCATATACAGATATCTTGGCATCAGGAAAAGCTTTACGGCTCTGAATGATTACATCTACTATAGAACCAGAGCCCGTACCGCCACACAGACCAGCGAAAATATGAATATTGACTTTGCTGGCATCACCAGAAACGGCTTCGCAGCGTGCATAGGCATCTCGGAGACTATTGACAAAGCCAACAGCGTTGGCAGCAAAAAGCAAGCGACCTGCACGACGTTTCTGACCAGCCGCTTGTCCCAACGAACCGATAGCAGTCTTCACTGCCGTAACATTATTTACAATTCCTTTGACAGTAGGATAGTTACCAATGTGATCAAGAATGTGCTCCACATCAACAGCCTTGATGTTTAGGAACTCATTTCTAGTAAACGAAGCATCCTGACCCATTACACGGAAATCGGGACGAGCTTTGCCGTCTTGAGGCATCATTTCCTCTGTCGAGTCAACATAGAGGATGGTTACAGGGAGTTTCTTACGTTCATCCTCAGTAAACTCCTCAAACATACGCATTTTGAAGGCACGAAGGATTTTTCCTCCAGTACCTCCCAAACCAACCAAAATATGGTTGTTGTTACAAAAACTCTTTGTACTCATATAATTGGTCTTAAATTTTTATCGTCTTGGTCTTCTGATAACACGCCTCATATCTCTGCTTGGTCGTGTTTTCATAGTTCTTCGACTCTGATATTGTTTTGACATACTCTTGATTGTAAGCACTGCAGCCACTACAACGAAACCGAGGCACCATAATATTCTTCGGAAAATGTACCATCGCATGAAAGAACGTAGTTCCTCGGTAATGGCATGGGGAAGTTCTTTTGCTGTAAAACCAGAAAATTCGCCACCGCTGATATAGTATTCCAGAAGGGGATATTCGTCAATCATCTGCTTAATGACATCATCAGCCTCCCGCATGGAGACTTCTTCACTTGAGGGACGTGATTCCACCATACGGTCAAGTTGAACTTCATAATAGTCCGCGGATGATATTATCTTCAATGAACCTGTTATCAAAATACACTGAAAAGTAAGCAGGATAAACAATATGGCTCCTATTGCATAACTAATAGGAGAGAACATGGCATCCTTATACCACCCCTTTATAAGGAAGACAAAGAGAGCCATACATATTACAGCTATCAGCAGCCCCCAGAACATGCTGCTAAATGAGTATCTTAGTATGTCGAAAATCACCATAGTTATTACTTTAGGTGGACCTCCATGGGTTTCGTCCCAACCTCAATTATTTTACTTACGTCATAATCGTTGGAGATTTCATACTTACCTGGCATAAGCAAAATTTCCTGACCCGATACCCATCCCTTAATTTCTTTATTGTTCTTATATATGGCTCTACCTGCAGAGAAAATCTTCACGGGAGTCGGATGGATGTGTAAAGTGCGCTTGTTTTCTCTTAATTCAAATGAAATATTCTTGGTCGTGGCGTTCACATTGCATTCTTGTTCTTTGTCAATGTATCCGTCAGCCTGCAACCTAATCTTATGCATTCCTTGTGGTATGGTGATTTTTCCGACGGTTCCATAGTCTATGTTATCCACAAAAACACGAGCATCACTTACATTCGATATAATTAATATTTCATAGGTAATTGGTTGAAGGGTTATAGGCACTGTTTTAGTCTCTGTCTTATCTATTGAGATTGTTCCATTTGCAGGCCTATGATTTTCGTATGCGATTGAGTATCTATGAGAACCGTTTTTTACATTGATCTTTACAATACCATTTTCATCGGCTTCATAATCTTTCTCATCAAAAACGACCTTCGCATTTGACGGTTTAACTTTAAGAATTACTACGCTCTCCAGATCGCTTGCCTTTGTAGCATCAATAACTACCACATACGTCTTTCCTTTACGCAATTTCCGGTAGCCATATTCTGCCATATCAATATGAACGGGCATATAGTCGCTATGCTGAAAATCTAATTTTCTGCTTATTGCTGGCACATACACGCTATATACTCCATCTGCATAACTGGTTTTAATGTACTGATTAGGATTGGAGAACTTGATACCTTCCAGATTGTCCGTTTTGATTTTTATTACTGCACACGTATCACCATTACCATCGAGACAGGGATGTATTATTGCAGTCTTATCATCAGGTTGCAGTGAAACGTTTTTGATTTTTATCTCTTGTGCTTTAGTCGTGCTTAGAACAGATAGAAGCAAGAGCGTAATATATAATATTTTTTTCATATAGCGTTAATACTTAGACGTTGAACCCCAATTCATCTTATATGCCAGTTTAATACCAAAATAATTTCCCCGTCCATTCAAGCTGCGACTGTATTCACCAGCAATTCCAAACCACCTAAAATCTACCATGGCAGTGAAACGGAGACCGTAATCATGGACATCATTATGGGCAAATTTATCTTCTTTTTTTTCTGAGTCATATCCTATAACTTCATTTGTTCTTACCCATGCCCAACGGTAATAACCTCCACCTAGGACAGTAAACAGATGGCGATTGTATGAACCGAATGGGAGACTAAAACCTAACTGTATAGGTACTTCATTGAGCCAAGCACCAGTCGCAGAGTCATTGAGATTCTCGTTAAGTTCAAACTTCAAATCATCGTTTAAGTGCATAAAGCCAAATTCATAACCCAACTTAAGCGTGATAATCCCTGCTAAAGGCTTTAAAAAGTTTAAGCCAATCTTACCGCCATAGTCAAAGCCATAATATTTATTTTTGTCATACATTTCACCTGCCAGAGAAAAATAAGTTGCAGGTCTCACAGAGGTTTTTGTTCGTGTACGCTCATCTTTGTGCTTAACAACCTCTGTCTTATTTTCTTTCAGTGCAATATGAATCGGGTTAAGATTACTTTTTACATCAATCACTCGACTCTCTTCAATGTAGTTTGTCGCAGTCACGCGCAAATTGTGCTTTCCCTCAGACAGTTGTAAATCTTTTCTGTCTTCCGCTTTATATGGTACATTATCTATAAAGACCGTTGCGGTGTCTGGAAAGACATTGATAGCAACAGGGTAGGTATGTTCCTGCAGGCTCACATTTGTCACTGTTGAGATTTCATCTTCTGTAAGTTCCACATTGCCAGTCTGTGGTTCATATCCGTTGTTGGTAACAGAATAAGAATAAGAACCGATAGGCATATCGACAGAAGCCATACCTTCGTCATCAAGAGGCACATTTTCCCCATTAAAAATGAGTTGAGCAGAAGCTGGTTGTACAACAAACACAGCTGAGCGCAAATGGTTTTCCGAGTCGAAGGTTACGCTATACACTTTCTTTGATTCAATGTCCAGTCCCCAGTCTTCAAAGTTCACGCTACCCTGAATTGAGCCAGAAGCATCATTATATCTCAAAACTTTTTGGCCTTCAGGAACGTATACAACATATTCATTAAGCGAATATGACACATTATCAACAGCATCGGGAAATCTTAAATCCTTAACACCCACCACGCATACCCTGACCATAGAACAATCTTTTCCATCCTTAGTTGTTCTTGGATTTGTACGGGCACGAACGTCACTTGGTAGCATTTTAACGGTTTTTACACTGATGTTCTGGCCAAATGCATTCACTTGCCAGATACTTAATAACGAAATAAGCAATACTTTCAGGTTCATAATACCTAGTTTTTTGGTTTAACTGTTCATTTATGCATAAATAATGTTTGCTGTTGTACTTATTTCCGCCTCTGGCGTAAAATTAGTACAACAAGCAGTGACAGATATCTTTTCAAGGCCGATGTTAATCATTTCCATAACATTTTTTTTAGTCGGATTATATAATCCGATGCAAATATAAGGCTTTTACTCTGAATAAAAAAAAAAAAAAGTTAAATAATTAAAAAATCATAAGAAAAATTTATTTTCTTTTTCAAATCATAAAAAAATATAGCTATACTTGGCCATTTTGATGCTGTAGTCTGATTCAAAAAAAGTCCCGACCTGCCGCACCTAACGCGGCAAACAAGCCGCCGGGAATCTGCTGCAAAGTTACACATAATATATTAGGCAAGCATTGTGACGGTAATTGCGGCGACAGCCTCTCTCCCTTCCTTCAGCGACAGGCTGTCCGACAAATACATTTATTCACAAATAGCGATTTTTGGTCTGTTAGCCCAAGTTTGACCCTTCAAAAAAATTTCAAAAAATTTTTCTTGCATTGTTTTCTGCTAACTTGCTGATACTCAATGATGGTATTTTTGGCATGGAGACAAAAATTGCCGTTTTTTGATTTGTAGTACACCGGCATTTGTTTTTTTTGTTGTAACTTTGCACCGTGCATTTCATATCAGAAATAAGATACAACCCTCAGGCTGGGTGCGAAGCGAAGTACTACCGCATCAAGGAGACTTTCCGAGACAGACTCGGGAAAGTGCACTCGCGTATCATGCTGAACGTGGGCTTTCTGTCGGGTTTCCGTCCTGAGGACATCCGCGACATCGGCAAGGGTCTGACTTATCTGTATGACCATCAGGGCGAACAGGAAGTGTTCAGCAATCCGTTTGCTCGTTACTCGGAGCGGGTGCAGGAGCATATCTATAAGTTCTGGCAGGCAATGGTGGAAGGCGGCAGCATAGATGTTGTCAAGCGCTGTCTGAAGGAGGCAGATGTCAAAGCCCGGCAATGTATCGTGGCAGATACGATGCGACATACCGAGGTGCGCGATATGGGTGCCGAATGGCTGTGCTTGCAGGCTGTGGAGCAACTTTCTATTTTGAATCGCGTAAGGAGGCAAGCGCCAAAGCGCGTTTCGGCCGCAGCAAAGAGAAGCGCTCCGACTGCAAGCTGCTAGTGCTGGCTCTGTGCATCAATGCCGAGGGA
>Ga0065709_1006507_pt1 | contig 11561 bp, 10 predicted proteins | sample Hoacrofraction14_2_FD_59096 | JGI IMG/M metagenome (GOLD analysis project Ga0065709, IMG submission 59096) | Hoatzin crop microbial communities from Cojedes, Venezuela, sample from fiber fraction 14 v1 | ecosystem: Host-associated > Birds > Digestive system > Esophagus > Crop | place: Venezuela... | reverse complement strand
TCTCGAGGCCAAGCCGTGTGAGGTCCTGCAGGATTCTTACTCCGTCGGCAAACCAGGCGGGCTTGACGAAGGCGTTGAAGTCGGCGAGCTCGTAGTGGACTTCGTCCAGCTGGGGGCATTTTACGCCCGCAACCTTTACCGTCTTCAAGTCCACATCCGTTATCTTGATCAGCCCCGGCTCAAATTCGTTCCAGAGGGCTGCAAGATAGTCGTAGCGCTTCATTGCATCGTCAAGTTCCTGCGCAAGCTTCTCGGATTCCTTTTTGGCAGCGAGCACGCTTAGACGCAGGGCCGATTCCTTGTTCTTAAGGGTCGGCAGGGCGTTCTTGCGCACCTTCAACTGCTTGCCAAGGTTCGTAAGAGAGGTCTTGTTGTATTGAAACTTTATTGCCATTATGCTTTAGGCCAATATTTATCTACAAGTGCCTGTTTGATTCCGGTCTCTTCCGGCTTGAAGTGCTTTGCGAAGAGCTTCCATGCGGTGTCAAGCATCTGGTCAATCTTGATGTTGACATCGATGCTCAGCAGCTCGACTGCGTAGTCCTTGGCGTAGTCGAGGCAGCGGAGGTCGTAGTCGCTAAGGTCGAAACCGTTCTCGAGTTTGGTTTTTGCGTTCTGGGCATCTGCATACAGACGAACGCCTGCATTCATCACCTGGGAGTGGTCCTCGCGGGTCTTCTTGCCCTGTACCAGCTGCTTGAGTCGTGAAAGCGAGCGGAAGGGGTCTACGATGACCTTACCTGTATCGGTATCTGCACGAAGGAAGAGCTGGCCCTCGGTGATGTAACCGGTGTTGTCAGGGATGGCGTGGGTGATGTCTCCGTCGTTCAGGGTGGTCACTGCGATGATGGTGATGGAGCCACCGGTAGGGAGCTGCACGGCCTTCTCGTAGATTTTAGCCAAATCCGAGTAGAGGGAACCAGGCATGGAGTCCTTGGAAGGAATCTGGTCCATACGGTTGGATACGATACTAAGGGCATCGGCGTAGAGGGTCATGTCGGTAAGAAGCACGAGCACCTTCTCGTTTTTGTCCACTGCGAAGTACTCGGCAGCGGCCAGTGCCATATCAGGGATAAGCAGACGCTCAACAGGCGGTTCTTCCGTTGTATTAACGAATGAAACAATCTTGTTAAGGGCTCCTGCATCTTCAAAGGCGTGGCGGAAGAAGAGGTAGTCGTCATTGCTCAGACCCATGCCGCCGAGGATAATCTTGTCCACATCTGCACGCAGCGCTACATCTGCCATTACCTGGTTGTAGGGCTGGTCAGGGTCGGCGAAGAATGGAATCTTCTGGCCTGAAACGAGGGTGTTGTTGAGGTCGATACCTGCGATACCGGTAGGGATGAGTTCCGAAGGCTGGCGCCTCTTGTAGGGGTTCACTGAAGGACCGCCCACCTCGCGCTCTTCGCCTTCCACCTCGGGGCCACCGTCAATCGGGGTTCCGTAGGCGTTGAAGAAGCGGCCTGAGAGCTGCTCGCTCACCTTAAGGGTAGGGGGAGCTCCAAAGAAGGATACCTCGGCATTGGTAGGAATGCCCTCGGTACCTGCAAATACCTGAAGGGTAACAAGGTCGCCCTTGGTTTTAACCACCTGGGCAAGGCGGCCGTGAACTGTGGCGAGTTCGTCATTGGAAACGCCCGCTGCATTCAGGGACACAGTGGCCTTGGTGATGGCCTGCAGCTGTGTGTATATCTTTTTATATGCTTTACTTGCCATTTTCTTGCAGGAGTTGGTTTAGTTCGGAACGGAATTTATTGAAGCCTTCGCTTTCGAAGGGGGAATAGTTCATCTGCTTGAGGCAGTTAATCATCCTCTTGAAGTAGTCGCGGCACTGCTCGTAGCCGTCGAATTCGAACTTGCGGTCGCAGATGTCGAGGATGAGGTCCAGCATATACTTCTGGCGCTCGATGGGGCAGAGGCTGTCCACGGGGTCGAAGCCGTCCTGCTGGAGGAAGGCAAAGTCGATAAGTTCGCTCTTCCAGAAGGTCTCGTGGTAGCTCATTGGTACACCGTCGTCTCCCAGAATGTTAATCTGGTCAGCCATTTCCTTGCCGCGGCGGACTAAGGTCTTGGCTTTCAGGACTTTATCTACCCAGCCTTTCTCTATGGTCTTGTCAAGATAGGCGATGATTTCGGGGTATTCGAGATACTTGGAGTAGGAGTCGATGGGGTTCACTGCGGGGTAGCGCTTCTGGTCGGCTCTGTTCTGCTCGAGGCCGTAGAAGCAGCGGGCTGCCTTCTTGGTGGACTCGGTTACAGGCTCCTTAAGGTTACCACCTGCAGGGGATACGGTTCCGATGAAGGTTACTGCTCCCGTCTTGCCATTGTTCAGCACAACCATACCCGCGCGGGAGTAGAAGTTGGAGATGATGGCGGAGAGGTCCACAGGGAATGCATCGGCACCAGGGAGTTCCTCCATACGGTTGGACATCTCACGCAGAGCCTGTGCCCAACGGGATGTGGAGTCGGCGAGAAGCAGGCACCTGAGGCCCATTGCCCTGTAGTACTCGCAGATGGTCATTGCAGTATATACAGATGCCTCACGGGCGGCTACAGGCATGTTTGAGGTGTTGCAGATGATGGTAGTACGCTCCATCAGGTGGCGTCCTGTATGGGGGTCGATGAGTTCAGGGAACTCGGTGAAGATTTCCACAACCTCGTTTGCACGCTCACCGCAGGCTGCCATTACGATTACATCGGCTTCGCCCTGCTTTGCAATGGCGTGCTGGAGCACCGTCTTACCGCAGCCGAAAGGTCCGGGGATGAAGCCCGTTCCACCTTCTGCAATGGGGTTGAAGGAGTCGATTACGCGCACACCCGTTTCCATAATCTTCTGGGGACGGGGTTTCTCCTTGTAACCCTTGACTGCAACCTTTACAGGCCACTTCTGGGTCATGGTTACGGGGACATCTTCGCCCTCTGCGTTTACCAGGGTGGCTACTACCTTATCTATATTATATTGGCCTGCGGGGGCAATTTCCTTTACTGTGAATTCGCCCTGGAAGGAGAATGGTACCATGATTTTGTGAGGCAGCCATCCTTCCTTGACTTCGCCCAGCCAGTCTGCTGCGACTACCTTGTCACCAACGGTGGCGATAGGGGTGAAGTCCCAAAGTTTTTCGTGGTCAAGAGGGTCGGTGTATTCACCTCGTTTGAGGAATACGCCTGTCATTGTGGTGAGGTCGTTCTGCAGACCATCGTAGGTGCTGCTCAGAAGACCAGGGCCGAGGGTTGCCTCGAGCATTCGGCCGAGGAAGGTCACTGTGTCGCCGTTCCTAAGGCCGCGGGTGCTCTCGAACACCTGCACGGAAGCCCTGTTTCCGGTCACCTTGATTACCTCTGCAAGCAGGTCGGTGCCTTTCAGATTGATGTAGCAGAGTTCATTCTCGGCTACAGGCCCGTCCACCTGCACGGTAACAAGGTTGGAAACGATTCCGATTACCTTTCCTGTTGTGCTCATATTGTATAGTTTTCTTTAATTTCCCTAACTAGTTTTGCGAAGAGTTCGCGTCCTGTGGCCTCGTCCAGCTTGAGCCAGCGGTCCACAATCTTGAGTTTGGCTATGAAGCCCAGAATCTCGTCGATGTCGAAGTTGTCCAGCACCGTGATGTCGTCAATCTTCTGCCATAGAAGATTGTCCAGACCCCTTTCCTTGGCAAGTATGTCCTCCTGCGAGAGCACCTCGTCGATGCGGGCTACTTCCTCGGCATCGTCTTCCAGTCCCAGGTCGACCGTGTCCTGGTCGGTGGGGCGGTGAAGGCGGCCGTTGAGGTAGCGCACCTTGGTGTTGCGCAGGGTGAGGTCGTAGCCGAAGTACTCGCGGATGAACCTTACGGAGCTGTCCAGCGCCTTGCGGTAGAAGTCCTCGCCGAGGGCATCTGCATTCCATCCGTCCAGCAGGAAGTCCACCGAAGCGGAGTCCTTGCTGCTGAGATGGCTGCGGATTTCCCCGATGAGTTCGTCCGCATTGACATCTTCCCTGGAGTCCGGCTGGAGTACAGGCAGACTCGCAATTATATACTCGTAATTATTCACCGAACAGAAGTTTACGGGTTACAGGGCGGAGATACTCTGCGATGAGTTCCTTGAAGGACTCGTCGGTGAGGTTTACGAACCAGCCACCGTCCTTGGGGCCGATGTTAAAGCCGCTGCCTACCTTCTTGGTGAACTGGGCGCTGACCCCATTCTTGAGGGATTTAGCAAGTTCGCCATCTACCCAAGGCTTTAACTCGCTCTTGAGGCTTTCGGGGAGAACCAGTTCGAGGTCGCTGGCTTCCTGGGTGTCGAACTTCTGTGCGACTGCCTTTATGATTTCCTTGATGAAGCCGCTGTCCTTAAGGGTTTCGCTGACCTTTTCCGTGCCAATCTTGCCGATTACAAGATTCTCGATGTCCTTCTTGGTGGCCTGGAGAGTCTGGTCGGAAGCCATCTTGAGGTCGGATTCAACCTTTGAACGGAGGTCTTCGGCGTCCTTTTCGGCCTTGGCGGTGATTGCGGCTGCCTCTTCCTTGGCCTTGGCTACGATTTCGGCAGCGTCCTTCTCGGCCTGGGCGAGCAACTGCTCACCCTGCTCCTTACCCTTGGCGAGCCCTTCGTTGTAGAGCTTGTCGGTAAGTTCCTGTAGTTTATTCTGCATATTTGTAGATTAAGTATTGGTTTTCGTCTTTATCCTACAAAAATACAAAATACTTTAATTCTTCCCAAGAAAAAAGCAAGTATTATTACTCTTAGATTGGTATCTGATTAAAAATTGTTAATTTTGCGCCTGTAATGAAAGAATTGCATACCGGCACAAAGATATTTCTGACCCTTTTCCGTCCAATTCAAAGGCTTCCCCTGAAATTTCATTATTTTTGGGGTAGAGTTTTTGCATGGGTTGCGGAGAATGTCATCCATTATAGGAAGGCTGACATCATAATCAACCTTTCCCGCAGTTTCCCCGAGAAGAAGTACAAGGAAATCAAGAAACTTACGCATGATTCCTACCTGCATCTAGGAGACATTTTTGCAGAGGCAATATGGTTCGGAGGGAACCATAATAGGCCAGGAAGGGCCCGCCGACAGGGCATTGTCACCACGGAGAACACTTCTGAGTTGTTTGCTTCTTTTGAGGAAAACAATAATATAATGGTGCTAAACAGCCATTTTGGCAATTGGGAACTTACCGGCGGATTATTTGAGTATATATGCGACGTTCCGGAAGACCAGGTGCCCATTACGGAAGACAATATCTGCGTGGTTTACAAGCAGTTGCATAGCCGATTCTGGGATGAGTTCTTTCACGCCAACCGCTGCGCCTGCCAGAGTGCCAAGTACGATGGCTATGTTGAGAGCAAGATGATTCTGCGCCACGCAATCGCCAACCGCCACATCCGTACCCTGTATATCTTCCCGACAGACCAGTACCCTTACCGTAAGGCTGCCCACTGCGATGTGCCTTCATTCATGAACCAGAAAACCAAGGCCATGATTGGCGGCGCTGCACTGGCCCACAAACTGGGCATGCCCGTGTTCTACATGTCGATGAACCGAAGGGAAAAGGGCAAGTATTCGCTCTCCTTCCGCATGGTCTGCGAAAACGCCTCGGAGATGGAACCTGCGGATATCATGATTCGCTATTACGCCTATCTGGAGGAAGATATAAAGGCAAACCCCTTCAACTACCTCTGGTCGCACAGAAGGTGGAAAAAGTAATATGAAACAACTCTCAAGGGACGAAATCCATTCCTATCTTTTGGATATTCTGGATGCAGTTGATAAGTACTGCAAGGACAATGGTTTAAAGTATTCTCTGGCTCACGGAACCCTGCTAGGCGCAGTCCGCCACAAGGGCTTTATTCCTTGGGACGACGATATGGACTTGATGATGCCGCGACCCGATTTCGATAAGTTCGTTGCCGGCTTTGGCAAGGAAGAAGGCGCGCGCTACCGCGTTCTGTACAACACCCGGACCGACAAGGAAAATTTCGTGCAGTTCTTTGCGAAAGTCCATGATACTCATACACTTAGCCAGCAAGGCAAGATGCTCTACCGCTTTGGCTTGAACATCGACATCTTCCCGGTTGATGGCAAGGCAGATGATGTGCCGACCCAGCGCAGAAGGGAGCGCAAGGCCAATTTCTATGTCCGTAGGATGCACATGGCGATGAAGCGTTTCCTGGTCTTTGACAGGGGATTGCTGGTGGCTAGAATCTACTCTCATCTGATGGGCCCTGAATACTTCTTCAAGAAGGTAGATAAGTTTATTCGTCAGTACCCGTTTGATGGGTCCAAAAAGGCTGGTACACTTGCAATGCAGTACATTGGCATCGGCACTGTCTACAACCACGATATGTTTGAAGAATACATCCCGCTGGAGTTCGAGGGAAAGCAGTATCCCTGTTTCAAGCAGTGGGATTTATTCCTGAAGCAGGAGTATGGGGATTATATGACGCTGCCTCCCGAGGAGAAGCGCAGGGTGCATGGAATTACGGTCTTTCTACTGGACCAAGACGGCTCTCCAACCAGCCCAGAAAAGCCTTCAAATCCTCAGGCCTAGCGCAGTCCAGTGAGTTCGCGCAGAGGTAGAAAGCATCCTTTGCCGCATCGTAGGATTTTAATTTCTTGGCAGTATAGTACTTGTTTTTGTGCGGCTTGTAGTACAGGCCGTACTTCTTTTGCGGAGTGATGATGCACTTGCCGCTGCGGTACATATCTATATAGAAAGGCTCCTGGGTCTGCCAATGGGAAGGGTCTCTGAATTTTGTTTTCAGGTTGGTCTCAACCGCATCAGGATGGCTTTCTGTGAATTCTTTGAACCAGCTTCTCAGCAGTGGCCTGGGGGCGTGGGCCAGGTAGATGAATCTGCATCCACCACCCGCCAGATTAAGTCCATTGACCATAAAGTCCTTGAAACCCACATGGGCCTGACCATGCTTTTTGGGCTTTACAATGCGCTGGAAGTGGTAAAGTGCAGTGGAGTACCAGTCCCCGAAGCAAACCACCTTGCCGTCCCTGAAGAAGTCTTCGGGCTGCACATCTTTCACCAGAAAGAAATCGTCGTTAAAGTAGATGAAATGTTCGCTAAGTTCGGGGATGTTCCATATGAAGGTTTCAATGCCGTTGGAGTTGAAGATGGGGAGTTTGTCCTCGTGGCCCTTGAAGATGGTGCTGTGGTCAACGATGCTGACCTTGTCGCTATTGATTTTGGGGTCCTGCCCATCTGTAACTATGTAGATTCGGTTTATCCATGGCGCAAACTTCAGGATGGCTGCTACGCAGTAGTAGATTTCGCCGATGCTCTTGTAGCGGGTTGCGCCTGCTACATCTTCATTGGCGACCTGGGATTGGTCTACATATTTTGCCCTCTTGGCGTTGAGTGTGGGGTCGTTGCCATCCACCCAAGGGATGACTGCGTCAATGGGGAACATCTTACTTTAGTGATCGGATTTCTGTGGAACTTATGTTGGGAGTACGGGGGAGTCGCACCACTTGCTTGCCGTTATCGCGGCACCACTGCTCGGCACGCTTGAAGCCGTCGTGAACCTGGTCTCCACCCATGACGAAGATGTCGAAGTCGACTTGCTGGACGATGCTGTCCACATCTTCGTAGAATATGACCTCATCGACATACTTGATTGAACTGACCATGTACACCCTTTCTTCCTGGGTGTTGACTATCTGTGCTTCGGGCTTGTATTTTAGGATGCAATCGGTGCTTTGTACGGCTACTATCAGCTTGTCTCCCAAGGCTTTAGCCCTTTCGAAAAGCTTGACATGGCCGACATGCATCAAATCGTATACTCCAACTGTGAATACTATCATTTTACCTTGTTTTTCCAGTAGAACTTGGCCATGTGCTTTGGCATGCGCTCATCTTCCGGGGGATATTGCATGTAGTCCCCGTACATTAGCTTGAGGTAGGTATCGTAGTCCTTGATGCCGCGATAGGTGTGGCCTTCGAACTCGTAGTCGGTGTACTCCAGGAACATCTCCTTCTTCTGGTGGGTCTTAAGGCCTGAGCCGCCCATTGTGGCACCTGCGTACTCCGATGTCTCGAAGGGATATGATGCCAGCAGGGCCTCTTCCTTGGCGATGTAGTGCTTGCGCATCTTCATGCATCTGGGCTTAAGGAAGCGGACTACAGTGCGCAGTAGGAAGTAGGGAGAACGGAAGAAGTAGTCTGTCCAAACGCGGATGAGCTTGCTGTTCTTCTTATAGGCCTTGATGTACTGCACGAACTCTTCATAGTCGGATGGCTGGCCGTCTACTGCGAATAAGTCGATGAAAACGCCGCCGCGCTCTACCATCCTCTGCACCATCGTGGTGGAGTTGTCGAATATCTTGGTGAAGACCTTGTAGTAGGACTGATCGCTATTGTAGTCCACCATGTACTCATCTGTTTTCACCGTAGGAAAGATTTTCTTGAATTTCTCGAAGTCCTCGCGGGGCATGAAGATGTCCACATCGTCGTCCCAGGGGATGAAGCCTTTGTGGCGCACTGCACCCAGCAGGCTGCCTCCGCTAAGGGAATAGCGGAGATTGTTTTCGCGGCAGATTCTGTCGAGGTCGTCCATCATCCTCAATTGGATGGGGCGCATCTCTTCAAGAGTCAGCGGAGTTCCGAATTTTTTCATTGGTTCTATGATTAATCTCACAAAAATAGTCAATATTCTGCATTTCATCAATAATTTCGCTATCTTTGTCCTTATGGATATAGATTTTATCGTCAGTTGGGTCGACATGGAAGACCCTGCGTGGAAGGCGGATTTTGCCAAGTATTCAGGCAAGATAGACAATTCCACCAACGAGATGTCCGAGGCCCGTTTCAGGGACTATGGCCTGCTGAAATACTGGTTCAGGGGAGTGGAGAAGTTCGCTCCGTGGGTGCGCAAGGTGCATTTCGTGACCTGTGGGCAGAAGCCAGCATGGCTGAATGTGGACAATCCCAAACTGAATCTGGTCGACCATAAGGACTATATCCCCCAGCAGTTTCTGCCGGTATTCAACTCTTCGCTGATTGAGCTCTATTTCCACCGCATCCCCGGGCTTGCGGATAGGTTCGTGTACTTCAATGATGATTTTTACATGATAGCCCCGACCCCGTCTACCCGGTTTTTTGCAGAAGATGGGCTGCCGCAGGATATCGCCGCCTTTAGGTACAACAGTGGCGCAAGCCTTTGGAGCAAGTGCCTGGAGAACAATATCCGCTTGATTAACAAGCACTTCGACAAGAAGACGGTGCTGCGCGAGAATGCGGACAAGTGGTTCAGCCCCGAGTACGGCAGCAAGTCCCGCCTTACACGGCTGCTTAAGCCCTACGGCAAGTTTATCACCCTGAAGATACCCCATAATGCACAACCGTATTTGAAGAGCACCTACGAGGAAGTATGGGCCCAGGAAGGGGAGGAGTTGACTCGCGTGTCGGTTAATCGTTTTCGGTCCAAGGAGGACTACACCCAGGAACTTTTCCGTACATGGCAGATTTGCGAGGGCAATTTCCATCCTTATAATACCTACAAGGATACGAGGATGTTCCCTCTGCTTACCCGTCCACAGCAGGGGATTGAGGCCGTCAGGAGCCAGTCCTATAAACTCGTTTGCCTGAATGACAACGCACATATCCGCAACTACGATAAGGTAATGTCCGACCTGCAGGCAGCCTTTGAGACCATCTTGCCGGAAAAATCTTCATTTGAAATCTAAAAAACTTCAAATAAAATTTGCAGTATTAAAAATTATCTCTATCTTTGCAATCCCGTTCGGCGAACGGACCAGTCTGGTGCGGTAGTTCAGCTGGTTAGAATGCCGGCCTGTCACGCCGGAGGTCGAGGGTTCGAGTCCCTTCCGCACCGCTGAAAAGCCTTCCAGAATATCTGGGAGGCTTTTTGGTTTATATAGCATGGCAGATAGCATCATCATAAAGGGAGCAAGGGTCAACAACCTCAAGAACATCGACTTGGAGATACCAAGGGGGCAGCTTGTGGTGGTGACCGGCATCAGCGGCAGCGGCAAGTCCTCGCTGGCGTTCGACACCCTTTATGCCGAGGGGCAGAGGCGGTTCGCGGAGAGCATCTCCTCGTACGCCAGGCAGTTCCTTGGGCGAATGACCAAGCCTGATGTGGACCTCATTGACGGCATTCCGCCTGCTATCGCGATTGAGCAGAAGGTGACGGTCAAAAACCCCCGTAGTACCGTTGGTACGGTGACGGAAGTCTATGACTATCTGCGACTTATCTTTGCCAGAATCGGGCGTACATACTCTCCCGTAAGCGGCAGGGAAGTCCACTGCGACACCACCCAGGATGTGCTGAGGTATCTTCGCGAAAGTGGGGCCACCACCATCTACATTCTTGCCGATGTCCGCTGGGACTGGCGCGACGACAAGGTGGAACTGATGCTCTCGCTCAAGGAAGATGGCTACTCGCGTCTGTTCGTGGATGGGGGAGTCATCAGCATCGACGACATGCTCCAGAAGGGTGGCAAGTACCCCAGCGGGGCGATGCTGCTGATTGACCGTCTGAAGATAGCGGACGCTGCCTTGATTGAAGAAGATAAAGACCTGAGGGCCAGACTGTTAGGCTCTGTTGGAACTGCATTTGATGTTGGCCGTGGGGATATGGCTGTAGCTACGCCTGAACTCCGTTCCTTCTGCAAAAGGTTCGAACTCGATGGCATGAAGTTCCAGAAGCCCGACGAGTATCTGCTGAGTTTCAACAGCCCTCTGGGCGCATGCCCTACCTGCGGCGGTCTGGGCAAGATTATCGGCATCTCCGAGGATTTGGTGATTCCCGACAAGAGCAAGAGCGTCTACGACGGCGCAATTGCCTGCTGGAGAGGGGATAAGATGGGCTGGTTCAAGGACCATCTGGTGCATGTGGCGCCCCGCTACGGCATCCGTCCGTTTGAGCCCTACTGCAATCTGACCGAAAAGGAAAAGGAGATTATCTGGAACGGACACAGCGTTGAGGGCGACGACGAGTCCATCGTGGGCATCAAGGAGTTCTTCGATTGGGTGCATACCCAGCGCTATAAGATTCAGTACAAGTTCATGGAGAACCGCTTCAGCGGCCGTACGGTATGCTATGACTGCCACGGCAGCAGGCTTCGCAAGGAGGCCCTCTATGTCAAGGTTGCGGGAAGAAACATCGCCGAACTGCTGGCAATGACCGTGGATGAACTGCTGGCTGCATCTCCCGAGCTGGAGAGCAAACTCACTGAGTCTGAGCGGATTATAGTGGCAGAGCCCCTGAAGGAGATTAACTTTAGGCTGAAGTGCATTCAGGATGTGGGCCTTGGGTATCTGACCCTGAACCGCACCGTCAATACCCTGAGTGGCGGAGAGAGCCAGAGGGTGAACCTTGTGAGTGCTTTGGGCAGTTCGCTGGTTGGGTCCATGTATATTCTGGACGAGCCTTCGATTGGACTGCATCCCCGTGATACCCAGCGACTTATCAATGTTCTGAAGCAACTCCGCGACCTTGGCAACACCGTGGTCGTTGTGGAGCATGACGAGGAGATTATCCGCGCTGCCGACCTCTTGATTGACATGGGGCCCAAGGCGGGCGTGAATGGGGGAGAGG
>Ga0065709_1006468_pt1 | contig 11577 bp, 10 predicted proteins | sample Hoacrofraction14_2_FD_59096 | JGI IMG/M metagenome (GOLD analysis project Ga0065709, IMG submission 59096) | Hoatzin crop microbial communities from Cojedes, Venezuela, sample from fiber fraction 14 v1 | ecosystem: Host-associated > Birds > Digestive system > Esophagus > Crop | place: Venezuela... | reverse complement strand
CGGAAGCTTTCGTAGGCTCCGGTCTCGACAGCGGAAACTCCTGGAGATATTCAGGCCATCTGGCAAACATGCCTCTGTACTATGAGTTCAGAGATGACGGCGTAGATCCGATCACCACCGGTGAGGCTACGATCGACGGAACCTACATGGACAACTTCAGAGCGATCTGGGATCTGTATGTAAACACTTCCGCAGCTGACAAGGCGACCCTGGACAGCGGCACACTGAGCGCAGCTGATGAGTTCGGCCTGGGCGAGGCAGTCTTCTATCAGAACGGTGACTGGGAGTATTCGACCCTCATGAACGAGGACAATGGCTATGACCTGACCGCTGATGACCTCGGCATGATGCCGATCTACTTCGGAGTCGACGATGAGAACGAGGGCCTCTGCTCCGGTACTGAGAACTGCTGGGCGATCAACGCGAAGGCTTCTCAGGAGGATATCGATTCCTCACTCGCATTCCTTGAGTGGTGCATCACAGATGACGCCGCGAAGACAGTCTTCAATGAGGAGATGGGCTTCACGATGAACTTCGACACCTTCACCGGTGACTTCGCTTCCCAGAACCCGTTCGGAGCAGCTGCTCAGGAACTCGTAGCGGATGGAAAGACCAGTGTTGAGTGGGCATTCAACGCGACACCGAACGTAGATACCTGGAGACAGGGTGTCGTCGATGCGCTGATCACCTACACGGCGAACGGCCAGACTGATGATGATTGGGCAGCAGTCGTATCCGCATTCGTGGATGGCTGGGGCACACAGTGGGAGCTGGCTCATGAGGAGGCAGCGACCGAGGCAGAGTAATTTCTTCAAAAACGAGATGCGGATAAAGCGCAGACCGAAAGAAGATATTCAGAATCCCCGGCGCGCTGGCGCTGCGGCAGGATCACTTAACGATCCTGAAAAGAACTGAGTAACGACATTGGGAGATGAGCGATTTCGATGTCCTCATCTCCCTTTTCAATAAGCTGAATCGGTAACGATACCGGGAATGGAGCTGGAAATGGAAAAAACCATCAAACGATATTTTCCGCTGTTTCTTCTTCCGACAGCGATCGCCTTTCTGATCGGGTTCATCATCCCGTTCGCGTACGGCATCTTCCTGTCCTTCTGCAAATTCACGACCGTCACGGACTGGGACTGGGTCGGACTGCAGAACTATACGAAGATCTTCGTGGTCAATGGCGAGGTCGACACGACCTTCCTGCACTCGCTGTGGTACACGGCGCTGTTCACCCTCGTTACCGTGCTGATCATCAATGTGGTATCCTTCGCGATCGCCATGGCGCTGACGAAGGGCATCCGCGGCACGAATTTCTTCCGGACCGCGTTCTTTCTGCCGAACCTGATCGGCGGCATCGTCCTGTCGTATGTTTGGCTGATGATCTTTAACGCAGTCCTGCAGAACTATCACATGACCGTCACCACGACGCAGTGGAGCGCCTTCTGGTCCCTGGTCATCGTGGTGTGCTGGCAGCAGATCGGATACATGATGATCATCTACATCGCCGGCATCCAGAACGTTCCGGGAGAGCTTCTGGAGGCAGCGAAGATCGACGGCGCGGACGGCAAACAGCTGCTTCGCTACGTCATCCTTCCTCTGCTGGCGCCGACCATCACCATCTGTACCTTCCTGACACTGACCAATGGCTTCAAGCTGTTCGACCAGAACCTGGCGCTGACAGGCGGTATGCCGAACAGGCTCAGTGAGCTGCTGGCCATGAACATCTATCAGACCATGTACGGCATGACCGGCTGGGAGGGCGTAGGTCAGGCGAAGGCTGTGATCTTCTTCCTGCTCGTCGCTGCCATATCGCTCATCCAGAATAAGGTATCCAGATCCAGGGAGGTGGCATGATGGCTAAAACTAAGAAAATAAGCAAACAGGCTGCCGAGGTTTCGGCCGTCCGGCGCGCGAAGCATTCCGGCATCCTGTCCCTGTTCTTCACGGTCCTTTCGCTTTTGTGGATTTCGCCGCTCCTGCTGGTGCTGCTGAACTCCTTCAAGAAGAAGGCCTATATATTCCGGAACCCGTTTTCCATCAGCACGAACGCGCTGATTTCAGACGGCTATGAGAAGTGGAGAGCCGGCATAGACAAAGCGTTCTTCGGACTGAAGAACTATGTCAACGGTATCGAGAGAACCGGTTTCTTCTCAGCATTCCAGAACTCGCTGATTATCACGGTCGGATCGGTTGCAGCCATCATCCTGTGCTGCTCCATGTGCGCATGGTATATCGTCCGTGTGAAGACGGCCTTCACGAAGACCTTCTACGTGCTGTGCCTGTTCTCCATGGTCGTGCCGTTCCAGATGGTCATGTTCACACTCAGTAAGTTCGCGAACATGCTGCACCTGGGAAATCCCCTGGGCATCATCGTCGTTTATCTCGGCTTCGGCGCGGGGCTGGCGGTCTTCATGTTCACCGGCTTCGTGAAGAGTATCTCCATTGAAATAGAAGAGGCCTCGATGATCGACGGCTGCACGCCCATCCAGACATTCTTCCGCGTGGTCCTTCCCATCATGAAGCCGACGGTCGTGACGGTCGCCATCCTGGAGGCCATGTGGGTATGGAACGACTACCTGCTCCCGACACTGGTCCTGAACATCAACAAATATAAGACGATCCCGATCGCAGTCCAGTTCCTGAAGCAGTCGCACGGAACCATCGACTGGGGCGCCATGATGGCTGTCCTGGTGCTGGCGATCACGCCCATCGTGATCCTGTATATGTTCGCCCAGAAGTATATCATAGAGGGCGTACTGGCCGGAGCCGTTAAGGGCTGATAAAGTGTCTCTGCCCGCTGCCCTGCACAGCTGTGACCGGTGTGGGAATATATGTGCGCGGCAGCAGCGCGGCAAAGGCAAGAGTCAGATGCAGGATTTTAAGGGAGGTTTATATGAGAGGCGCAGGCATATTGCTGCCGGTGTCGGCCATGCCGTCACCATATGGAATAGGAAGTTTTTCAAAAAAGACACTGGCGGTCATCGACCGGATGGCGGAGGCCGGACAGAAGTACTGGCAGATTCTGCCGCTGGGCCCGACGGGCTACGGTGACTCGCCCTATCAGTCGTTTTCGGCATTTGCGGGGAATCCGTATTTTATCGATCTGGACTCGCTGGCTGAGGAGGGCCTGCTGGACAGGGAATCGCTTAAGAGCGTTACCTTCTGCGACCGGGACGATGATATCGACTACCTGAAGCTGTACCTGAAACGGTTCACGGTTCTCGGAGAGGCGTTTCAGAAAAGTGATTTCGAGAAGGAGGAGGCGTACGCGCGGTTTGAGGCGAAGAATGCCTTCTGGCTGGAGGACTATGCGCTGTTCATGTCCATCAAGAACAGCCTGGGCGGAAAGAGCTGGCACGAGTGGCCGGATGATATAAGGCTTCGCGAAAAGGATGCGCTGGAGAAATGGTCGCGTGACAATGCCGATCAGATCCGCTTCTATAAGTTCCTTCAGTATGAGTTCGACCGCCAGTGGCGGACCGTAAAAAAGCATGCGAATGATCTGGGCATCCGCGTGGTCGGAGACATTCCGATCTACGTAGCACCGGACAGCTCAGACGCGTGGGCCGAGCCGGACATGTTCCAGTTCGATGAGGACAGACGGCCGGTCGCGGTAGCCGGCTGCCCGCCGGATGCCTTCTCGGCTGACGGCCAGCTGTGGGGGAATCCGCTGTACGACTGGGAGTACCATAAGAAGACCGGCTTTGCCTGGTGGAAGAAGAGAATCGAGCATTGCCTGGAACTGTACGATGTGGTGCGCATCGATCACTTCCGCGGATTCGACGAGTATTATTCGATTCCGTATGGTGAGCCGACGGCGGTGAACGGTCACTGGGAGAAGGGGCCGGGGATGGAGCTGTTTGCGGCATTGAAGGAAAATCCGAAGATGACCAGGAGCTCGATCATCGCGGAGGATCTCGGTTTCCTGACAGACTCCGTGCTCAGGCTGGTGCATGACACGGGCTTCCCGGGAATGAAGGTGCTGGAATTCGCCTTCGATTCCAGAGACAGCAGCAATTATCTTCCGCATAACTATCCCGAGAACAGCGTGGTCTACACCGGGACGCACGACAACCAGACGCTGGCAGCCTGGTACTGGGAGCTGAATGCGGAAGACCGCGCTCTCGCGAATGACTACGCGGGCGTGAATTCGGGCCTGACGGATCTTGCCAGAAACAAGGCTTTTATCCGGCTGGCTATGGAATCTGTCGCGGATACGTGTATAATACCCATGCAGGATTATCTGGGACTGGGCGGTGAGGCGCGTATGAATCACCCGTCCACGCTGGGCGGAAACTGGAGATGGCGGATGAAGGAGGGAGAGTTCACTTCCGACCTGGCCGCGCATATCCGGAGACTGACCCGGATCTCAGGGAGATAACCGGCGCTCAGGTGCAGAGTGGTGGCCGTCCGTTAGCGCCGACCGAAGCGAAGCGGAGACAATCTCCCGCTGCGCGGGTCCTCCTTACGACATTCAATTCCGGCTAAGTGACACTGGGCAGAGAAATCGCCGGCGCGCCGCAGGGCCGGCGGCAGGAATGCCGCGGCGCCTCGGCGAGGGTACTGGGAAAAGGAAGTGTACACATGGCACAGATTACGATCAAAGAGATCGCGAGCATGTGCGGGGTCGGTGTCAGCACCGTCTCGCGTGCGATCAATAACCATCCGGACATCAACCCGGAGACGAAAAAGCAGATTCTCGATACCATCCGGGAATACAACTACGTTCCCAACAACAGTGCCCGGAATCTGAAGCGCTCCGAGTCCAACACCGTGGCCATCCTGGCCAAGGGCATCAGCAACCCGCTCTTCGCGGATCTGATCCAGTCGCTTGAGCGGGATATCATGGACAAGGGCTACCTCTGCGTCCTTCAGCAGGTCGAGGAGGAGGAGAATGAGATCGAGGTAGCGCTTAGGCTGGAGAAGGAGAAGCGGCTGAAGGGAATCGTCTTCCTGGGCGGTGCCAGCCATCCGAAGGCGGAGAAGCTCCGCCAGCTTCCGGTGCCGTATGTGATCTGCACGGTCGACGCGGCGATGGACGAAGGACTGGACAACTACGGCGTCGTCTCGATCGACGATGAGGCTGAGTTCTTCCGGCTGGTGGACTATCTGTGCAATCTCGGCCACAGGCGCATCGCGATCCTCACGGCCTACGCCCATGACACCAGTATCGGAAAGCTGCGTCTGGACGGCTACTGCCGCGCACTGAAAAAGCACGGAATCGAATATGATGAATCGCTGGTGGTGCGCATGGACCGGAAGGTGCAGACCTACTCTATCAAAAACGGCTACCAGACGACGAAGGAGCTTCTGGAGTCGAAGGTTCCGTTCACGGCCATCTGCGCCATCTCGGACACGCTGGCCATAGGCGCCTGCAAGGCGGTCTTCGACGCCGGTTACCGGGTGCCGGAGGATATAACTGTGACTGGATTCGACGGGCTGGATATGGCATACTATTACCAGCCTTCCATCACGACGATCGAGCAGCCGCTCAGCGAGATGGCCACGGAGACGAGCCGGATTCTGTTCGAGCTGATCGAGGACAAGGGAGGAAAGAAGAAGCACATATTCGAGGGCCGGCTGCGCGAGGGACAGTCTACCGCACCGGTGAAATAGGGCGCGCTGAGGCAGATAACACCTGTCATGCCCGGGTGATGCGGTGATGTGCGGCGGCGGAGAAGCCGCCGGGACAGACCGCTGCTAAGACAGACAGCGCGGCGCGGACAACAGGTCGAATGAAGAATATAGTTGAAGGAAGAGACATAACATACGAATACCTCCGCTACGAGGAAGACGGCACTGCGGCGACTGATTCACAGGCGCTTCGGGGCGTGGATCTGGATGTCGCCTCAGGACAGTTCATAGCAGTTCTGGGGCACAATGGCTCAGGCAAGTCCACGCTGGCGAGACTGATCAACGCACTGCTGATCCCGGGCGGGGGCACTTTGTTTGTAGGGGGCTTCGACACCTCGGATGAGGAGAGCATTCCGAAGGTGCGGCAGACGGCGGGCATGGTGTTCCAGAATCCGGACAACCAGATTATCGCGTCTGTCGTCGAGGAGGACGTGGGCTTCGGCCCGGAGAATCTCGCGGTGGAGACGGAGGAGATCTGGCGCCGTGTCGAGGATGCCCTGAAAAAGGTCGGGATGTGGGAGAGGCGCAAGAGCTCGCCGAACCGGCTCTCCGGCGGACAGAAGCAGCGCGTCGCCATAGCCGGTGTGCTGGCCATGAAGCCGGCGTGCATCGTGCTGGATGAGCCTACGGCCATGCTCGATCCGGAGGGACGCGCGGAGGTTATCCGCACGGTAACAGAGCTTAACAAAGAAGAAGGCGTGACCATCATCCTGATCACGCATTATATGGAAGAGGTCATCGGCGCCGACCGGGTGATCGTCATGGACGACGGCAAGGTGGTCATGCAGGGAACCCCGCGGGAAATTTTCTCGAGGTCGGATGAACTGAGGGCGATCCGTATGGATGTCCCCTGGGTCACGAGGCTTTCGGATGAGCTTCGGAACGCCTCTCTGCCCATGCCACAGGGCGTGCTCACGCTCGAGGAGCTCACGGACGCGCTGGAGGAGATCCGAAGAGAGCGAAAGACGCTGGGGGTGTGCGAGGCTGCTGACAAAGCTGCAGACGGCCGCACACACAGCGAAGATAACCGAGCGCGGGTATCTGCGGAAAAACCACAAGAGCCTGCATCGGTTGAAACTGCCGGTATAACCGGAGACGGTTCGGCGGCAGATGCTGTTAAGACGGATGCCGCGACAGAGAGAGATATAACGAGCGGCGTGAGCGATATCACTGAGGCCGGACGGAACCGGCCGGGTGAAGGAACCTCCGGAAAATCTGCCTGCAAGGGCATCGAGATCGTCCTCGATTCTGTCGGCTACGAATATTCGGCAGGCACATCCTTCGCCCGGACGGCCCTGAAGGATGTAAACCTCACGATCAGGCAGGGAGAGTTCATCGGTGTGATCGGCCGGACAGGATCAGGAAAATCGACATTGATCCAGCATCTGAACGCGCTGAACCGGCCGTCGTCCGGAACGATACGGGTGGACGGGCGCGACATCTGGGAAGAGGGGTATCCTTTGAAGGAGCTTCGAAGCCGCGTGGGGCTGGTCTTCCAGTATCCGGAGTATCAGCTGTTCGAATCGGACGTGCTGAAGGATGTGTGCTTCGGNCCGCTCAANCAGGGGCTGACCCAGGAACAGGCGGTCGAAAAGGCGCGGCGCGCCATGCACAGCGTCGGGATGGATGAGAGCTTCGAGGAGCGCTCGCCCTATGATCTGTCCGGCGGGCAGAAGAGGCGCGCGGCGATCGCCGGAATCCTGGCGATGGAGCCGGAGGTTCTCGTGCTGGATGAGCCCACGGCCGGACTGGACCCGAAGGGGCGCGATGAAATCCTGGGACTTCTGAAGAAGCTCCATGAAACGCAGAATATCACGGTTGTCCTCGTGTCACACAGCATGGAGGATATCGCCGATTATGCCGGCCGTGTGATCGTGATCGATGAGGGACGAATCGTCATGGACGGAGCGCCGGGCGACATCTACGCTGACGAAGAAGGAATCCGGAAGGCGGGACTGGATCTGCCGCAGGTCACGAAGGTGATCAAAAGGCTGAATGAACTGGGCTGGAATCTCGACCTTCGCGAGACGACGATCGAGGGTGCCGCAGGGCAGATTCTTAAGAGACTGAACATATGCTGAGAGACGTAACGATCGGACAGTACTATCAGGGACAGTCCGTCATACATGAACTGGATCCGCGGGTGAAGCTGACGGGAACACTGGTGTTCATCGTCAGCCTGTTCGCGTTCGGCTCGATCAGCTCCTACATCTTCGCGACCATCTGCCTCGCAGCGGTCATAGGCCTGACGAAGATTCCGGTGAGCTACATGCTCCGGGGGCTTCGGGCCATCTTCGTGCTGATGCTGGTGACGGCCGTCTTCGACATCTTCCTCACGCCGGGTGAGGAGCTTCTGAAAATCTGGAAGCTGACGGTCACGAGGGAAGGGGTGCAGATGGCGGTTCACATGGCCTTCCGTCTCACGTACCTGATTCTCGGCTCCAGCGTGCTGACGCTGACGACGACACCGAACCGGCTGACAGACGGCCTCGAGTCGCTGCTGGGAGGGCTTCGCCGCTTCCATGTGCCGGTGAGCGAGATCGCCATGATGATGAGCATCGCGCTGCGCTTCATTCCCATCCTCATGGATGAGGCTGACAAGATCATGCGGGCGCAGGAGGCCAGAGGCGCAGACTTTCATTCCGGAAATCTCATCCAGCGGGCGAAGGCCCTGGTGCCGCTTCTGGTGCCGCTGTTTCTGTCCGCCTTCCGCCGGGCGAATGACCTGGCCCTGGCCATGGAATCGCGCTGCTATAACACCGGCGCCGTCCGAACGAGGATGAAGGTGCTCAGGCTGCAGCGGCGGGACTATATCGCCATCATCTGCATCGTCCTGTATCTGATCGTGATGATCGGTCTGTGTAGGTTTGTTCGCTGAGACGGCATTCGGCGCTTCTGTACAGGTTCTGTAAAATGAGGCGTGCTCCGGGGCCGGAGAAGAGAACAGCTTCCGCGGCTTAGCATCGGGCTTTGGTGAGAACAGAGAATATTGAACGGGAACTATATATGGAGAAACGACGCGTGAAGCTGACCGTCGCCTATGACGGCACGGCTTATCATGGCTGGCAGGTGCAGCCGGAGGGAGATACGATCCAGGCCGAGCTGAACAGACACCTGTCAGCTCTTTTAAAGGAAGAGATCCATGTGCAGGGGGCGAGCCGCACCGACGCCGGTGTCCATGCCCTGGGCAATGTGGCAGTCTTCGATACCACGGCGCGCATGCCGGTCGATAAAATCGCCATTGCCGTCAACACGAGACTCCCGGCGGACATCCGTGTGCAGAAGAGCGAGCAGGTGAGCGAGGATTTCCATCCCAGGTTCTGCGAGGTGAGAAAGACCTACCGCTACCAGATCTGGAACAAGCCCATCGCGAACCCACTGGTGTCGCGGTACTCCACCTTTTACTATTACGCGCTGGACGAGAAGAAGATGCAGCAGGCGGCCTCGTATCTGGTGGGCGAGCACGATTTCTCGTCGTTCTGCACCGCGAGGCCGGACCGGCCGAACCACGTGCGCACCATCTATTCCCTGGACGTGAAGCGTGAAGGGGATATGGTGACGGTCACTGTCTGCGGCAATGGCTTTCTGTACAACATGGTGAGGATCATCGTGGGAACGCTTTTCAGAGTCGGCGGCGGACAGCTGGCGCCGGAGGACATGAAGACGATTCTCGAGGCGAAGGACCGGGGGCTGGCGGGAGACACGGCCCGTCCCGAGGGACTGTGCCTGGTGGAGATCGAGTATCTGTAACTCCTGAATAATTCTCGCTGAAATCCTTGACACCCAGGGGGCGGGTGACTATAATAATCGAGTGTGACTCCTGACGGAGACACTGTTTTTTGTGTGACAAGCATCTTCCGGAAAGGGTGCTTTCCATAATATAAATGCAGGGCGGAAGTAAGATTCGGCCAGGCATATGAGGTACTATGAAGAAGGCCCGGAAGCCATTCCGGCGCATGACAGCCAATCGGAGGAATTGTAATGAAAACCTATATGGCAAGCGCATCTGCGATTGAGAGAAAGTGGTACGTGGTTGACGCTGACGGCAAGACGCTCGGACGTCTGGCCTCAGAGGTTGCGAAGGTTCTTCGCGGCAAGAATAAGCCGACCTACACACCCTTCCTGGATACAGGCGACTATGTGATCGTCGTCAACGCTGAGAAGATCAAAGTAACCGGTAAGAAGATGGACCAGAAGATCTACTTCTCACACTCCAAGTACATCGGAGGTGACAAGTACACAGGTCTTCGCGAGATGCTGGCTAAGAAGCCGGAGCGCGTCATCGAGCATGCTGTGACCGGAATGCTCCCGAAGGGACCGCTCGGAAGGCAGATGGCTAAGAAGCTCTTCGTATATGCTGGTCCTGAGCACAAGCATGAGGCTCAGAAGCCGGAAGCGCTGACATTCTAAGAGGAGGGATTGAATTTTGGCTACAGATAGATTCTACGGAACCGGAAGAAGAAAGAGCTCTGTTGCACGCGTTTATCTTGTACCGGGAACAGGAAAGATCACGATCAACAAAAGGGATATCGATGACTACTTCGCGCTCGAGACGCTGAAGACCATCGTTCGCCAGCCGCTGGTGCTGACCGAGACCACAGACAAGTTCGACATCCTTGTGAACGTCAAGGGCGGCGGAACCACCGGTCAGGCAGGCGCCATCCGTCACGGCATTTCCCGTGCTCTGCTCGAGGCAGATCCGGAGTACAGAGGCTCCCTGAAAGCAGCCGGCTATCTCACCAGAGATCCGCGTATGAAAGAGCGTAAGAAATACGGTCTCAAGGCCGCAAGAAGAGCTCCGCAGTTCTCGAAGAGATAATTTCTATACGATATGTTTGGGACAGTCAGCGAAGATTTCGCTGGCTGTCTTTTTGCGTCGGCCGAAGCGCAGATCAGGCAATCTGCCGGGCCTGCACGGACAGATGTCAGGACAGAAAAAAATCCGCCCGGAATTGACCGGACGGATCGATAGCATCATCATATTCCGTTATGAAGAGCAGTGACAGGGGAACCGGAAAGTTACGCTTCCCGGCAGCCGAAGGCTTCGTTCAGAAGCTTCTGGGTTTCGGCGGCTTCCATCTTGAGAACGACGGAGAATTCCTCGACCAGCTTCTGGGTCGCGGCCTTGTAATAGCGATCGTCGGTGGCGGTGACCTTTTTGCCGCTCGATTTGCGCTCGCTGATGCGGTGCACCAGGGTTTTCACCAGACAGATCCACTCGCGGCAGTCGCCGCTGTGCAGCGCCTTCTGGTAGGAGATCTCCTGCTGACGTGCGCTGAGGTCGGGCAGTGTCTCAATCTCGGGGATGTCCGCCAGGAGCTGCTTAGTTTCCTCCGGGGAAATGAGATTCCGCATGACGACCTTCTGGTTATCGACCGGGGTCAGGATCTTGCAGGACTGATCGTGAAGGGGACGAAGAACGTAGCACTCGCGTCCGCCGGCGCCGCCCAGGGATTCATCCATAACTTCGGTTCCCATTACTTCGCATACGCCGTTGTTTCCGTAAGATATATACTCGCCGATGTGATACATTTTTCGCTCCTTTCTGCTTTACTTCTTTCCCTCTTTACTTCTCTGTAAATGTCATATACAATATAGATTTCATTCGCGTATATTTTACCAATTTTTGACAAAAACTGTAAGTCTCAGAAAACAATAAATATTTTGCACTCACACAATCTATTTCGGGTAAAACCTACAACGTTTTGGGTAAAAGGGGAAGACATGGAGATCAGACAGATCGCAGCGATCCACACAGATTTTAACGAGAAGTTCGGCATACCGCGTCAGAGCACGATCATCGATTCGCTGGAGGCGGAGATCGTATTTGAGACGGAGTACCGTGACCCTAACTGTGTAAAGGGTCTGGACGGCTTCAGCCATATATGGATTCTGTGGGAGTTTTCGGCAAACCGGAAGAAGGGCTGGTCGCCGACG
>Ga0065709_1029854_pt1 | contig 11592 bp, 6 predicted proteins | sample Hoacrofraction14_2_FD_59096 | JGI IMG/M metagenome (GOLD analysis project Ga0065709, IMG submission 59096) | Hoatzin crop microbial communities from Cojedes, Venezuela, sample from fiber fraction 14 v1 | ecosystem: Host-associated > Birds > Digestive system > Esophagus > Crop | place: Venezuela... | reverse complement strand
TCTGTCTGGACGCGCTTTGCCATCTTGCCATTGCGGCGATTGCTACTCCCGGACGCCTTTCCGGACTGAAGATGCGACTCCATCTCGCCTTCCATCGCTGCATTCAGAAAGTCCTCCAAAACTCGGTGGAAAGCGCCATCCTTGCCAAATGGCGTGCCTCTCTTGAATTGCTCTCGTGCCTGAGATAACATCTCGGCATACTCTTCTTGTGTCATTTGCTAAATCGTTTTGTCGCTGTATATATAACAGCGGGGTTATAATTTTATTGTTCTAGCTTTGACACAGTTGAAATGACACCCTTCCTTACCTTTCAATAAATTGCTAATTTTATAGATGGCATCTTTGTGAATATCTTTTTGACTAGACTATGTTACGCAACATATACTTGATAAAGTCCTTTATCCAATGTCCTTTCAGTTTGTAGAATGGAGTATGTGTGTAGTAGGCCATTAGAAATTTGGAGCGGCCTTGGAAATGAATACCCCTGAATCTAACTTCCTCTCCATTGGAGATTTGTATCCCATAGGGATTACCTTCATGCCAATTAAACTGCTTATAACCTTGATTGGTCATTTGGAACCCATCTGAAAGGCTGATATTTTGGTCATAACACACAAGTTGACCAGACGCATCTGGAATAGGAATGTCGATATTGACAGTTTCTCCCGGACGTATCTGCTGGCAATAATATTCTATAGCGTACATATCAGAGAATCCATGCACCGCATGTTGCTGGCGAGTTTTTTCAACAAAATGTTCCCAATAACGCATGCCTTCCGGTTTAGTATAAATGGATTCTATGACATCACAGAGCTCGCCAATAGTACCACGTTCAAAGAAGGAAAAAGCGGGACATAACCCATTTTCAAGAGCAAGACGTGGAAAAGAATCTTTTGAGATGTTGGACGACTTGAAATCCTCTTTGGTTGTAGAATCTTCGAGCCGGTCATTAATATTATCGAAGATTAAGGTGTCACTATCAAAATATGCAAAACGATCATCATAATCGGGATGTTGCTGCATAAATTCCCAAATGACAAACCATCGTTGGAAGCAGAATAGCTCGTAGTCATAACCATTAGGCGAGGCGTGCTTATAGACTTGGGCTAGTTGTGACGCACGCTGCATAAAATCTTTGATGTAAAAATGTTTCGCATACGCTATGTTCCTGTTCGTTTCATCACCAAGAAGTACGATAGGTATTTGAGGATTCATCTTATGCGCTTGCTCTATGGAGAGATGCAAGAAGAAAGAATTACCACGATGAACATAAAATATCGCTTTCATTTTAGTCCTATTTAAAATGTTGTTTGAGAAAATTATTTTTTTAAAGCATCGATATACGTATTGAGTCTCTCTTCTATGGAAGGAGCCAATGTACACCGTGTATTGAGGGAATAGTCACTATTAAGTGACACATGTGCTATAACAAAACGCGTAGCAGTTTCTATTTCATTTTCATCATCATCATTGATTTCTGGGATAGACAAAGCATAAAGTTTATTTGTGTCGAATTCTTTGTCTTCCAACAACTTCCAACTTGGAGAACCAAGAATATATACATATTTACAAGTACTTCCCAAGTTGGCATAACTTATAGGGAGAATTTTCATTGAGCAATTCAAATAAACAAGCGAAGTTTTCGCGTTTTCAGAAATATCAATAGAATAAAAATTCCCATCATCAACTCGTGCTGAACCAATAAACATAAGTTCTTGTTTTTCAAAAAACATAAAGTTCTTATAATTAAAGAGTTCTGGATTTCTAACACAATATCTTAACCCAAGATTTTTCACCATGGATAATTTCATCAAATCACATGAATCAATGTTTATTCCCTCAAAAAGCAAAGTCTCTAGACTGCTAGCATTAAATGTTTCCACATTCGTTATGTCGCTAATTAACATGTTCGTATCAATTATTTCATTTTCTCTGACAATATGAATATATAATTCAACATTGATATATGCCTCATCAAATAAATAACTGTCGTATGTAGTGTCTGGCACTTCAAGAAGATCAGTATCTCCATAGTCTTCTTCAATATCAGATTTATATTGTCGATATGAACCTACCTCAAAAAAGAATTTCGCGTTATCCAATGTGATTTTCGTCTTACCTTTTAGTTTTATTAATATGCAAGCCTCCTTTTGATGACTCGGATTCATTAGATGAATGGATGTTGAAAACAAATATCCGAGAGAACCTTTCAAATTGCTGCCGTCACTATTGATACCCGTGACTTTAATCATTAGTGTCTCCATAATAAGTTTATTTTTCGTTTGATTCAGATGTCGTATTCTTAACACCTTCTTTTAATTGTTCGTATAAGTAGGCCAATCCTTCATTGGTGTAGGCATCAACTTTAATACCATGAATGATATTGTTGTCACTATCGACAAACACTATTCTGTATTCTGGCGTCTCTATAAGACTTAGTGTAAAAGATATATTATCCATCATGATTCTTTAAAATAAATAATACTATAATTTTTTAATTTCAAAACTTGGTTTCTTTGAGTAGCGAAATCGGCTTTCTCTTCATCTGTATATAATTCTTCAATATCTGAAGTCTCATTCTGTTGAAATCCACATAAAGATGGATTTTCAATTATTGGAAACATCTGAAAAAAAGACCTGGTAGCATCAAATACCATGAAACCATGAACGTTGATCACGTTTGGTTCTTTGTTTCGCTTTATACCATATTGAGTGAACGAGAGCAAGCTATCTTTATTCCCTACTAATTTGGAGGTAACACCAATGTAATTGTCAAAAGCCTTATGGGTGTCTTGAGCTATGAATCTAGTGTGATCCTTCTGTTTTAGATCAAACAAATTCTTATATATAGCGTATAATGATTTATAAGAGGCATTTAGGAATATCCCACTATCAATTACAAATATATTGTTGTGTAAGTACATCGTAAACTTATTCTCCTCATAAAGGGAAATTCTTATACCAGAAGTGTTACAATAGGCAAATATATTGTTATAAATCTCATTTTTTTCTCCATAATGAAGATGAATAAATCTGTCACATCCATAGCAAATATTATTATATACCTTGATATTATGGCATGCTTCATCCATATAAATAGCTGCCGCTTGATCTGGATTTCTTGAGATTATGTCATGTACAATGTTATTCTCGAGAACAGTTCCATGACAATCCGCCATGCAATATATCCCTCCACCATCATCGGAGACCATGCGCATACAATGATGGATATGATTGTATGCGACCCTAACATCATGGCATATTGTGTCTTGTCGATTCCATGACCATCCTACAGATATTCCTGTGTACGGACCATTATACACCGTATTATTCTCAACACAAATGTTATTCGCATTTCTTATCGTAATACCAACCGCCCCATGTTGTAATTTTCCGAAATTGCTTATCCTATTATTAGAAATATTGGAGCTCTTACAATTATTTAATAGGAAACCTCCGCCGTGGGTGTTATTTACAATATTGTTCTCTATTTGAATATTTGAGCTCATTTGAGTTGGGTCTTCCTCGGCTATATAGTCGTATCCGTGTTCGAAACAATAATCTTCTTTACTGTCACTATATATGGTTTTTTCGTCAAGGCAATCCACGCCGATACAATATCCCATTACCTTTGAAAACAAACATTTTTTGAATGCGATTTCCGATGAATGATGGATGCTAATACATGGGATGCCCATTCCTTCTGCCTGTCTCCCACTATTAAATGTTATATCCTCAATACCTGTTTTTTCAAAATGAACGTCTGTAACTATTACATCATGGCTGTCACTTATTTCCATTAGCTTAGTTTGATTCAAATATGAGAAGCATTTTATTCCATTTTCTATCTCTTCACTTGTTGCCTTGTAATAGAGTGTCGTGGAAGTAAATATGTATTTCCCTTCCTCTAGATTATTTTCTATATCAATATTCGGATTGTAAATATCTATATACAATGTCGATCCAATTGCATCATCTAAATATACATATCCATTGATTTTCAATTTATAGGTGTAAGATTTGTAATTACAAGATTCTATTGAAGTATTGCAGCATTCCAAAACCTCACACCTATAAGTAAGCCATAATATATGAAGGAACAAAATGCTACCCTCCTTTATAAGTTTATTGCGCTCACTAAGCCAATTCAATTTTATTTTAAACAAATTCCTTTTTCCATCCGCATCATTCCATAAATGGTCTTCTACATCAAGTAATACCGCCTCATATCCTTTGTATGACATCATCTCCCTATATTCGTTGTCAACAAGGAGGATTGGGAAATTCGAAGCAAATGTATTGCTTCCTATTGGTGTACATTCAAAGATTTCATCTTTTGTCTCCTTCCATTCTAAGATTGCAGCCTCTCTTCGGATTTGATATCCGTTGCCAGCTATCAATATATTGGAAGCTCCATCAATTTTTATGGGAGATGTTATTACAACGTCATCCTTTATGTTATAATAAGTGCCGTCTAAGATACTTCCTTCGACATAAAAGTCATCTTCACATCTCACAATGAAGTGATTCACATAAGAATTTGTCGTCATGTGTAAATTCCTCGTTATACATTTAATCCTCTTTGCCGAACTTATAGGTTGTTTCTTCATACGATGGCCACATCTTGATTGACTTCATTTTCTCACTGGGAGGATAAGTCAAACGCCAATTCACCTTACGAAAATCCTGCAAACTCATATCGTATCTTTGCAGAAAAGCTTCCTCCGCTCTGCCAGCCGATACTAATTCCTCATCAAATATAAATATTGATAAAGTATCAATAATGTTTTGAGTAAAGAGAATTTCCCATGGTGCAGAAGCGCCACTAGTAATACATTTCATCCTTTCCATTTTTCTTGGTAATGCTACACATCCACTTGAGCTATCATATACTCTTGGAATAGGAGGAATCGTGTCATCTCCTTTATCGACTATGTGCACTGATTTCTTAGAGTTGTTTGTAATGTAAATGTAAGGATGTGAATCCTCGTTTTCATCAACTTCCCAAAAACAACTCGAAAGTAAGACGCTCACAAAAAAGAGCATTGTTGTATGCAAATATTTTATATTCATCTTTTCTATTTTTTTATTGAAATATTATACTAGTATGCAAATATCGAAAGGCCCAAAAAATCATACCATTTCCAAGAAAGGAGTCCGTCTCTTAGCGCATTTTGATTATACTCATTGTCATAAGGAAGAAACCAATTATAATCTTTAATGTAGTTTTTATCATAATGCCATCCCTTATAGTCAGGTACTGTTTTCATAAAATATTTATATGCTCTTATATTTGCATCTTGTTCAACGGGATGCGCGTTATGGTTTCCACCCATCGCGACGTCAAAAAGACTTGGTATCCCAATCTTTAGGATATAGAAATAACCATATTTTTGACTCTGTAAATAATGGCCATACTCGTGCTGGAATATCGGATTGCCTGGATCTGCATGCAAGTCTCTACCTCCAACCACATAACTACCTAAGGTAAAAGCTTTTTCTGTTCTTTTGTAACATTCTATTGCAGTAGCTCCATCATAATAAGATACATGTTTTACAGCCCCCCACAAATTCGCTTCTTCTCCAAAAAAATAGCCTAAAACAGTTTGAGGGAATTCCCAATAAAGACGTGACGAGGTACGCCCCAATCCTCCTCGGAATAATCCTGTCGTCATTTTCCAAGAGTTAACAGTTCTATGCCAATTATATTGACTTACATTGAAGCCATGCTTAAACAAGCCAATTATTGCATCTGTTACACCTGCAAAGATTGTAAAGAGGAATTCTCCATTAGGATCTGTATATTCCATAGGATTGTTTAATCCGTAGGAATACCTGTTGAAATTCTGCGAATTATCAAGCATTTGGACATAAGGATCTGGCGACAAGAATCTTCCTAATGCGGGGTCATAAAGGCGAGCATTCATGTTGATTAGGCCGAATTGCGACAGATGTTCGTGTCCTGTATATCCTCGTCCCAAAAAGAGGGTGGGTTCTTCTCCTGTGGCATATAGCTCTTGTGTAACGGGGTTGCGTAGTCGTCCCCATGCATCATAGCTTGTTTCTTGAACGACTTTTCCATCGGCATCAATAATGTGTGTGATGCTTCCGAGGTGATCCCGGAGGATATAGTAGATGCTGTCGTTGCTATTGTTTCTTACGAGAACGGCGTAGGCGTTGTAATAGTTCCCTCCAAGATATAACTTTTCCTTTGTTCCAGCTGTTGTCTTGTCTAGTTCATAACAATCTCCAAGATAGTATCGTTTTACGACAAGTGCCTTCTTCTTTTTGAGTTCCATAACAACGCGATCGTAATCGCTGTTATAGGAGAATACGGCTGTATAGTCGCCTTCAGAAATGGTGTCAGGACGACAGAAGGAAGTGTAGCATATTTGTTGCGCTAGCGTGGGGATTCTATTTCCCGAGAGACTTACATTGGTAAGCGCATGAGGTTTACTCTCAAGATTATACGAGAATTGTCCTACGTCGCTTTTTTCTATAAGATTGCCCTTGTTGTCATACGAGGCCGTATTTGTTCCATAGGCGGTGAGACGTTGTAGGTCATCGTATTCGAAATCTTCGGTCATACTATATAAATTATCTTCACGTTGTGTAAGATGAGATGTGAACTCATCAAAGACGTAGGAAAAATCTTGACATACGCCTCCTGACGTTGATGCGCTTCGACCGGAGGGTTTTCCACGACCATTATATGAATAGTCTCGTGTAACGCATCCCGTGATGACATTGGTCGGCTCCTCGAAGGCATTCTCTTCTGTAAGTTTAAAAATGGAGGTGCTGCCATTTAACTTTGCCTCATATAGCTTGCCGTTTGACCAAGTGTAGTTGATGGTCGCGAGTACTCCCGATTGTGATGTGAATTTCGTAGAGCTCACATGACCATCACTATAAGTGTATTCTTTCTGAAGCCATTTGTTATCTACGATACTTACGGGTTCTGGGGTGACAGGATTTATTATAAATGAATTTGATGGAAAAGAAGGGAATTTCCCATCGCTAAGATTTACATGCGAATAGTCTTCTACAGATTTCGTTATTCTACCCAGATTGTCATAGGTATATGTCTTAGAGGTTCCATTGGTGGACGACTTCTTTGTCAAATCATTCTCTGCGGAATAGGTATAGGTGGTCGTATATTCTTTTTTCTTGACAGTTACCATTCGATTATACTCGTCATAGGTGTACTCCGTCGTGTTCCCATTTGCATCCGTTATCTTCGACGGGTTCCCGTCTTCGTCGTATTCGAAGGATGTTACTCCCGCACTCGGATCTGATATGCTAGTACGTCTTCTGTATTGGTCGTATGTGAGATTTATACTCACGTCATCCGGGGCAGTAACAGAAATGGGCTGCCCGTCTGCCGCCAACTCATAACTAGTTGTTCCGGCTGGATCTTCAAGAGAAATCAGTTGCCCAAAAGCATTATAAGATTTTGTTATAGATATGCCATTGGATTTTTCTGTCACACTACTTCCATTGTATGTGTAGGTGATGGGATGTCTTGATGCTTCGACAAAGCAGAGGACACGATATTTGTCGTCATAAGTGTAATAGTTCCAACGAGATGGACTGGAGCCCATATACGGGAGGGATTCTCTGCTGATATTTCCAAGGAAATCATAATTTCTATCTATATAAATAAGCTTTCCGTGAAGCCCTTCTTTACTTTCACGAACTTTATGGTTCAGCGCGTCATAATATTCTGTCTCGGTCGGTTTGCTCGTGGTACTGGTTGTCTTAGCGTATAGGCTATTGTTGTTGGATACATTCCACGCCCAAGCAGTGGTGGTAGTCGTGCTGTCTGGATGTATTACGCTTGTATTACGTCCAAAAGCATCATAGGAGTATAACGTTTTACCTCCTCTATGATCTTCTGTTATCGTTTTTCTTCCTGCCGCATCATAAGTGTATTTTTTTGTCAGCCCCATTGGGTCTTCTTCTGTCAGCAGTCTTCCACAGTCATCATAAGTATATGAGGTGGTTAGCGTTTTGTCGGAGGAATATTCATTCTTGCTTTCTGTCAGAGTATTTCCGTAGCTATCGTATGTGTTGGATACTTGTCTTACGAGATTCCCGTTTTTGTATAGATTCCTCTTTAAGGGCAAGCAGCGCTCATAACTAGGAATGGTCTGTTTCTCTACGTAGGTGTCATTGTTGCGAGTGACTGTAACGGTCTTGCTGATGGGGAAGCCGATAAAGTAGCCGTCACCGATGTTGCTGTTGGCCGTATATTGATATTCTGTTTTCACCACAGACCCATCGGAATACGTAGTTTTTTCTAGAATAGGATTGTCTGTATCGTTATAACTATAAGAAGTGCTACTCGTGATGCCTTTTACCAAATCCTGTTTATATTGCTCTATCAGACGAATGTGCAATGTCTTATCAGCATCCATTGTCACTGCATATTCATTGCTGATGATGGATTGAGGTGTTGACAATTTTTTGAGTACCCCATATTTCTTCGGATCGAATTTCTTCGTAACGTTCGGAGAGGAGCTGTTCGTTGTGCTTATTTGCTCAAATCCACAGAAGCCAAGTCCCTGTCGATGAATGACAGCATTCTTGTATGAATGAGAACTCTTTTCACGTTGGCTCCCTTTCATGTAGATTTCAGAAGAGGCGATAACTGCTAGGGGTTCAATAGCACTGAAATACGGGAATCCGTAGTAACAATCTACTACATACATGTCCTCGTAGGCTTCTTCCTCGTTCAACAGCAGATAATTGTTTTTCTCAACAATTCCAAGGCTGCTAACAGCGCCCGTAAGCATCGACTCCTTATTGTCGTTGCGTGGAAAGGCATAACGATTAGCCGTGTCATCCTTCAGGCTGATTAATTGTGTTGAATAATTCTTGGTATTGATGTCGATGGGAATAAGCAGGGAATTCTTCACTGGAAATATCGTTGTTGAAACGGGAGAGCCAACTCTTCCATTTCTAACAAGATAGGTAACAAGACTATCTGCATCGTAGTAGAGCAGGTCTGTTATGCCGTCACCATTCACGTCTTGCGTGAGGAAATCTCCACTTGAGTTTTTGGGGCCAGTGAAACCTGATTTCTCAAATGTTCCATTTCCACATGATGTATATAGCGTCCAAGAACTATTATAGGATGTGGATGCTGGCGAAACGAGCAAATCTGATAAACCGTCACCATTGAAGTCGCCCATATAAACGTCTTTGTTGAGCAGACAGCTTCTTGTAAGATCAGAAGTCGTTGATAGCAGTTGTGCTGTCAGCTTCCCATCTATTGTCGTAAAGGTGTAGATGGAAGCAGATGTTGAGCTGATGTGAAGCAAGTCTGTTTTCCCGTCGCCATCAAAATCAGCAGCATAGAGTCGATCACTCTTGTTGCGAACGGAGTCAGCATCTGTCAGTTGTGTCCCGAGGAATTCCACGTCGTAGTCGAACACTTTATCTTGGAAAAGGATGCTTCCTGTGCTAAGGTCAAAGATATAGCATTTTGATTCTCGAGTGTCGTTTACGAGTGGTTTGTTGGCGGATACGGCTAAAACCTCTGTCTTTCCGTCGCCGTTAAAATCACCTGTATAATAGAACTTTGGCTGAATACTTTTCTGATCGTCGGGATCGGTAAAGATGGTAGGGAAATCGAACGTATATGTGTTAGAGAGAACAAAATCCTTGTCTGTGTTCTGGTGGAAGAGATTGAAAGTGACACGATCATTATCATCGGTAACTTTATTGTTCACTTTGACAAGATAGTTTTCTGCCTTGTCTTCCAGATTCATGCTGAACAAATCTACATATCCTTCCCCTACGATGATTGTCGCATTGGCCGTTTCGCCGCTATTCTCTAGCGTCGTATAGACATAGATCTTTTCACTCCCATCATAGGCATTCGCAAAATAACTTTGTGAATGCCTCAGCAGCGTTTTGTGCCTCCATATCTTGCAATATGGATATTTGTTGTTCACGATGGCAATGCCTTCTGTTCCGCTGCTGTAATCAAAACGACCTCTGACGGCCGTAATCGAAGCAGGATCTTCCGCCTCATACCATTCTTGCAATTTAATGGCAGACTGAGTGTAAGCCGTCGCTGTGCTACCATCTCCATAATAAAATTTAAGAGGATTAAATTGGCTGCCGTTAGCAGCATATCCTATCTGTGTAAGGAGGGAGAATGAGACTATATCCGTGGGAGATTGGTAGGCAAGGCTGTAAGTTCCCAGAACTTCGGATCCTGACTTGCAAGTTATATTTTTTAATAGTTTGTTATTTTCAAGTTTTATTCCTGCACAATATGCAGGAGACAGGTCTTGACAATCTTGGTAGGTGAACTCGACAGAAGCGTTATTATAGTCAATGTTCTTCACCAAATACTGATTGCCAGAGGTAATATAGTCAAAAGAAATGGTATTTCCATGTATGTCTGAAAGCGTGATAATTGGATAGAAAAGACTATTCTTGTTATTCGAAGAAAAGCCAAAAACTCCTTTTCTTCCATTGGGATAGAACACTTCAAAATGGCTGATAACAACCCCGTTATAATAGCCCCTGGCCATGATGTTTCCAATTTCTGTTTCATAGAGGATGTAGCTATTGTGAGTTTCCTTCTTTATTAATCGCATGCCGTCAAGCGTAAAACTGTCATCATTGTCATACACGACGCCTTGGGCCATGCCATCATAATAAAAGCTCTTTCCTCCACGCATGATGGATGAAATGCCGGATAATTTCCAACCCTTTCCCAAAGAGGAATTTCCTGATTGACTACTATAAAAAAGCGCGAGATCAGGTGTGAGACCTTTCATACCCGGAGCTATGCTTATGGGAACATTGTATGTTTTTGCTCCCGTCTGAGAGGTACTAGATGAATAAGGTATTTCACCGACCGCATTACTATAATCAAGATCTACACTCGTGGGAACATACAAATTGTCGCTCGTAGAGTTTTGCCGACGGATGCCACGTTCTAAATTGTTCACTTCCTCCCAAAACGTAGCACTATCTGTTTCGTGAGCCGTAGCTATAGGAAAAAATGAAGAAGCGATGGAATCATCTTGATTTTCAAGCTGATTCTCTGGATCAACGCCTGTCGTGGGTGGATGCGTTGTTGAGTCATTCGCAATAGAAACATGCGATAATGGCATCTGCATGCAATAGGCAAAAATGCAAAATGTGGTTGAAAGAAGCAATGAAAAAATCTTTTTCATGATAAATAGATGTTTAAGGTTATTTCTTTATTATTTTCCAAGTAGTTTCTTTCCCATTTAAGGAAATCCGTAGTACGTAAATGCCATTCTGCAATGGACTTGTGTCAAATTCTGTGTGAGAAGATGCGGGATCTTTTGAGAGAACCTTTTGTCCTGATGCGGTGAAAAGATAGATACGACACTTGTCGGTTGTTCCACAATGAGGAATCTCTATCGAAAGTTTACCCATTGCAGGATTCACCGTGATATTAACAGACTGATTGGCAAGCACTTCTGAATAACAAGCTGTGGGATAATCTCCAATGCTCTTTTTAGAGGCTTGCACCACCACTTCTCGCTTCACACGATTACCGGCATCGTCGTATGCGTAGCTCAGTTCCTGCGCATGAATGCT
>Ga0065709_1029853_pt1 | contig 11599 bp, 7 predicted proteins | sample Hoacrofraction14_2_FD_59096 | JGI IMG/M metagenome (GOLD analysis project Ga0065709, IMG submission 59096) | Hoatzin crop microbial communities from Cojedes, Venezuela, sample from fiber fraction 14 v1 | ecosystem: Host-associated > Birds > Digestive system > Esophagus > Crop | place: Venezuela... | reverse complement strand
TGAGGAGTGGGGAGTGAGTTTTTAATGAGGAGTGAGGGGTGAGGAGTGAGGAGTGAAGGGTGGGGAGTGAGTTTTTAATGAGGAGTGAGGAGTGAGGAGTGAGGAGTGAGAATACCTTTGCTGGCGATTAAGTTAATGCAACTCTCAACTTTCAACTCTCAACTTGAAAAGTCCTATAGCAACCTATTCCGTCCTATAAAATCCTAAAGCCACCTATAAAGCCCTATTCCATCCTATAAAATCCTATTCCATCCTATAAAGCCCTATTCCATCCTATAAAGCCCTATTCCATCCTATAAAATCCTATTCCGTCCTATAAAATCCTAAAGCCACCTATAAAAGCAAAAAAAATGTCGCTACGCAAAAAGCTACTCATCGTCGCAATACTCGCTGCATGCCGACTCACCGCCCTCACGGCGCAGGCAGCCATCGGCACATGGCAGGCTTACATGGCCTACCACGACATCACGGCCATAGAACCAGCCGGCAACACCATCTTCGTGCTGGCTAGCGACAACCTATACGCATACAACACCGCCGACCACTCCGTCGTCACCTACGACAAGGTGAACACACTCTCCGACGTCAACATACAGCACATCGCATGGTGCGACAACGCAAAACTGCTCGTCATCGTCTATCAAAACGGAAACATCGACCTGCTCGCAAGAGACGGACAGTGCACCAACCTCTCCGACTTCTACAGCAAATCCACCACTCTCGACAAAACCGTCAACCAACTCTGCATCATAGGCGGCGACGCTTACCTCTGCACCAATTTCGGCGCAATAAAAATAAACGTCAGCCGCGCAGAAGTGAGCGAGACTTACAACATAGAAAAGGCCGTCAACGGAGCAGCCGTCAGCAACGGAAAAATATTCCTCTCAACCAAACAAAACGGCATCTACGCCGCCACCACCACCGACAACCTCATCAACAAAGCATCCTGGACGCAGGTCAACCCCAACAGCGTCAGCAGAATGATACAGACAGACAACCTCATCGTCTGCCTCAGCGGCAACACGCTGCTCAGCTTCAGCCCCACCACAAACAGCTTCTCGGGCATCGTGGAAATGGCAGCCACACCCACCAGAATGGTGAGAAACGGCAAATACGTCGTGGCATCAAACAGCAGCCAAACCTACCGCGTAGCCACCGCCACGCAATACATCCACTTCGACAACACCGACGGGCGCGACATCTGCTCCTACAGCGAGACAGACTCCAAATACTGGTGCGCCAAAGACAACAAACTCGCAGCATTCACACTCGACGACGCGCTCACACCCACCACCACCGACGAAGGCATCAACCCCGGCGGACCAAAGTATAACCACTTCTACTACACCACTTTCACCAACAATCTGCTAGCCACCGCCGGAGGCTACCACGCCGCCGGATTCACCGAAATGCAGTACCCCGGCACCGTGCAGATACTCCGCGACGGCGAATGGACCGTCATGGAGGACAACCTCGCCGCAAAGACCGGGCTGCTCTTCTACCAAGACCAAAACTGCGTGGTGGTTGACCCCGAAGACACCAGCCACATCTTCGCATCCGGAAAAACCGGACTCTACGAATTCCGAAACGCAAAACTAGAGAAATACTATGGCGGCGGCACCGAGCTCATCACCCTCGCCAACCTCGGCGGAGGCACCACGGAAATCAACTATGTACTGACGCAAAACATCATGTACGACACCTCGAAAAACCTCTGGATGCTGCAAAGCATCAGCTCGCGCCCCCTCATCGTGAGAAAAGCCGACGGCACATGGGAAGACCACAGCCAGCAAACACTCACCAAAGACGGATACGGACTGCGAAACCTCATCGGACTGACCGAAGACAGCCGCGGACTCATCTGGTTTGTCAACTACCACTGGGACCTACCTGCCGTCTTCTGCTACAACCCACAGACTCAAGCACTTAAACGATACACCAACTTCGTCAACCAAGACGGCGCCACACTCGAGAACGCCTACCCCACCTGCATAGCCGAAGACGCCGACCGAAACATCTGGATAGGCACCACCAGCGGCCCGCTGCTGCTCTCCGCCACCGACGTCAGCAGCGGCACAGAGACCTTCACACAAGTGAAAGTACCACGCAACGACGGCACCAACTACGCCGACTACCTACTCTCGGGAACCCAAGTGGTTGACATAGCCATCGACGGCGGCAACCGCAAATGGTTCGCCACGGCCGACAACGGAGTCTATCTCATCAGCACCGACAACATGGAGCAGCTGCAGCACTTCACCGCCGAAAACTCGCCACTGCTCGACAACAACGTGCAGTCGGTGGCCATCAACGGAGCCACCGGCGAGGTGTTCTTCGCAACCAAAAGCGGACTCTGCTCCTACATGAGCGACGCCATCGAGAGCAACACCGAGATGACCAACGACAACGTCTGGGCCTACCCCAACCCCGTCGCCTCCGACTACACAGGACTCATCACCGTCACAGGCCTCTCCTACAACGCTGACATAAAGATAGTTACCACCGGCGGCCAGCTAGTGGCCGAAGGAAAGTCGAACGGCGGCATCTTCACCTGGGACGGCTGCGACACGCACGGCAAACGCGTCAACTCTGGCGTTTACCACGTGCTAGCCGCCACCTCCGAGGGCAAAAAAGGAGCCGTCTGCCGCATAGCCATCGTAAGATAGTCCCCCACCCTCAGCACCCCACTCCCCCACCCAAAAACGGGGGGAAAAACAGAGCAGAAAAGGCGGCCCGATTTTGGGGCCAACTCCCACCACGGTGGTTCCCAAGAACGACCATTGTTGTTCCCGGGAACGACCACGGTGATTCCCGGGAACCACCGTGGTGAAAAGAAACAGCCACTCGCACCATTGGTGGAAGGCACGAAAAGGGGGCCGGAGAGGGGCATTTCGTTAAAGAGGAATAAAAGTGAGGCCAAGGTTTGCAGAAAAGCAGTTTTATTTGTAAATTTGCATCGAAAACGAGGGTTTGAAAATGTTTAAAGTTTAAAGTTTAAAATACAAAAAAGGTTTAAAGTTTAAAGTTTAAAGTATAAAGTAAATGGCTCAACTGATTATCATCATATTGCTGCTCCTTTGCTTAGTGTGGAAGGACAACCGATTCGACTGGGACAAACTCAGTGCGAAACTGGACAAAAAGGGCGAGAAAAAGGTGTCGATGACCGACATACACGAGAACGGCATCGACGACTCCATGCGCCACTCGCTGACCCACGAGCTGCGCATGCACGAGCAGAAGCCGGAAATCAAGACGCACACGGGCGTGACCGACGCGGTGCGGCTGGGCGACTTCCTGCGGACGATGCTCGACTGCCACGGCTTCACGCCTTACCATGCCACGGCGTATGGCACTGAACGCGAGGAGATTGAGGGGGCTGCGGCAGTGGATGCCTACCCCCTGCTGTCGGCCATCGTCAAGGAGGGGCGCTTCACGGCTGACAAGGCCTTGCTGACGGTGGACTTCATGCGCTACGAGGGCGAGGGCGACGAAGAGCGGTTTGTGGCCACGCTGACGCTGGAGGCTCGCAGCGAAGACGAAGCCACGCTTCGGGTGCAGGCCACGGTAAGCCGAGCGCCGATGGAGCGTGTGCGTTGGTTCGATGCCGCACCGATGGTACGGTCGGTGATGCTGGCATACGACAAATTGGACACGCGGCAGCGGCTGGCGCAGTTTGACTATCTGCTGAAAGAGGCGTTGGCCGCCGACGTGGACGAGCTGGAAGGCGTGTCGGCGAAGGAGTTGGAGCTGATTTCGCAGACATCGATGTCGTGGAGCCGCAACGTCTTCTTCGGCCACAAATATTTCAACGAGGGCCGCTACTACGACGCCATCATGTGCTTCGAGGCCGTATTCGACCAACTGGCTGGCAACTATTTCCGGCTGAGCAACTATTGGAGCCTGCAGTTTTTCGAAATCTGCCATCTGTTGGGCCGCAGCTACAACTGTCTGGGCCTCCACAAGATGGCCATATACTATCTGGAAATCATACTGCCGACAAACCGCATAGCGTCGTCGATGGAGTATGTGAACGCGCTGATAGAGCTTGGCGACGTGCGCACCGTGACCTACATCAACAATGTGGTGGGTCAGCTGGAGAAGCACATAGCCGAGGAGACGGCAAACGGCAACGAGGTGCCGGAGAACATATTGGAGTTCTACCATTTCCTGCGTCGCCGCAAGGGTTTCACGATGATCAACTTCGGCGATCTGGACGGTGCGGAGGCCCTCTTCACCGAGCTCTCCAAGGAGCCTGCCAACCACGAGTATGCCGAGCGCGAGCTGGAGTATATTCGTGAGCTGAGGAAGAAGGGGTGATTTTTAATGCGGAGTAGGGAGTGAAATTCCCCACTATTAAGTATTGCACATACGGAATATTATTCGTACCTTTGCAACCGCAAACCAGCATGACAAAAGGACTGATACACTCGCTCGAGTCGTTTGGCTCGGTTGACGGGCCAGGCATACGCTATGTGGTCTTCATGAAAGGATGCCGAATGCGATGCCGATTTTGCCACAATCCCGACACATGGGAACCGACGGAGGGGAAGGGAGACCAGTGGCTCTCCGCCGACGAACTGATGGCGCGCGCACTGCGTTTCCAATCGTATTGGGGGAAACGTGGCGGCATCACTGTGAGTGGGGGCGAGCCGCTGCTGCAAATAGACTTTCTCCTGGAGCTTTTCGAGCAGGCCAAGGCCGGGGGCATCAACACGGCTCTCGACACGGCGGCGCAACCTTTTACGCGCGAAGAGCCCTTTTTCGGCAAGTTCGAACGGCTGATGGAGCTGACAGACCTCGTGCTGCTGGACATCAAACACATCGACCCGGAGCGACACCGCTGGCTGACAGGGCACGACAACGGGCGCATACTAGACTGCGCACGCTATCTCTCAGACATAGGCAAGCCCGTATGGTTGCGCCATGTGCTGGTGCCGGGTGTCAACGACCAGGAGGAGTATCTGGAGCGGCTGGCCGCCTTCGCGCGTACATTAAATAATATAGAGCGCATAGAGGTGCTGCCCTATCACACGCTAGGCACGTTCAAGTGGCGAGAGCTAGGCCTCGACTATCCGCTCGAAGCCACGCCCACGCCCATCAAGGAGCAGGTGGCACGAGCCGAGGAGATATTGAACTCTTGAACTTTAAACATTAAACTTTAAGCTTTAAACTGTAGTTTTTTGTTTCATTGTTTATTGTTCACCGCGCGATATGGTTCTAAAGTTTAAAGTTTAAAGTTTAAAGTATAAAGTTTAAAGTATAAAGTTTAAAGTTTAAAGTTTAAAGTAAGAGTTATGAGAAACGAGTGGAGAGGCTTCAAAGGCCAACACTGGACCGACGAGGTCAACATGAGAGATTTCATTCAAAACAACTACACTTCGTATGATGGCGACGAGGCGTTCCTGGCCGGACCGACCGAGGCGACCAACAAATTGTGGAGTATGCTGAAGGAACTCCAGAAGGAGGAGCGTGCCAAAGGCGGCGTGCTAGACATGGAGACCGAAGTAGTAAGCAGCATCACTGCCTACCCTGCCTCGTATATGGGCGAGGGGACAAAAGAACTGGAGAAAGTGGTGGGAATGCAGACCGATAAACCGCTGAAACGCGCCTTTATGCCCTTTGGAGGAATCAAGATGGCCGAGCAGGCCTGCACCACATACGGATATACGCCCAGCCCGAAGCTGCACGAGATATTCACCAAATACTGCAAGACCCACAACGATGGCGTGTTCGACGCTTACACGAAGGAGATGAAAAGCGTGCGCCACAACCATATCCTCACCGGACTGCCCGACACCTACGGACGTGGACGTATCGTCGGCGACTACCGCCGTGTGGCTCTCTACGGCATCGACTTCCTGATTGAGCAGAAGACCGAGGACTTCGACAACTGCGGCGACGGCACAATGACCGAAGACGTCATCCGTCTGCGCGAGGAGATTGCTATGCAAATCAAGGCTCTCAAGCAGATGAAAGAGATGGCCGCCGACTACGGCTTCGACATCTCCAAGCCAGCCAACAACGCACGCGAGGCCGTGCAGTGGCTCTACTTCGGCTATCTCGCTGCCATAAAGACGCAGAACGGAGCGGCAATGTCGGTAGGACGAGTATCCACTTTCCTCGACATCTACATCGAGCGCGACCTAAAAGAAGGCACACTCACCGAGGCAGAGGCACAGGAACTGATAGACCACTTCGTAATCAAACTGCGCATGGTGAAGTTCGCACGCATCCCATCTTACAACGAAATCTTCTCTGGCGACCCCGTCTGGGCAACGCTCGAAATGGCAGGAATGGGACAAGACGGTCGCTCAATGGTAACGAAAAACGACTTCCGCTTCCTGCATACGCTCGAGAACATGGGACCGTCGCCCGAACCAAACCTCACCGTGCTATACTGCTCGCGCCTGCCGGAGACCTTCAAGCGCTACGCTGCCAAAATCAGCGTTACCACGAGCTCCATACAGTATGAGAACGACGACGTGATGCGCCCAATATGGGGCGACGACTACAGCATCTGCTGCTGCGTATCGGCCACACAGACAGGAAAGGAGATGCAGTTCTTCGGCGCACGCGCCAACCTCGCCAAGTGTCTCTTCTATGCTATCAGTGGCGGTGTCGATGGAAAGAGCCGCGAACAGTGTGCGCCCGAGTTGCGACCCATTCGCGAAGACTATCTCGACTACGACGACGTGATGAAACGCTTCGACGTGATGATGGACTGGCTCGCCGGAGTTTACGTGAACACGCTCAATCTCATCCACTACATGCACGACAAATACTTCTACGAGGCCGCCGAGATGGCACTGATCGACACCGACGTGAAGCGCACCTTCGCAACTGGCATCGCGGGATTTTCCCACGTCGTTGACTCGCTCGCAGCCATAAAATACGCTAAAGTGAAGATTATCCGCGACGAGACAGGATTCCCCGTCAGCTTTGAGGCAGAGGGAGACTACCCACGCTACGGCAACGACGACGATCGTGCCGACGACATCGCCGTGTGGCTGCTCAAGACCTTCCTCAAGAAGATCAAGAAGCACAAGACCTATCGCAACTCCGAGCCAACCACGTCGATACTCACCATCACCTCAAACGTGGTCTATGGCAAATACACTCCGACGCTGCCCGACGGACGACCCGCAGGCACACCCCTCTCGCCAGGAGCCAACCCAAGCTACGGAGCAGAGAAAAACGGACTGCTGGCGTCGCTCAACTCGGTGGCTAAGTTGCCCTATCACTACGCTCTCGACGGCATCTCCAACACGCAGACCATCAGTCCCGACACGCTCGGCAAGACCGACGAGGAGCGCACGGAGACCCTCGTAGGCGTGCTCGACGGATACTTCAACCGTGGTGCTCACCACCTGAACGTAAACGTCTTCGGTCTCGACAAGCTCTACGACGCCATGGAGCATCCCGAGAAAGAGGAGTATGCCAACTTCACCATCCGCGTCAGCGGCTACGCCGTGAAGTTCATCGACCTGACCAAAGAGCAGCAGCTCGACGTAATAGCCCGCAACGCCCACGACCGCTTAGCCTAAACGTTGCCACAGCAATCAAAAAAGCCCGATTTCATCGGCCACAAAAGCCGATGTCTCGGGCTTTTTTCGCAGTTTATAAACGATAAAAGATGGAAAAAGTGCGTAACAAAATACCACAAAAGTGCGTACCAAAATGCCACAAAAGTGCGTAACGAAATGCCACAAAAGTGCGTAATGAAATGCCACAAAAACGCGTTTTTTCTTTGTCGTTACGAGAAGATTTCGTAACTTTGCAGACGAATAACAACAACGATGCCTATGGAATATCTCAAAAGAGTCTTCGACCAACTGCTGACCGACTATCTGGAGGCCTTCGGGGCCGTGCTGATAGAAGGACCGAAATGGTGCGGAAAAACCACTACGGCCATGCAGCAGGCCAAGAGCATGATAAGAATGCAAGAGCCTGACAAGGCCGACGCATACCTGGCCACCGCACAAACCAAGCCGTCGATACTGCTCAACGGAGAGACGCCGCGACTGATAGACGAGTGGCAAGACGCACCCATGCTTTGGGATGCCGTCCGGACTGTCGTCGATGACAGAAGGGAGCCTGGACAATTCATTCTTACATGCTCTAACTCCGTAGATAAGAGCAAAATAAGGCACACGGGCAACGGGCGCATCGCACGACTACGGATGCAGCCGATGAGTCTGTACGAGTCGAAAGAGTCCAACGGAAGCATATCGCTCAAAGAGATGTTCAACAACCCTCAGACAGACATCGACGGCAAACACTCCGAACTGAGTATCGAGCACCTTGTGTTCGCCGCGTGCAGAGGCGGATGGCCAGCTACGCTCGGCAAGACAAGCAACAATGCGCAACTGCTTATCGCAAAAAACTACCTGCTCACCCTCTACGAGGCCGACATCGGGCATCTCGACGGTGTCCGCAGAAACGCCAACCTTGCGCGCGCCATACTGCGCTCCTACGCAAGAAACATATCAACGCTGGCCTCAAAGAAAAGCATCGTAGCAGACGTGAACGCAACGGCCGAAAACCTCTCTATGTCCACTTTCGACAACTATGCGGCTGCATTCCAGCGACTTTTCGTACTGCAAGACATCGAAGCATGGAACCCTGCCGTGCGCTCAAAGACAGCCATCAGAAGCAGTCTGAAAAGGGAGATGGTTGACCCCTCCATCGTCGTTGCGGCGCTAGGGTTGTCGCCGTCGGCACTGCTGCTCGACATGAAGACTTTCGGCTTCATATTCGAATGCCTTTGCGCACGCGACCTCAAGGCCTACACACTGCCATTGGGAGGTACGCTGAGCTATTATCGCGACAGATACGGGCTGGAGGCTGACTTCGTGCTGCATCTCGACGACGGCCGCTACGCCCTCGTGGAGTGCAAACTCGGCAGCAGGGAGATAGAAGAAGGTGCGAAGCATCTCGTGGAACTGAGCCAACTCATACGCAAGCACAATCTCGACAGCAGCCAAATAAAACTGCGCGAACCCGACTTGCTCATCATCCTCACAGGCAGCGAGATGGCATACACGAGACCCGACGGCGTGAAAATAGTTCCCATCGGATGCCTCAAACCGTAGCAAATCCTATCAAATTATTACTATCATATTCAGACAATATAAACGGCTGTTTATATAAATGGCCGTTTATATTTTTTTGTGAATTTCCCCGATGAAATGGGCGATTTTTGCGGCGCGGGGGGTCAGAACGTTACCGAGTCGGCGAAGTAGTTCTGCTGAGCCCAGGCTATGAGGTCGTCGATGATGGGGACGAGCGACTGACCACGCGACGTGAGACTGTACTCCACTTTGGGCGGAACCTCGGGATAGACCTTGCGACTGACCAACTGCTGACGCTCGAGGTTTTTCAGCGTCTGGGTGAGCATCTTCTGAGAGCAGTCGGCCATCTGGCGGTGTATCTCGCCGAAGCGCATGGCCTCGGTGCCGCTCTTGTGGAGGTGGTAGAGCACGAGCAGCGACCACTTGTCGCCGAAGTTGCTGATGACGTTGCGGATGGGGCATTTGGCGTACTCCTCGCGTACCTTATTATTATCCATATCTGTTTCGTTTTTACGTCCGGCGGCCGGGCGATGGTTGGCGGCGTGGGGCAAATCGGCCGATTGCCGGGCCTCCTTTTCCATGCCGCCGTTGCTTATCAATTGCAAATATAGCAAATCTGCGGCATATCGGGAAATTTCTGGCTGTTTTTGTGGATTTTTACACTGAAAATCGCGGTTTCATCGGGCTTTTTTTCGATTTTTTCGACCCGTCGAGGCGGTTTTCTGGCGTGGCGTTGGCGGAACGTTCCGTGCTGAAAAGTCGGACGCGTCGGGGGTGGCTGCGCAGTCCCACCGTGGTGGGATTCCGGTTCCAGCGTGGTGGGATTCCAGTCCCATCGTGGTGGGACTCCGGTTCCACCGTGGTGGGACTTTTTGTGCCACCGTGGTGGCACAGAGATTGACTCTGATAAACACGGATTATTTTCTGCGGTAACCACAGATTGCCACTGATACACACCGATCAATTTTCTGCGGTAACCACGGATTGCCACTGATACACACCGATTATTTTTCTGCGGTAACCGCAGATTGGCACTGAAGTACACGGATTATTTTTTTGCGGCAATCGGTGGCATGTGGCGGCTTTTTACAATTAACCACCGACTGGCACAGATGGACACAGACTATTTTTCTGTGCCTATCTGAGCCAATCGGTGGTTTATAAGGACCTTGGTTCCGCGGTGCGCTTTTTAGAGGTTGGGGTTCACTTTGCTCCACTCGCTCACTGGCGGCACGATGTTGAGCTCAACCAGCTCGTCGCGCATCTTGCAGAGGTGAGCGTAGCTCTCGTCGAGTTTTGCGTTCTCCTCGGGCGTTCCCTGCGGCGTTTCGTAGTGGGCGCCGGTGGTGTCGAGCGTGGTTTTCATTGCCATCATGATGTGGTTGTACTTCTCGTCGTTGACGTAGGTGCCTACGGGGAAGCGGAATGGCTCGCCGCCCATCACCGAGCGTATCATCTCTACGGAGAGGTAAGCCGGGCTTTGGAATGAGCTGCGTCCGCGCAGTTCGATGATTTTGGCTCCACCCTTTGTTACGTCCACTTTCATCTGCTCCCACTCTTCTGTTGGGAACTCGTCGGTGCCGATGATGTCGGTCAGTTTTCGGCCGTCTATAGTGACGTGGCTGCCGAAGACGGCCATCTGCTCGCCGTGGCCTCCGTAGGTGGCGCATCCCTTGATTTCGCTCTGCATCACTCCGAACTTCTTGGCCAGTGCGCTTTGCAGGCGCGTGGTGTCGAGAGCGGCGAGTGTGGTAACCTGCGAGGGCTTGAGTCCCGAGTAGAGCAGGGTTACGAGTCCGGTGAGGTCTGCCGGGTTGAAGATGATGACTACGTGCTTCACGTCGGGGCAAAGCTCCTTGATGTTCTTGCCCAGGCCTTCGGCAATCTCGCAGTTGCCTTTGAGCAGGTCTTCGCGGGTCATGCCGGCCTTGCGCGGTGCTCCGCCGGAGGAGATGATGTACTTAGCGCCGGTGAAGGCCTCTTTCGGGTCGGTGGTGGCCGTGATCTGTACGTCGCCGAAGCCGCTTTGGCGCATCTCCTCGGCCACTCCCTCGGGCGAAAACACGTCGTAGAGGCAGATGTTGTTTGTCAGACGCATCGTCAGGGCCGTCTGTACCATGTTCGATCCGATCATTCCGGCTGCGCCGACGATGACCAGTTTGTCGTTAGTTAGAAATTCCATTGCTTTTTGCTTATTTAATTGTTGTTTACTTATTTCAGTGGCAAAGATACAAAAAATAGCGGAACGCGCCAACACTCGTAATGTTATTTATTCTGAAAAAACGCCGCTTTGCTAACTGAACATTGCAAAGTGTGGGGAAAAAAGCGTAATTTTGCGTCATATAAAAGAAAAAAAATCAGACGACTATGGCAAATACTACTATTCAGGCGCGGCTGGAGAGTCTGCGCGAGGAGATGCGACGGGAGGGGCTGAGTGCATTCATCTTCCCAAGTACGGACCCGCACAACGGCGAGTACGTGCCGGACCACTGGAAGGGGCGCGAGTATATCTCGGGCTTCAACGGCTC
>Ga0065709_1006384_pt1 | contig 11602 bp, 10 predicted proteins | sample Hoacrofraction14_2_FD_59096 | JGI IMG/M metagenome (GOLD analysis project Ga0065709, IMG submission 59096) | Hoatzin crop microbial communities from Cojedes, Venezuela, sample from fiber fraction 14 v1 | ecosystem: Host-associated > Birds > Digestive system > Esophagus > Crop | place: Venezuela... | reverse complement strand
CACACTTCCGGATTTGCGTGCGGCGGGTTTGCGCGAGCGGCCCCTGCACCCCTCTCGGCTCCGCACAATTCCGGATTTGTGTGGTGACAACACTCGTTGGCCCTTCTCGGCTCCGCACACATCCGGATTTGTGTGGGGTACGCCAGCCCTGCCCGCCTCTTCTGGCCGCACACTTCCGGATTTGTGTGGGGCGCACCTCGGTCACCCGCACAAATCCGACGGGTCGAGAAGGGCCAACTGGGCGGATACGCCCGCACAATTCCGGATTTGCGCGTGCTGCCCTTCTCGGCTCCGCACACTTCCGGATTTGCGTGCGGCGGGTTTGCGCGAGCGGCCCCTGCCCCCTTCGATGTCTCCGCACAATTCCGGATTTGTGCGGGACAGATGCGCGCGCGGGCTTGCGCGAGCCGGGTTCGCGTGCGCCGGGCCTGCGCCGGGTCGTGGGGAGGCGGTTGGTCGGTGGGCGAGAAGGACGTGGGCCTCGCGGCAGGGTTTCCATCGTGCGACCGTGCCGTCGCGCACGATGTGGGCGGGTACAATGTGGGGCGCAGCAACAACCGCCGGCCCAGCCGGCGCAGACGCGAGGAGACGTCCATGTGCACCACCTTCAACCACGCCATCGTCCGCCGTCCGGCGGCCTCCATGATCAACGGCCTCACGGGTTCGCCCGAGCTGGGCACGCCCGACTACCAGCTGGCCCTCGAGCAGCACGCCCGCTACGTGGAGGCGCTCGAGGCCTGCGGCCTTGAGGTTGAGGTGCTGCCGGCACTCGAGGAGTTCCCCGACAGCTGCTTTGTTGAGGACGTGGCCGTCATCTGCGGGGATGGCGTGGTGCTCACGCGCCCGGCCGATCCGTCGCGTGCCGGCGAGGTCGCCTACATCGAGGACGCCCTTGCGGCGCACTTCGACGCGGCCCACACCCAGCGCGTGGAGGGCCCGGCGACGCTCGAGGGCGGTGACGTCATGCTCGCGGGCGGCACGTTCTTCGTGGGCCAGTCGCACCGCACCAACGCCGACGGCCTGGAGCAGTTTGGCGAGGCCGTGAATGCGTGGGGCTTCGCCGCGCAGGGCGTCCCCGTCTCGGGCTACCTGCACCTCAAGACCGGCATCACGTACCTGGGCAACAACAAGCTGCTGGTGACGAGCGAGTTTGCCGACGCCCCCGAGCTGGCCTCCTTCGAGCGCATCCTCGTCCCCAACGACGAGGACTACGCCGTCAACACCATCAGCGCCAACGGCCGCGTGATCATGGCAGAGGGCTATCCCGTGACCCGCGGGCTCATCGAGGGGGCAGGCTTCACCGACATCATCGAGGTTCCCATGACCGAGTTCCGCAAGATCGACGGCGGCCTCACCTGCCTCTCGCTGCGCTTCACGGTGTAGCCACGACCGGCCGGCTCTTCTCGCCTGCACATACCAAACTTGACCCATATACCGAATCGGACGCTTTTGGCACCTCCGGACGGCCAAGAGTGCCCGATTTGGTATATGGGTCGCACCTCGTCTGGCGATTTAGCCGAGAAGGGCCGCGCGGGCCGTCTACGTGGGCAGAGGGGCCGAGAGTCATCTATACTTGACGTTCCGGGCAATCACCTGCGAGCGAGGAGGCAGCATGGCTCAGGAACCGCTGGTCGGCATCATCATGGGATCGAAGTCCGACATGCCCGCCATGGAGGCGTGCACGGCCGAGCTGGACGAGCTGGGCATCCCCTACGAGCTGGTCATCGCCAGCGCGCATCGGTCGCCGGCAAAGGTGCACGAGTGGGCGTCAACGGCAGCCGACCGCGGCATCAAGGTCATCATCGCGGCCGCAGGCAAGGCGGCGCACCTCGGCGGCGTCGTCGCCGCCTACACGCCGCTTCCCATCGTGGGCGTCCCCATGAAGACGAGTGACCTCGGCGGCATGGACTCGCTGCTCAGCATGGTCCAGATGCCCTCGGGCGTGCCCGTCGCGTGCGTCGCGATCGGCGGCGCCAAGAACGCGGCCATCTACGCCGCGCAGATCCTGGGTGCGACCATGCCGGAGTATCGCGAGCGCGTCGTCGAGCTCAAGCGTCAGATGGCCGAGGCGTAGGGCACGGCCCAAAGGAGGTACGTCATGCAGAAGGCAGAGCTGCTGGAGCAGATCAAGGACGCCATGAAGGCGCACGACAAGGTTCGCCTCTCGATTCTGCGCCAGGTCAACCAGGCCATCAAGCAGGTCGAGGTCGACGAGCGCCGCGAGGTCGAGGAGGCCGACGTCACCGCAGCCATCAAGAAGCTGCTCAAGGTGACCAACGAGGAGATCGACGGCCTGCGCAAGGGCGGCGCCGAGCAGCATGCCGAGCGCCTTGCGGACCTCGAGCAGCAGGCCGATGTCCTCACGCAGCTCCTTCCCCACCAGCTTGGCGGAGAAGAGCTCGAGGCGCTCGCCGACCAGCTCGTCAAGGAGCTTGGCGCCACGTCCAAGCGCGACATGGGCAAGGTGATGGGAGCCCTCGGCAAGGCCACCAACGGCAACTTTGACAAGCCCGCCGCCGCGGCCTACGTGGGCAAGCTCCTCTCGTAGGGAGGGACGTCGTGTCTGAGCACATGAAGCACAGCGCAGCCGAGAACTCCCCCTCGACGGATGCCACGACGGAGCCGTCGCAGGACACCCGGCAGAGCCTGCACACGGGTGCCGCGCACATGCGCCCCGCGACCGACGCCCTCTATGGCGAGCGCTCGCACCGAGACGCGCGCGGGCGCTACAAGAAGTCGTCCTACGTGGAGAACGACCCGTACGGCCTGCGCCGCAAGCGCAAGCATTCCAAGGTCTTCATCATCGCCACGGCGCTGATGGTCGTGGGTGCGCTCTTCGTGCTCGTGGGTGGCATCATGTGGTTCGTGGCGCAGCGCGGCTACTCCGAGCAGGAGAAGACCAACACCGAGCTCGCCGCCTACACGACGCTCGTGACCGATGCCGACTATGACGCCGAGGCCAACCCGTCGGGCGCGCCCGTCGTGGACTGGGACGGGCTCGAGGCCATCAACAACGACGTGGTGGGCTGGATCCAGATTCCCGGCACCGAGATCAACTACCCCGTGTACCAGGGCGAGTCCAACGATGACTACCTGCGCACAAACGCCTACGGCGAGTACAGCGTGGGCGGCCAGATCTTCCTCGACTACCAGAACACCGCGCCGGGCCTCGTGGACGGCCAGAGCGTGGTCTACGGCCACCACCTGCAGGACGGCTCCATGTTCATGTCGGTGGCCGACATGGTCGACCAGGATTACTTCGATACCATCGACACCGTCTGGTACGTGACGCGCAACGCCGCCTACGAGCTGGAGCCGCTCTTCGTGTACCTCACCGACGGCTACGACGACGAGGTGCGCACCTTCCAGTTTGCCGACGCCGCCGAGCTGCAGACGTACCTGGCCGAGCGCCTGGAGGGCGCCTCGGCAAAGCGCGCGGACGCAGAGGAGCTTCTCCCCAACGTGCAGCACGTGCTGACGCTCGTCACCTGCCACTACTTCTTCGAGCAGGGCAGGACCGCCTGCGTCTGCGTCGTCAAGAGCGAGGTCAACCTCACGGACGTGGCGGCGGACGGCGAGACGAGCGATGCCGCCGCAGAGGGCGAGACGGACCAGGCCGCGGAGGGCGAGCCCGCCGAGGCCGAGGGAGGCGAGTGACATGCTGGACGGATGGCCCCTGCCGCTGGACGAGTCACCCCACGAGGAGTGCGGCGTCTTTGGCATCTGGGCACCCGGCCACGACGTTGCCCGCCTGACGTACTTTGCCCTGCGCGCGCTGCAGCACCGCGGGCAGGAGTCGGCCGGCATCGCCGTGGGCGACGGCAACACCGTGTTGGTGCGCAAGGACCTGGGCCTCGTCAACGAGGTCTTCAGTGACTCCGACATCGCCGCGATGGACGGCAAGGTCGCCGTGGGTCATGTGCGCTACGGCACGTCGGGCGCGCGCAGCTGGGAGGCGGCCCAGCCGCACCTCTCCACGATCAACGAGGTCATCATTGCGCTGGCTCACAACGGCACGCTCGTCAACTCCGACGAGCTGCGCGCCAAGCTCATCGAGCTGGGCATCCCCTTCAGGTCCAACACCGACAGCGAGGTGGCCTGCGCCCTTATCGGCTACTTCACGCAGCAGACCAACCACCTGCGCGAGGGCATCCGCCACATGATGGAGCTCGTGGAGGGCGGCTACGCCATGGCGCTCGTCCGCGAGAACGCGCTCTACGCCTTCAGGGACCCCAACGGCATCAGGCCGCTCGTGCTTGGCAAGCGCGGCGAGCATCAGTGGATTGTGGCAAGCGAGACGTGCGCGCTGGACATCATCGGCGCCGAGCTCGTGCGCGAGGTCGCGCCCGGCGAGATCATCCGCATCTCGGACGACGGCCTCATCAGCGAGGTCGGCGTGCCCGCGCGCGAGCGCGCCGACTGCATCTTCGAGCACGTGTACTTCTCGCGTCCCGACTCGCTGCGGGACGGGCACTCGTTCTATGCCATGCGCCACCAGATGGGCATGCAGCTCGCCCGCGAGGCGCCGGCCACGGCGGACGTCGTGATCTGCGTGCCCGACTCGGGCGCACCTGCCGCCGAGGGCTATGCCAAGCAGTCGGGGATCCCCTACGCCACGGGCCTCGTCAAGAACCGCTACGTGGCCCGCACCTTCATCGAGCCCACGCAGGAGCTGCGCGAGATGGGTGTGCGCCTCAAGCTCAACGCGCTGTCGTATTCCGTGCAGGGCAAGCGCGTGGTGATGGTGGACGACTCCATCGTGCGCGGAACCACGTCCAAGCAGATCGTGCGCATGCTGCGCGAGGCCGGTGCCACCGAGGTGCATGTGAGAAGCGCCTCTCCCGAGGTCACGTGGCCGTGCTTCTATGGCATCGACACCGATACGCAGGACCAGCTCATCAGCGCGCGCGAGGACGTCGAGGGCATCAGGCGCTTCATCGGCGCCGACTCGCTGGCGTTCCTCTCCATCGAGGGCCTGCTGGGCTGCGTCCCGCCGGGGACGTACTGCACGGCCTGCTTTACGGGAGACTACCCCGTGACCATCCCCAAGAGCTTCAGCGCGGGAAAGTTCCTCGAGGGATACGAGCCAAGGAGCACCGAGAAGAGCCATGTTGCCGCGCAGCTCAAGTTTGACGACCTCATGCGCGCCAAGCGCGAGCATGACGCAGAGAAGGGAAGTGCCTGATGCAGGACGGCAAGCACATCACCTACGCCGACGCCGGCGTGGACGTTGACGAGGGGGCCCGCGCGGTCGACGCCATCAAGGACGCCGTGGCCGCGACCACGCGCCCCGAGGTCATCGGTGGCCTCGGCGGGTTTGGGTCGCTGTTCAGCGCTGCCGCGCTCAAGGACATGGAGGACCCAATCCTCGTGAGCGGCACCGACGGCGTGGGCACCAAGCTGGCCATCGCCCAGCTCCTCGACCGTCACGAGACGGTGGGCCAGGACCTCGTGGCCATGTGCGCCGACGATGTTGTGGTCTGCGGTGCCGAGCCGCTGTTCTTCCTCGACTATGTGGCCATCGGCAAAATCGAGTCCCAGAGCATGGCACGCATCGTGGGCGGCATCGCAGAGGGTTGCCGCATGGCGGGCTGCGCGCTCGTGGGCGGCGAGATGGCCGAGCACCCCGGTGTCATGGACCCGGGCGACTACGACCTCGCCGGCTTCGTGGTGGGCGTCGTTGACCGGCCAGACGTCATCGGTGCCGGGCGCGTGCGCGAGGGCGACGTCATCCTGGGCCTCCCCAGCTCGGGCATCCACAGCAACGGCTACTCGCTCGTGCGCAAGGTCCTCATCGAGGGTCGCAGCGTCGAGGAACTCAACGCCTACAACGACGAGCTGGGCGAGAGCATCGCCGACGCCGTCTTGCGCCCGACGACCATCTATGCCGGCGCGCTCGTCCGTGCGCTCAAGGCGGGTGCCCCCATCCATGCGATGGCCCACATCACCGGTGGCGGCATCACGCTCAACCTCGACCGCGCGCTGCCGGCCAACATCGACGCCGCCGTGGACCGCGGCGCGGGCGAGTCCCCGTCGTGGAAGGTGCCGCCCATCATCGACATGGTCGTCCGCGAGGCCGGCCTCACGCGCGACGAGGCCTACCAGACGTTCAACATGGGCGTGGGCATGAGCGTCATCTGTGCCCGCGAGGACCTGCAGCAGGTCTGGGACGCGCTGGTAGCCGAGGGCCTGGAGCCCTTCCGCATGGGCGAGTGCGTCCGCGGCACGGGCAAGGTGGTCTACCGATGAGCATCAAGCTGGGCGTTCTTCTCAGCGGCAGCGGAACCAACCTCCAGGCGATCATCGACCGCATCGCCGACGGCTCGCTCGACGCGACCGTCGAGGTCGTCATCTCCTCTCGCCCCAGCGCCTACGGCCTCAAGCGGGCCGAGGAGGCGGGCATCCAGACGATGACCCTCAGCAAGGAGATCTACGCGGATGCGCAGAAGGCCGACGAGATCATCGCCGCCACGCTCAAACAGTACGGCGTGGACTACGTGGTCATGGCAGGCTACATGCGTATGGTCCACGAGCCCATCCTGGCGAGCTTCCCCAACCGCGTGGTCAACCTGCATCCGGCGCTGCTCCCCAGCTTCAAGGGCGCGCACGCCATCCAGGACGCCTTTGACTACGGCGTCAAGGTCACGGGCGTCACGGTGCACTTCGCAGACGACAGGTACGACTGTGGCCCCATCATCGCCCAGCGCCCCGTGGCGATCGAGGAGGGCTGGGGCGTGGACGAGCTCGAGGAGCGCATCCACGAGGTCGAGCACGAGCTCTACCCGGCGACGCTGCAGCTTCTGGCCGAGGGCCGCGTGAGCGTGGACGAGGCCACCGGCAAGGTGACCATCGGCGATGCGTAAGCGCTGGCGAGAAGAGCCGGCGGACTAGAGGCGCAGCTGGTCGGCATGCTCGGGGTAGGCCCGGCGCACGCATGCGTTGAACTGGCCGCGCATGGTACCAAAGCGGGCCTGCCACGCGCGGGCGATTTCGAGCGCCAGGAACATGGCCAGCACGACGGCAAGGTAGAACAGCGGGCCCTTCGTGCCCATGAAGAAGGCGAGAAGCGCAATGAGCGCCGCGAAGGCGACGACGACGAGCGCGCCGATCGCGACGAACTGCTTGCGCGTGGCCGCCTGATACTGCGCGATGTCGGCGCGCACCTTTTGCAGCTCATCGAGGGTGTACTCGTGCCGCTCGATCTTGCCCTCGATGACGGGGTCGAGGTTTACGGTGGGGACCTTGATGTCCACGATGCCTCCTAGCGGCGCTCGAGCACGGCGACCGTCTCGACGTGCTTGGTGTGGGGGAACATGTCTACGGGCGCGAGGCTTGCGAGGCGGTAGCCCTTCTCGCGGAGCTCGTCGATGTCGCGCACCTGTGTCTTGGGATTGCACGAGACGTACACCACGCGCGCCGGCGCGATGGCTGCGACGCTGGCGAGGAACTCCGGCGTGGAGCCCGCGCGAGGCGGGTCCATGATGACGACGTCAAAGGTGTGGGCGCCCCGCTCGCGGCGGAGGTCGGCCAGGTGAGCCGTGGCGTCGTCGCGGACGAAGTCGCAGTCGCCAGCAACGTCGTTTGCCTGCGCGTTGGTGCGAGCGAGCTTGATGGCGGGCGCCACCTGCTCGATGCCGAGGACGTGGGCGGGCGTGCCGGCCCTTCTCGCCTGCGCCGCCACACAGATGCCGATGGTGCCGCAGCCGCAGTAGGCGTCGAGGACGCGCTCGCCGCCGGTGAGGCGCGCGCCGTCGATGGCCAGCTGGTAGAGCACCTCGGTCTGGGCGGGGTTGGTCTGATAGAAGCTTGTGGGGCCGATGGAAAACGTGCAGCCCAGGAGCTTGTCCTCCATGGTGCCCGGGCCGTGCAGCGTGTGGCAGAGGCGCCCCAGGATTGCGTTGGTGCGCCGGTCGTTGACGTTCTGGACGATGGTCGTGAGCTCGGGGTGCTCGGCGAGGAGGGCCTTGACCAGCTGCTCGCGCCTAGGCAGGCGGTCGCCGTTGGTCACGAGCGTGAGCATGACGTCGTCGGTTGCCCAGCCCACACGAACGACGGCATGGCGCAGGATGCCCGTGGCACGGTCCTCGTCGTAGGCGGGGATGCGCAGGTCGGCCGCGATGCGTGCGACGTCGTTGAGCAGCTGGCGGGCGCCGGGGGCCTCCACGAGGCACTCGTTGCAGGCGACGATGCGATGCGAACCGGCGGCATAGAAGCCCGAGCGGATCTTGTGCCCCTTGCCGGGCGAGAAGGGCGTGGCCGCCTTGTGGCGGTAGGCGACAGGCTCATCCATGCCGCGGATGTCCTGCAGCGTGGCGTCATCTGCAGAGAGCGTCTTGGCAAAGAGCTCCTCCACCTGCTCCTGCTTGCGCCGCAGCTGGATGGGGTAGGGGACGGCCAGCCACTCGCAGCCGCCGCAGAACCGCGCGATGGGGCAGGTGTAGGTCTTGTATCCCATGGGCTTCCCTCCTGTGTCGCGCTTCATATGGTAGCGCACCCCGTTGCAGCAGGGAGAAGGGCGGTTCTTCAACTTAAAGGCCGCTGCAAGAAACCGCCTTGCTGGACTGTGCCTCCGACCCAGCAAGCCCGTTTCTCGCACCGNCCCGACCCAGCAAGGCCTTTTCTCGCACGAAGTCTCCGGCCGCTGCAAGAAACCGCCTTGCTGGACTGTGCCTCCGACCCAGCAAGCCCGTTTCTCGCACCGCCCCGACCCAGCAAGGCCTTTTCTCGCACCACCTCCTCGGCCCGCTTGCCGGGTAACGTCCCTGCCCTCCGCCGTCCTTCTCCGTTGCCCGAATGCATCTATGTTACGGAGCCACTTATGGGTATGGTTAAACAAGCGCTGTCGAGAAGGACGCTCGCGAGAAGACCGCTCGTCTCGTCAACGCACTTTGTCGCCTGTCAACTCCTAAGGAGGCACTCATGGCAAAAGATCAGAAGGTTAAGAACGTAGTCCTTGTGGGCCAAGGTGGCGTGGGTAAGACCATGGTGGCCGAGGCCATGCTGCACCTGACGGGGCGCACGACCCGCCTGGGTGGCCATGCTGGTACGAAGCCCACGCTTGACTACGATTCCGAAGAGGGCGCACGCGGGTTCTCGATTTCGACGACCATCGCGCCCATCGAGTGGGAGGGCACGCGCATCAACGTGCTGGACGCGCCGTGCTTCCCGGACTTCGTGGGTGACGCCTACGCCGCCATGTCCGCCTGCGAGACCGCGCTCTTCGTCATCGACGGCGGCGCCGGCGTGCAGACGACGGCCACGCGCCTGTGGTACGCCGCCGAGGACCTCTCGCTTGCTCGTGCGGTCTTCGTGAACCGCCTGGACCGCGGCGAGATAGACTACGACTCCGTCATGGAGGAGCTGCGCGAGCGCTTTGGCAACCGCCTTGCCTCCGTCACGCTGCCCATGGGCACCGGCGAGGACTTCAAGGGAATCCTCGACATCGTGCACATGAAGGCTCGCCACCTCGAGGACGGGAAGGTCGTCGAGGAGGAGATCCCCGCCGAGTACGCCGATGCTGCCCAGGCCGCCCGCGACGAGCTCGTGGAGCTCGTGGTCGAGGCCGACGACGAGGTCATGATGATGTACCTCGAGGGCGAGCCCGTGACACAGGAGGACCTGGAGGGCCTGCTGCACAAGGCCATCGTAAAGCGCATCTTCGTGCCCGTCTTCGCCGGCGCCGCCGTGCGCGAGGAGGGCATCATCAGCCTGATGAACAACATCGCCGAGTACTTCCCCCAGATGGCCGACTTCGGTCGCGTGCCGCTGGTCAACGGCGAGCAGCTCGACATCTCGCCCGATGACGACCGACCCGTGGCCTTCGTCTTCAAGTCGCTCAACGACCAGCAGAACGGCCGCCTGTCCTTCGTCAAGGTCCTCGCCGGCACCATCACGCCGGGCATCGAGCTCACCAACGCGCGCACGCGCAAGGGCGAGCGCCTGGGCCACCTGTACTCGATGATGGGCCGCGAGCTCAAGGACATGGACTCCTGCGCCGCCGGCGACATCTGCGTCGTGCCCAAGCTCGACGCCCAGACCGGCGACACGCTCTCGGTCACCGGCCAGGTCGAGGCCGCCGAGTTCCGCTTCCCCAACTCGCTGTATCGCATCGCCATCGAGGCCGACAAGCGCGGCACCGAGGACAAGCTCTACACCTTCCTCGAGAAGAGCGCCGACGCCGACCCCACCCTCAAGGTGGAGCGCAACGAGGAGACGGCCCAGACCATCATCAGCGCCATCGGCGAGGCGCAGGTCTCCGTGCTGCTTGACCGCCTCGAGGACCGCGTGGGCATCACGGCGCACACCGTCGCGCTGCGCATCCCGTATCGCGAGACGATCCGCCGTACCGCAAGCGCCCAGGGCCGTCACAAGAAGCAGACCGGTGGCGCCGGCCAGTTTGGCGACTGCTACCTGCGCATCGAGCCCAACCCGGGCAACGGCTACGAGTTTGTGGACGAGGTCGTGGGCGGCCACATCCCCAAGGGCTACATCCCGGCCATCGACAAGGGCGTTCAGGAGACCATGCGCGACGGCGTCCTGGCCGGCTATCCCATGATCGACGTCAAGTGCGCCGTGTACGAGGGCTCCTACCACCCCGTCGACTCCAATGAGATGGCCTTCAAGACGGCCGCCCGCATCGGCTTCCAGAAGGCCGTCGAGCAGGCCGAGGCCGTCATCCTCGAGCCGATGGCCCATCTCGAGGTCACCGTGCCCGACAGCTACGCCGGCTCCATCATGGGCGACATCTCGGCCTCCCGCGGCCGCGTCGAGGGCATGACCGCTGCCTCCGGCAAGCTTACCGGCATGACCGTGATCAGCGCCACGGTGCCGTACGCCGAGGTCACCGACTACGCAACCCGCCTGCGCTCGCTCTCGCGCGGCACCGGCGAGTTCGAGATCGAGATGGCCGGCTACGAGCAGGTCCCGCACGACGTCCAGGAGAAGCTCGCCAAGGACTACCAGGAGCGTCGCGCCGCCGGCAACAAGTAAGACTCGGCTGGCAGAGGCACGTCTCGCCAGTGGTGCCCGGGGTCACACAACGTGGCCCCGGGCCTTTTGTAAGTCGCTTGCAGCCCACGTGCTCTTCTCGCCACGCGCCCGTGCAGACGGTATCCTAGACAGGTCAACCAACGAGGGGAGAAGAGCATGGCGCTGTGGGGCGGACGTTTTGAGAAGGGCGTCGACGAGTTCACGCAGGAGTTTGGCGCGTCGCTCGAGGACGACAAGGCCATGGCCGCCGAGGACATCCAGGGCTCGCTTGCGCACGCGGCCATGCTGGCCAAGCAGGGCGTCATCAGCGCCGAGGACCTGGCAGACATCGAGGCCGGCCTCGCGCGCATCCGCACACAGGTGGAGGACGGCACCTTTACGTGGGACGTCAACGACGAGGACGTGCACATGGCCGTGGAGGGCGCGCTCATCCGCGACGTGGGCGACGCCGGCGCACGCCTGCACACGGGTCGCTCGCGCAACGACCAGGTGGCCACCGACATCCGCCTGCACACCAAGAACCTGCTCGCCCAGCTGCTCGAGGACAACGTGGCCCTGCGCCGCGTGCTGCTTGGGCGCGCCCGCCGCGAGATGGGCGTCATCATGCCGGGCT
>Ga0065709_1006379_pt1 | contig 11604 bp, 14 predicted proteins | sample Hoacrofraction14_2_FD_59096 | JGI IMG/M metagenome (GOLD analysis project Ga0065709, IMG submission 59096) | Hoatzin crop microbial communities from Cojedes, Venezuela, sample from fiber fraction 14 v1 | ecosystem: Host-associated > Birds > Digestive system > Esophagus > Crop | place: Venezuela... | reverse complement strand
GTGTTCGGGTTTGATGATGTGTCTCCATTGCATGAGGCTATGAGGGTAGGTAGGTCATATCGGCGTCCATGGCGAAAGATTTTCTTGAGGGCGGAAAGCTTCTTCAATCTTGCCACTAAATCAATGTACTATGAACTTGCAGGTGGCTCCAAACCCATGTACGGCGAAAGGACATTGCGTGCGAGGTCGCATGGAGAAAGCTTCATGGATTTCATTACAGCAACAGGCAACGGGCTTTATCTAATAGACGAACCGGAAGCGGCGCTTTCCGTGAACAAGCAGATGGAGTTGCTCACATGGATGTATGATACGGTGCAGGACGGTGCGCAGTGGATTGTTGCAACGCATTCCCCATTCTTGATGGCCTTCCCTGGGGCCGATATCATCGACTTCAATGATGGTCCCATCCATTCTATAGAGTATGAAGATACTGATGTCTATCAGATTACTAAATACTTCATAAACAACTATAAATCAGTAATTAACGAGCTTACAAGACCTGACGCATAATCACATTGTGCGTCATTCTTTTATCGGCCACTAAATTTTTTCACTTTTCTGGTTGCAAAAACCGGAAGAGGTGGATATTTCTATAAAAGGCATTTATATGACAATAGAAGAAATTGCAAATATGACTTGGGATGAGCGTCATGATTATTTTCAAAAATGTAAAGACGGGACAGAAGAGTTCGTAAATCCTATTGAAAATATGACGAGCGAAGAGGCTGAAGCCTATTTCGAAAGCATTGGCGCTGTCAGTTGGGATAAATTCAGTAAAAGTCTTATGGACAGAATGTTTGATGCGGCTGAACATCGATTGGGCCAACAAGGCCGAGATGTTTCAGAAAATTTATCTAAAGAGTTTGACAGTGATAAGGAGCTTCTTGATTACTATCACAAATTCGGAAGTGTTACGCACAAGGAGATGATGGATGAGATTTCGTCGAAGATATATTTTCCTGAAAATGATGAAAGATTTGGCGGCATAAGTAATGTAAAATCAGGTAAAAGGGTAACGAGTGATATGTCAGATATTGCGCAGCGTCGAATGCGTCAATATGAAAACGAAAGACATTATGAGGAACCGACAGGGACAAATGACAAATGATATTGATTAAGGATATGAAACCTTATCAGGCGGAGAACGACATGGAACTGTTTGAATACCACCTGCTTGAGAGGCAGCAGACGCATCTCCCGATGAGGATTTATGTGGATGATGGTGGGGCATATCTGCGCCATGACCATCCGCTGTGGCTATATATGTGCAATGGGTATCAGACGGACAGCCCCGTGATACCGGTGAACATTCGCGAGGCTCCCTGTATCCCATTGGAACACTATGACTTGCATGTCTCAGAATCCCATTTGGAGAAGGTCTATATCTTCATCAAGGATAACTATGACCAGATAACCGACATAATATCCTACGCCAGAACTTCCCTCGAAGCCTGGCTCAATGACTGGAACGACCGCTATAGCGAATTTTTCTAAGTCCTCAAAATGTAACCAAACCGCCATTTTTTTTGACCCTTCTGTCCTATTGAAAATCAAAGCATTACAAACTCGCAAACCACTCCTACAAATAGATCTATACAATAGATATATACAAATGATTAATCAAGTCGCAACGCAGGTGAAAAAAGAAACCCGCGACAGAATTACTGCGCAGGTCATTGATGCTTATTAATCGAGTTCGATAAAGTCTTCTGGATTGTAATAGGGATTTTCCATGCAAGTTTCCTTGAATGTCTTTGCGCCATAAGACAGCAAAAGTCTCCGTATCTTTTCGAATTTTGCAAAATCTTCCGGGCTGGTTTCGTCTGGATGGTATTCCTTTTTGTGTTTTATGCAATCGTCAATGTGTTCAATTGCATTATGTCCTAGATATGGCTCATTCGGTGACCAACCATGCTCCAATCCCCATTTAATTGTGAGGTAGTAGTTGTCTAGGTGGTCTTTGCCAAAAAAAGAAATGGATTCGCATAAATCGGAAATTCGCCCTGCTGTGTCGATATTTGGATGTCTCTCAAGCTTCTTTTTGATTGTCTTCCAGTCTTCTTCGTGAGGGCGAATACTTACATAGTCGTTTGCATTCTGCATCTCTTCCTCGCTCGGCCAATGGTCGGCGAAATATTCAATGTGAAATATGCATACCTCTCCATCAGCAAGGTCATCGTCGATTCCGTAGCCTAGGGTTGAGTTATATCCACCTGCCCAATCGAAGGACTCCATTGCTATTCTTAACAAATCTAATTCTGCATCATTTAAACGAGTCCTTGAGTTGGTTGAGACTTTGTCAATATAGAACCACGAACTATCATAACACCTCATTTCTCGTAGTTGTTTGATGCAGTCTCCTACGGGATTCGATGATTTTGAGCGAACGATATATGCCCTGTAAATATATGTGTCCCAGCCATTGAAGCGATAGAAAGCATCTTTTGGAAAAGGTATATAAAATTTGCCCGCTCTTAATTCTCCTTCGATATCTTGGCGTAATACTCTATCGAGTCTGGTTGGGTGACCATAACACATACAACATTGCTCATCGTTGCAGCTGTCTACAAACTCCATTGTCATTAATGCGATGTCATTTTGCTGTTCAGAAACTGTATATGGATAGATGAAAGGCTCAACGGGAGGATATTTATATTTTGTCAAAATCTGCTTACCATCGAGATTGAAATATGCAATCGAAAGCCCTGACCGAACTTCTATGACATCACAATCCGGCCATCGAGAAACCTCATCATAGATGCAGGGTAAAATTTCCTTTCCGTCTAAAGAAAGTGCTCCATACTTTCCATCGAAGTACTTTTCGATAATTCCATCGTTTTCTTCTTGGATTGAGCCGTCCTCTAGTTTCTGATAGTGTATTGTTGGATGTCTGCAAGTGCTGTTTATGTATAAGGAACCATCATCGTGACTCCTATATATGTCGTAGTCATTTAGTACGCGGCAGAAATATCCATCATCTTCGATAGGGGTGATTTCATCATATTTAAAGGGAATAAGGATGTTTCCGTTTTCGTCGCGGACACCCATTTTACCCATGTTGTCTTTGTTGATAATTCTTTCCATATTTCCTGTTATATTATTTTAAAAATCAACCCCTTATGGGCTCCTATCCCTTAATTACGGCCAAGGGCTGAAGTTTGACGAAGGGCTTGACAAGGTCGCGTTGCTGGTACATAACATCCTCGATGTCCTTGTATGCTCCAGCGGCCTCCTCAAGGTCATTCTTGCAACGGATGGCATGTATGATGCCCTTCGCATTCAGCTTATTTATTTCGGTTTGGAGGTCGAGTGTATTGATGGCCTGATTACGACCAAGAACCCTGCCTGCTCCGTGTGAACAACTCATAAAACTTTCGGGGTTGCCAAGACCCTTCACGATGTAAGAGGCAGTGCCTTGTGAACCAGGGATGATGCCAATTTCGCCCTTGTATGCGCGGGTCGCTCCCTTGCGGTGGACAATTACATTCTTGCCAAAGTGGTTCTCCCAAGCGGCGTAGTTATGGGCGATGTTAATCATCGGTTCAAACTTGGCTTTAGGCATAACCTCTGCGATAGATTCGCAAATTCTGTTCATCATCAGAGAACGATTGCAGAAAGCAAACCTAATGCAGTACTTCATCTCATCGAAGTACTCACTGGCAGTGGGCTCCTCAATGGGAAGAAACTCCAAGCCCCTAACCGTCTGGGAGTAGTACTTGTCATTGAACCATTTTGCTCTGTCGGCATAGTACTTGGCGACCTTGTATCCCAGATTGCGGCTACCGGAGTGAAGCATTACCCTGACATTGTCTTTCGTATCCTTCTGGATTTCAATGAAATGATTGCCGCCTCCGAGCGTGCCGACCTGATGCCTTGCAGCAGTGAGCTGGGTGCTCACCACCTTCATCTTCTCCTCCTCAAAACCTTGAGGCAAAAGTGATTCGTCCTGCAAATTCTTATGGTGGTCCATGCCAAGAGGAATCTTTGCGCGGATTAAACGCATAATGGATGTGAGTTGCTTCCTATCCATCTCTGACGCCTTCAGATTGCTCTTGATGGCGCACATTCCGCAGCCGATATCAACTCCAACGGCATTGGGTACAACAACCGCATCTGTAGCCAGCACGCCGCCAATGGGCATGCCGATACCCTCATGCGCATCGGGCATAATTGCCACATGGTGGAAAGCAAAGGGTAGGGAAGTGAGGTCTTTCACTTGCTCCATCGCACCGGGCTGAATCTTCTCCAGCCACATCTTAGCTGGAATCCTGTTATTCGTATATACTTTCATAAGCCTATAATTTCACGATGCAAAATAAATTTGACACTGCGCAGTCTATTTGCGCACTTGTAAAAACTTTTATAATTTTGCAGAAATTTTCACCATTATGCCACTGAATCGAAGCCAATTAATGCGAATTACCACCATTGACAGGTGCCTGTCTAACCACTATCGTAAATGGACTTTGCAGGATTTGATGGATGCCTGCTCAGATGCTCTCTATGAGTTTGAGGGTAGGGATGAGCCGGTTAGTCGCCGTACCATTCAGAACGATATCGCCTTGATGCGTAGCGAGAAATTAGGCTACAATGCTCCCATTGTAGTAAAGGATAGAAAGTACTACGCATACGAAGACCCAGATTACAGTATTAAGAACATACCAATCACAGACGAAGACATCACAACTCTAAACCAGGCGATGGATGTGTTGAAGCATTTTCAGATTTTCTCGCAGTTCAGTCCGTTCAGTGACATTATCAACCGTCTTGAAGACCATATCTCCGTCGTTGCTAAGCATAATATACCAGCCATAGACCTGGAGAAGAATAACAGGCTAAAAGGCTTGCAGTATGTGAGTGAACTCTACGATGCCATCACTCATAAGGAGGCATTGCGCATAAAGTATAAGTCATTTAAGCGTAGGGAAAACAATCCATCGCAGATGATAATATCCCCGTATCTCCTTAAGGAATACCGAAATCGCTGGTTTGTTATATGCTATAATTCCAGGGTTAAGAATGACATTTCAATTTTGGCTCTGGATAGAATCTATAGAATTGAACATGATAAGTCCCTGCCGTTTGTGGAGAATACTTTCTTCGACCCTATACATTTCTTTGATGATGTTATTGGCGTGACAAAGAGTATTCATTCCAAGCCTGCATACATTACCTTGAAGTTTGATGCTTCTCAGGCTCCGTATGTGATTACTAAGCCATTGCATTCATCTCAGGTGGTCACTAAGGTATATGAAGACAATAGCATTATGGTGAAGATAAATGTGGTTATGAATCTAGAGTTGGAACGGGATATCATCGGTTATGCGGAACACTGTGAGGTTATTGGTCCTAAAATTCTTCGTAGGCGTATCGCAGAACATTTGCGACAAAGTGCAGCCATCTACAATTCTCTAGATAGAGGTCAAACAAAGTAGAGAAACGCTACTTTTTCGCAAAAAAATAACATTTTTTCAAAAAAGTTCAAATTATTTTTATCTGCGCAAGTAGATTGCGCACTAGCCCCTCATCTTTGCACCAGAAAATGATTCACAGTTCTTTTTAATACTTAGATGACGGGCTGCCGTATTAGTGGGTTACTTCATTCGGAATTCTCGGCAATTTCGTGCCTCTGGGGGAGGGGCCTGCTCAGAGAGTGCCTTAACGGTGTTCCCCTTTATACGAGCCTACTGAGCCCGTTGCGCCCGTCATCTTTTTATTATAATTAAAGAGGAAACATTAAAGGAAAGACATGAAATTTGATTCACTAGTAAAAAATGAGGGAATAGGAAAGAACTACGAGGGCGGAGAGGCCTTTCGTATGGATGCGTATATGGAACTCTATACGGCTGTCGTTGCGTCAACCTTGAGTGCCACCACATACGAACAGCCGGATGATAGGGTAAAGCGCATTAGCGAACTTGTAAAGAAAGTCGATGCGGAGTTCGTTGCTAAGCTGGCTGTCTATACCCGCACTATGATGAATCTTCGTAGTGTGCCTCTTTTGCTCGCGGTAGAACTGGCCAAGGTTCACAATGGAGATGACCTAGTAGCCCGTACTGTTGGTTCCGTTGTTCTTCGTGCTGATGAAATCATGGAACTGCTCACATGTTATCAGTGGCGTAGGTCTGCAGCGGATGGGTACAAAAAACTAGGGCATCTTTCCCGTCAGATTCAGAACGGACTTGGCAGGTCGTTCAACAATTTCAATGAATATCAGTTTGCGAAATACAATAATAGCTCGCGCGAAGTAAAACTCCGAGATGCGCTGTTCCTTGTCCATCCCAAGGCTAAGGATGATAATCAACAGGCGATTTTCAATAAGATTGCATCTAACACATTGGATACCCCTTATACCTGGGAAACAGAATTATCTGCTCTTGGACAGAAACAATTTGATTCAGAGGAAGATAAGCGTAAGGCGTTCAGCCTGAAATGGCAGGAACTGATTGCCTCCGGTAAGCTGGGATATATGGCTATAATGCGTAATCTGCGCAATATTATAACGAGCAAGGATATGCCTGCCGAGGTGATTAATGAGGTTATTAAAAGGCTTACAGACAAGCAAGGAGTTAGGAATTCCAAGCAATTACCGTTTCGCTTTCTTTCGGCGTATAGGGAAGTCTCCCGCGTTGATAGTGTGTGGACACAAAGCATTATGGATGCTCTTGAAGACGCCATAATGATATCGGCTGATAACATTGAGGGTTTTGATTATAACACTAGGGTATTTGTTGCGGCAGATGCATCTGGGTCAATGACTTGGTCCGTGAGTCCGAGGAGCACAGTTCGTTATTATGACATTGGCTTTCTTCTAGCGATGATGCTTAAAAGCTGTTGTAGCCAAGTCATAGGGGGAATGTTCGGCGATATTTGGAAGACTATAAATCTTCCCAGTGGAAAAATTCTTTCCAATGTTGAAGCAATGTACAAGCGCATGGGAGAGGTTGGCTGTTCGACAAATGGACATTTGGCTATAGACTGGCTGTGTGATGAGAAAGTCGTTATGGATAAGGTATTTTTCTTTACTGATTGCCAGTTGTGGGATAGTAATAACGAAAATGCAAGTTTGCGTAAATCTTGGAAAAAGTACAAGACTATTGCACCAAAAGCCAAACTGTATCTTTTCGATTTGAACGGCTATGGACAGTCTCCATTGTCCCTTGCGGAGAAGGATGTGTACCTCATCGCGGGATGGAGTGACAAGATATTTGATATCCTAAGCGCAATAGAAAAAGGAAGTTCGGCCATAGAAGAAATACAAAAAATTCAGATATAAAATGGGCGGTTGCCGTTTTTCATGGTTACTTCGTCTATAAGGTCCGTACCGTGCTAAATGCCGGAGAGGCCTTTACCCCATGGAGCCCATTGCACCGACCTTTTTTTCTGCCCAACGCAGGAGCAATCCTCGCTCATCCGCTTCGGAATGCTCCTGTAGGCCTGCCCAGAAGGGGAGAGACTATGTCGCTACGCTCATAGACTCTCCCTTATTTCATCACTGTTGACAGGATATCTTGAAAATAATCCCATTTCTGGTTGCAAAATCCGAACAATCTGGATAATTAAAGTATGAGCACCCAGAAAAGCATAATGAACATAACAATTCAGACTTTAGTCGAAATCGCAAGAATCTGCGATAAGAACTTGATTGATGTTGTTATGGCAGATTTCCTAAGAAGTGGCGGTCTTCTAAAATGGCATGTGCCTCAAAATCAGACAGACCTTGGAGGCGATAATGCAGATGAGAATCAACTTGTATGGGATTTAGGTGACTATATCTCAAAAGATTCTTTTTCCAGCAAGTACAAATTCATGCTTGTGTTTGCTTATATGCTATGCGGAGGCTCAGTAATATTGGAAAATCAACACTTTACTTCGTTCAATATAGCTATATTTAATAAATATATTGCAAGTTCGGAGCTGCTTTCATTAGAAGACTGTCTCCAAATAGCTAAAGCATTGCTAAGTTACCAAAAAGAGCCAAAGGAGATTTTTCCCGAAATCAAAGAAAATAGCCAACAAGTATAATATTAAAAAAAGCACAAATAAATAGATGGATTCATTGCACCTTGAATATTGGAGCGGCTTACTGCTTGATTATCTTCGACTTTATGAAGAAGATAAGAAGTGGTGTCAAATAAAGATACGGAAACATGGTGAGGACTTCGAGATAATCGTTCATCGTCGTAATGACTTCTTTGAAATAATGGTTGGGGATGTTTGGCGAGGTTATAAGTTTTGGTATGATTTCCCCTTTACGATAGAAGTGGATTCCGAAGGAGAGATATTAAACAAAGATGAAATTGTTGACGGAATTTTAGAGAATATTGATTTCTTTGATAACCTGACAATAAATGTTGATTTCTCCAATCTTCGATATAACCTTCGGAATCTAAAATCCAACATTGAAATTACTCCCGAAGAGTGGGAAGAAATAAGTAAAGAACTTAGAACAAGAACAACCTTGGAACAGTTAGGAAAATTGATACCGAAAGAGTAACTAATATATTATCCCCAAAAGATATGGCAACGAAAAATAACATACCCCAGCCCCTCAATGAAATGGCCCGATTAAGAAAAACAACCACAGGTCTGCCCATGGTAGTTTGCCTTAATCCAGATGATGGAACTAGCACAGAGCCAAGAATAAAGTTTCAAGACAACACAAATGACCACATCAATCCAGGGGCATTGGTTCCAATGTCCATTGACCCTAAGGAGCCTAGGATATTGGTTGCGAACTATCAACCAAACCATCCAAGCGAGGATATCGCAAAGCTCAAACAATGGATTACCCAAAACTACGATGCTCTACTAAAATACTGGAACGGAGACATCTGGGAAGATGAATTAATAGATGCAGTGAAGCCCCTATAATCCCATTCCCTAGTTGCAAAATCCGAACAAGCTGGATATTTAGAATATGATTACATTAGAAGAAATAGACAGGCTCGGCAAACTAAGTGATGATGAATTTTTAGATTACATCAAGGAAGGTCACAAAAAGATGCTTGCCGAAGGATACAAGCAAACCGCTGAACCATCTCTCATAATAGACATGAGCATTGAAGAGTTTTGTAAAAAGACCGAGGCCAAAACTCTCGACCAATTCAATGAAGGTATATCTAAAATATTGCGTTAACGACTAAAATATCGCGCTATGACAAATCAAATGAAATTCAAAGGAATATATGTTGGGCATTCCTTGCCAGGATATGAACTTAAACGTGAGAAGTGGTATTCCCATGTAAAGACAGAAAAGGGTGAACTCCGCATCATTGTTTCGTATGATGAAACTAATGATACACCTTTCTTGGTTAAACAAATCGCGGTGCAACTAAAAGAAGGCTTTACCACTATTAGATGGTATGATGTTTTTGAAGGCGAAAACCCCTTTCAAACACTAGATGAAGTTAAAACCTTTGCTCACACATTTACAGAGAATTTACTTCAGTACAGAAAGGCCCTACTTAGCTTTTTTGCACCAGCTATTAAGGAGAATCTCATCCAAATATAAATATCTTCAGCTAACAGATATGTCGAATAAATGTAACACGCATCAGCCTCTAAATGAAATGGCCAGATTCGAAAAAGAGATATCGAGGTTGCCAATGATTGTCAGCATTAGCCCCGATGATGGAACAAGCACAGGGCCAAGACTAAAGTTCCAAGACAACTCAAGTGACCACATAAATCCGGAGGCGTTGGTGCCGATTTCCATCGACCCGAAAGAGCCTAGTATACTGCTTCCGAATTACCAAACCAACCTTCCAAGCGAGGATATCGCAAAACTCAAACAATGGATTACCCAAAACCACGATGTCCTACTAAAATACTGGAACGGAGAAGTCCTGGAAGGCATATTAATGCGTGACGCAAAACTTAATGTTTGAATTCAGCGCACACTGTGTGGCAAATTGCTAAGGCCTGTCCGGCAACATGCTGAGAATCAACGATATACGCAATTTGGGTGCGGTAAATTTGCGGTACCCAAATTGGGTAACTTGCTGTCTCTCAATGACTTGCTGGACAGGGCTGTGCCTGCTACGAAAAATGAAAGAGCACATCCTTTATCGGGACATGCTCTTTTTCGCCTTTAATGTTTACTCTTTATAAATAGAACTCAGTGCGTTGTTAACGCTCTTCTGCAAAGGTATAAAGAATATTTGTAATTCCAAGAGGGGCAAACAATTTTGTGATTTTCCGCACGGGATTGACATCGGAATCGGCCTCTGATGGGGGGCTGGCTTGGCAAACGGGGGTAAATTTGTCGTTTTGTTATGCTGGAGGGGGTTCTGTGGCCGTTTTCGATGGCGATGGCTGACGGGNTAACGGAATTTTTGCTATCTTTGCGGAGAATTAGTGGTGATTTGTGCTGCTTGCAGCCACTTTAAATAATTAGCTAAATTGTATTATGAGTAAATCTGATGTAAATGCGCAGTTCGCTGCGACCATTCCCTCAATCCTGGAGGTGAAGGAAGTTTTTCTGTCAAACAGGAAGTTGTATCTGACCCCTACGCCGGTGGACAATAATCTGGCATTCTTCGACAATCGGATTTTCGCCAAGGCTACCATTGGCGCTTATCTGCGATGGTGGACGGAGTATGCAGATGTGTCAACTGAGATGGATGAGAATGGGGTAAGGTGGTACATCTACCGCTTTGCCGGTAGTCCGCTGAGTGGCAATAACGAGTGCTGCTGGGTGAGCGAGGCAGGGGAGACCAGATACTCCAGAGTGGGGTATTTCCTCCCCGTGTGGAGTTCGTTCGTAGAATGCATTCGCTCCTCGGTGTCGAATTGCTAATGCCTGTCCGGTAAAGCCCTGTGATTCAATGATATGCGCAATTTGGGTACGGTAAATTTGCGGTACCCAAATTGGGTAACTTGCTGCCTCTCAATGACTTGCTGGACAGGGCTGAGAAATCCAAGAAAAAGGGAGCCGCGCGAACGACTCCCCTAGGATGATGGAGATATAGATTACAACTTGATTGGGTTGCTCTTGCTAGCGTTTCCGCCAGTAGCCACGAACCTTTTCTTCCTTGCCATTGCGCATCCGTTTATAGGAATGCACCCTGACACGCGCTGTTGTCCTACCTCGTAGGCGTCTTACAACGCATCTGAGTTCTAGTCTTATAAACAACATTTTGTTAACAGGATATTAAAGCGTGAAAAGAACGGGTGGGTCGTACAGAGAGCCTTCATCATCCTTATCTAAATAGCAAAAGAGCACACCCCAACAATTAGGTATGTGCTCTTTTTTGTTGTTCTTTTTTTTGGAATCGGACCGATTCCATTATCCTGTTAACATTGCAAATGTAGCAAGAATATTTGATATTTCAAAGGATGCCAACAATTTTGTGGATTTCCGCACGAGACCTTGCCAAAATTTCCGTCAGGGATTGCCATCGGGATCGGCTCTGGGGAAGGGTTTGGCTTGGCAATAGGGGGTAAATTGATCGTTTTGTTATGCTGGATGGGCTTCTGTGGCCGTTTTCGATGGCGATGGCTGACGGAATAACGGAATTTTTGCTATCTTTGCGGAGAATTAGTGGTGATTTGTGCTGCTTGCAGCCACTTTAAATAATTAGCTAAATTGTATTATGAGTA
>Ga0065709_1029852_pt1 | contig 11613 bp, 8 predicted proteins | sample Hoacrofraction14_2_FD_59096 | JGI IMG/M metagenome (GOLD analysis project Ga0065709, IMG submission 59096) | Hoatzin crop microbial communities from Cojedes, Venezuela, sample from fiber fraction 14 v1 | ecosystem: Host-associated > Birds > Digestive system > Esophagus > Crop | place: Venezuela... | reverse complement strand
TTGATGGGTGGTATTGGCCGAAAACGTATCATGACTACTCCCGACGGTTTGAAACAGACTGGAAAGACGACATGGCGGCTATGGTTACAGCGGCCCGAAATCACCCCTGTGTGATTCTGTACTCAGTGGGCAATGAAGTTTCAGAGACGTCGGAACCTAAGGGAATGGCAACCTGTCAGAGGCTTGTGGATTATCTACACGTGCTGGACGATACCCGCCCGGTGACGGCTGGTATTAATGTTCTGTTGAACGTTTATGCCAAAAGGGGGGTGGGTGTTTACCGTGAAAGAGGAACTTATTGTCCGGAGCCTTTGCCGCCGGGCAGGGCTTATCGGGAAAAGAAAAGCGGATCGGCATTTTTTAATGCGACTGTCAGCAAGCTTGGACGTTTGTTATTTCTTGTGAGCAGCGGAAAAAAAGGCGATAAAGCGCTTGAGGGCGCTTGCTCTCTGGACATCATCGGATTAAATTATGCTTCTTCTCAGTATGATTATCAGGCGGAGCACCATCCGAAACGTATGTTGGTAGGCAGCGAAACAATGGCGGCGGATTTGCCGTATAATTGGGCGCGAGTACAGAAATATACTCAACTGATCGGCGACTTTGTCTGGTCTGCATGGGATTATCTGGGAGAAGCTTGTATTGGCGACTGGACCTATCATTCCTATCCGGGTTTGCCGCTTTTAGCGGGGCAGGGCATGATTGATATTACAGGTAAGCCCTTAGCAACAATGTATTTTATGCAAATTGTGTGGGGGCTGCGAAAAACGCCGTTTCTCTGTGTACGACCGCTGAATCATGCGCATGAAAAGCCGGAAATCGGCGCCTGGCAATTCACAAATGCCATTGACAGTTGGAACTGGCAGGGCTATGAAGGCGAAAAGGCGGTTGTGGAGGTTTATTCTGCAGGCTCTTACGTTCGGCTTTCACTGAATGGCCGTCCAATCGGGAAAAAGAAGCTGAAAGATTTCCGGGCTATATTCCATACCGTTTACTGCGAAGGAACGCTGTTAGCGGAAGCATTGGATGAGACGGGGAGGGTGCTTTCAACATGTTGTCTTCAAACCGGATCTAAGGAAACCATTCTGACAGCTGTACCGGAACGCACCGTTCTTAGCGCCAACGGGCAAGATTTGTGTTACATACCCATTGAATTTACAGATGATTCCGGGCAGTTAAAGCCGTCGATCGAACAGCCCGTATCTGTGAACGTAGAAGGCTGTGCTACGCTGGTGGGATTTGGCAGTGCATGTTGTAAAACGGATGAAACGTTTACGGATACACAGCATACAAGTTATCGCGGTCGATGTCTGGCGGTTCTTCGTGCAGGAAGAGAAAAAGGCGTTTGTCATGTTACAATAACATCTGCGGACACAGATCCCGTGGACATTCAAATTGAGGTGAACTGAAATGAAGAAATTTCAAGTATTTGGTGCCGAGACGCCGGAAGAATCTCAGCGTGAACGCAATCATAAGGCACTTGCACGCCGTGTAGCAGCAGAGGGATTCGTGTTGCTTAAAAATGATGGGGTCCTGCCGCTCATTCCGTGCAAAATTGCTCTGTATGGACCGGGCAGCCGCCGCACAATCAAAGGCGGCAGCGGCTCCGGTGATGTACATGAGAGACATAGTGTTACCATTGAGGAGGGACTTAAAAACGCGGGCTTCTCATTTCCCACGACGAAATGGATGGATAACTTTGAAAGCAAATATCAGGCTGATATTGCCGCATGGCGTGCGCAAGTGGAAAAAAGCATTGAACATTACAAGCCGTGGGACATGATTAAAATGTTTGACACCATCCACGAGCAGCCCATGCCGTATCCATCTTGTACTCCTGTGCTGAATGAGGATTTGACAGATGAAACGGATACGGCGGTTTATGTGCTGTCCCGACAGGCAGGAGAAGGTACAGATCGCTGCGTGGAAAAAGGTGATTATCTGTTTTCGGACATAGAAATTGAAAGCCTTAAATTACTTTCGGCGCATTATAAGAAACTAATCCTCATTTTGAACTGTGGCAGCGTCATGGATCTCTCAATTCTGGACGAGACACGAATCGACGCAGTACTCTTCTTCGGGCAAGGCGGAATGGAGGGCGGCAATTCTCTGGCGGATGTGTTGACAGGTGTGACTACGCCATGTGGAAGACTTACCGACACGTGGGCGTACCGTTATACTGATTATCCGGCAGCTGACACCTTTGGACATCGCAATGGCAATCTGATTGACGAGGAATATTCAGAAGGGATTTATGTAGGTTATCGCTGGTTCAGCACGAAGAACATCCTTCCGCGTTATCCTTTTGGCTACGGTCTCTCCTATACATCGTTCTCGTGCACCGCCGACTCAATAGAGCAAAAAGACACGAAAATTACTGTAAAAGTGTCTGTTAATAATACAGGAAGTCAGTACAGCGGCAAGGAAACAGTTCAGATCTACCTCCAAAAGCCCGATGGCGCAATTGACCATGAGTACTGTGCTCTGGCAACGTTTGGAAAAACGCCGCTTCTTGCACCCGGTGAAAGCTGCACACTTGACCTCACATTTGACCTTGCAGAACTTGCGACCTTTGATGAACTGCGCAGTGCGTTTGTCCTGGAAGCCGGTTCATATACTCTTTTAATGGGCGAAAACGTGCGGGAAGCTGCCCTGTGTGGAACGGTGGCGTTAGATAAGGAGCGTATTGTTGAGCAAGTTTCATTTATCGGCACAAATGAGCTGTTGGACGACTGTAAGTATGTGCCTTCGGCTAAGGCTGCGGCTGCTCTGGAACGCCTCACGGATCGAGAAAAGATTATGCTGGTAACCGGTGGCGGCGTCTCGATTTCTGCCTATAATAATGTCATGGGGGCAGCAGGCAGCACTACCACGAAACTCTTGAAAAAGGGAGTGCCGAATATTGTTTTGGCGGATGGCCCCGCCGGGCTGAATGTGACACCTGCCACGGCCACCCAGCGCGACGGCACGCCGAGATTTCCCGGCGGCTTGCCTGACGAGTGGAAGTGGGGCTGGCTGCTTAAAATGGAGAAGCTCGTGACCGCCAAACCAGGCAAAGGACGCTTTGCGTACCGTTATATGACCGCATGGCCGAGTGCAACACTTTTGGCACAGACATGGGATACCGCGCTTCTGCACGAGGTGGGGTGCGCAATCGGCAGAGAAATGGTCGAAATCGGCGTTTCAGTGTGGCTGGCTCCCGGCATGAATATACATCGCAACCCCTTGTGCGGACGCAACTTTGAGTATTACTCTGAGGATCCACTGATTTCCGGGAAAATGGCAGCAGCCATCACGAACGGTGTTCAGTCCGTTGGCGGTGTGGGTGTCTCGATTAAGCATTTCTGCTGCAACAACCAGGAGGACAATCGGATTCATGTTTCCTCCAATGTATCTCAGCGTGCCTTGCGTGAAATATATCTGCGCGCATTTTATATCGCAGTCACTGAAGGAAAGCCATGGACTGTAATGAGCTGCTACAACCGTGTAAATGGCACCTACGTCTGCAACAGTCCTGATTTGCTGACACACGTACTGAGGAAAGAGTGGGGGTATAATGGCCTTGTAATGTCTGACTGGACCGCTACCTGTCAGTGCTCACACGCTCAAGCCATCAATGCTGGCAACGATCTGATTATGCCGGGCGGCAGGGAGGTTCAGAAGGCCTTGGCGTTGGATTTACAAAACGGTGTACTGGACAAGCGGGCACTGAACATGTCGGCATCCCGTGTTCTGGATTTAATCTTTAAGTCCTATACTTGTAAAGACTTTTAATAGCACAGGAGGATTATTTACTATGAACGGGTTTACCAATGATTTTCTCTGGGGCGCCGCAACTGCCGCAGCACAGATTGAAGGCGGGTGGAACGTTGAAGGGCGCACTCCGTCTATCTGGGATGTTGCGCCTGCTTCCAAAATCAAAAATGGTGATAGTTGCCACGAGAGCTGTGACCACTTCCATCGCTGGAAGGAGGATGTCGCGCTCATGAAAGAACTCGGACTGAAGTCTTATCGTTTTTCTGTTTCATGGAGCCGCGTGATTCCGGAAGAGGGACAAATTAACCGAGCCGGAATCGAATTTTACTCAAACCTGGTGGATGAGCTTCTGAAAAATGGTATTGAGCCCATTGTGACCATTTTTCATTGGGACATGCCGGTCTGGGTCTACCGAAAGGGCGGATGGCTCTCGGAGAGCATCATTCCACTGTTTCACGAATACACGCGTGTGCTGGTCGATGCGCTCTCGGACCGTGTACAGTGGTGGATTCCCATGAACGAACCACAGTGCTTTATAATGAACGGCTATATGCAAGGTGAACATGCACCGTTCCGTCACAATTATCTGGCTCTTTCCAGATTGACGCGCATCTGCATGCTTGCTTTTTCGGAATCTGTGGAGGAAATACGTAGTCATGCAAAAAGAACGCCGAAAATCGGCATCGCGATGGCATCAGGAGCGTTTGTACCGGCAAGCGAAAAAACGGTCGATGTGGAAAAAGCGCGGAGACAGACAACCGAAACAGGTCTTGGACTGATGTCAAACTGTTGGTGGATGGATCCCATTCTCGCCGGCAAGCCTGTGAGCGCATACGGCGTTTACCATACCAATACGAAATTTCTGGCAAAAATTCATCAGCAGCTAGACTTCCTGGGACTCAATATCTATCAGCCGTTTAACACTGCGAATTGGGGCGGAGACGGAAGCAAGCCTGTTCCCGGCGCACCTAAAACCTCGATGGGCTGGATCATAGATGAACGTGTCATGTACTGGGCTGTCAGATTTCTCTATGAACGTTACAAGCTGCCGATTATGATTACGGAGAATGGCATGGCAAACGTTGATGCTGTTTCGCTGGACGGTGGCGTACATGACCCGCAGCGTGCGGATTTTATGAAGCGGTATCTGCGGGAACTAAAGCGTGCGGTTGATGAGGGTTATCCTGTTATTGGGTATCAGCATTGGTCGCTTCTGGACAATTTCGAGTGGGCCGAAGGCTATGACCCTCGCTTTGGCCTGATTTACGTTGATTATCCAACGGGAAAACGGATAATGAAGGATTCTGCGCAAATATATAAACATATTATCGAAACCAATGGAGCCGAACTGTAAATAGGCAAGTCTTAAAGACTAAATATATACAGGAAATCAAATGGCGGAATTGTCGAGAAGAAAATCGGTAATCGACATAATGATAAGGCCTTCCTTGGAGTGGTGCTTTGGAGTGTCTTGATTTACAAGGATGATTTTGGCCCGGCGAGTTGGTATTTTGTATTTCTTTGTATGGCATCGGTTGTGAACAGACCGATGCCGATTTTTTGACGGTTGCGACCTTTCTAACCAAAAATCTAACCAGCCATTGACTTGTATGGTTAGAATGGTTAGAATGTGGTTAGAAAGACAAGAGAGGTGATCCTATGATGTTTCAGGAAAGCGAAACCGTTGAATTAAAGTCTGCCGTAACAGATGGTATTAAGAAAGAGATTATTGCTTTTGCCAATTGCGAAGGCGGGAAATTAATTATCGGGGTCCAGGATGATGGGACGGTCCTCGGACTGAATGATCCGGATGGATCGGCGCTGCAGGTCAGCAATATGGTCCGGGATGCCATCAAACCGGATTTGACGATGTTTATACATTATGAAACATTAGATGCTGATGGTAAAAAGATTGTGACTATTGATATTCAGCAGGGAACAGAACGTCCTTATTATATTGCAAAGAAAGGACTTCGACCGGAAGGCGTTTTTGTTCGCCAGGGATACTCATCCGTACCGGCTACCAATACGATGATACGACGCATGATTAAAGAAACAGACGGTGACCATTTTGAGGATATGCGCTCTCTGGAGCAAAATCTGACTTTTGAAGCTGCGAAAGAGGAGTTTTCCGGGAGAAATGTTGCATTTGGGGAAGCGCAGATGAAGACACTCGGAATGATGACGCATGATGGTATTTACACGAATTTAGGATGTCTGTTATCGGATCAGTGTGTTCATACAATCAAAGCAGCTGTCTTTGAGGGAGCTTCTCAAAATGAATTTAAAGACCGAAAGGAATTTTCCGGCTCTCTGTTCCGTCAAATGGAAGATGCGTATAACTTTATAGATTTTCGGAATCAGATTCATTCGACGTATGACAAATTATACCGGGTCGATCGCAGGGATTACCCGGAGAATGCGGTGAGGGAAGCGTTACTCAATATGCTGGTACATCGGGAATATTCTGTCCGGGCCAGCAGTTTTATCAGCCTTTACGCAGACAGGCTTGAATTTACCTCCATTGGCGGTCTTGTGAGCGGCGTTTCTTTAAAGGATATTACGATGGGAATATCGGTATGTCGAAATATAAAGCTGGCAAATGTTTTTTATCGATTGGGTTTGATAGAAGCATATGGAACCGGAATAAGGAAAATGATGGAGGCTTATGAGGGAACCGGTAAGAAGCCTGAAATTGCTGTTTCTGATAATGCTTTTAAAATCATTCTTCCGAACCTGAATATTTTTGATGATCAGAGTGAAAATAATATAGAGAATAATGACCAGGCGGAGACGGTGATTTCCCTGGCAAAAAAGCAGGGGGACTTTTCAAGAAAGGATCTACAAAGTGTATTGGGAATCAGCCAGACAACCGCGGGACGGCTGCTGAGACAGATGCTTGATAAAGGGCTGATCATCCAGAAAGGCTCAGGTAAAAATACTCGTTATCATCTTGCTAAGTAAAAGGCAATTTGCAGTTTTTGCAAAATGGTCCCCAACTTGGGGACCATTTTTACATAGGCAGGTGAATGAGGCACATGTAGCATACGGTTCCGACTGCAATGGAAAGCAGCATGCCGAAAATTGCGAGCGGAAGTGCTTTGCCGAGATAGCGGATGTATGCGGAAAAGCGGCTTTGAATGCTTTTGTAATTTTACGTCTTTCAAAATTTTCCATAGAGAAAGCAGACTTCTGTTTGTATTATATGAAAAAGTCCTTGACAATCCGTCTCGGGTGTTGATGGTTGGTGCTTTTTGTCGATTGAAAAAAGTTATCAGTTTGACAGAAAAAATTCAATGCCATATTATCTCGAACGTTTTTGTTTGGCAAATCGATTATTGATTTAAAGAATTGATGTACGCCTCCGCCACCTTCATGCCGTCCATCGCGGCGGACAGGATGCCGCCGGCGTAACCGGCGCCTTCACCGGAGGGGTACAGGCCGCGAAGGTTCGACTGGAAGGTCTCGTCACGCACGATGCGTACCGGCGAGGAGCTCCGGGACTCAATCGCTGTGAGCACGGCGTCCGCCCGGTCGAAGCCGGGAATCTTGTGACCAAAGGCTGTAACACCGTCTGCAAGGGCTTCGGTCATGTACGTTGGAAGAAGGTCGTGCAGGTTCGCGCGGCAGACCTTTCCGGTAAAGCTGGGCCGGATGCTGCCGAACTCGGACTCGGCATCCGTCCCGCTCATGAAATCACCCACGAGCTGAATCGGAGCTGCATAGTTACTGCCGCCTAATTCAAAAGCCTTTTGCTCCAACAGGCGCTGGAAGTAAGCGCCGGCGAGGAGTCGGCCGTTTTCCTGCTCCAGAAGTTCGGGGCAGTGCTCGGTCAAATAGTTAAGCGCATCATCTGCCGTGACGTTGACAAGCAAGGCCGCATTGGAGTTCACCTCATCGCGGGCATAACGGCTCATGCCGTTTACCACAACGCCGCCTTCCTCTGAAGCGGAGGCAATCACCACACCGCCCGGGCACATGCAGAACGTGTAAACCGAACGGTCATTCGCGGCATGATGGGTGAGCTTGTAGCTGGCGGCGCCCAGATTCGGGTTACCGGCGAAGCCGTGATACTGGCATTCATCAATCATGCTTTGTTCGTGCTCGATGCGCACGCCCATGGCAAAGGGCTTGGCCTCCATGTGAGCACCGGCTGCGGCCAGCATCTCGAAAGTATCGCGCGCACTGTGGCCGATGCCAAGAAATACGGCCCTCGTTTCTATTAATTCATCGAAGTCCTTTGAGCGGATTAAAAAGTTGGCGTTGTTGGTTAAATCGGTATCCGAATGGTGATCTGGATTTTTCGCAGCAGAAACAATCCGGATGGCTTTGATATGTCCGTTCTCATCCAACTCCAACCCGGTCAGCTTGGTCTGAAACCTGACCTCGCCGCCCAGAGAGAGGATTTCTTCTCTCATGTTTTTGACGACCTGCTGCAGGCGGTCGGTGCCGATGTGCGGCTTATTGTCATAGAGAATCGTCTCCGGCGCACCGGCCTTGACAAATTCATTTAATACGAAGTGGCCGCGCAGGGACGGATCCTTGACCAGAGAGTTGACCTTGCCGTCTGAAAATGTGCCGGCACCGCCTTCACCGAATTGAACGTTGGATTCTGTGTCTAAAATCCCGCTGTCAAAGAACTTTTGTGTATCGATGGACCGCGCCTCAACCGGCTTGCCGCGCTCGATAATGAGCGGCTTTAAGCCGGCCCGGGCGAGCAAAAGCGCGGTAAAAAGGCCGGCGGGACCGAAGCCCACGACGACCGGCCGGTCAGAGGGAAGCACCCCCGAAGAAAGGGCATGGATGGCATAAGCCGGGGCGGTGTCAAAACGGGTCCAGTTCTTATGGCGAGAGGCCCCTTTTTTCCAAAGCTTGTCCTCCTTCGCGGCGGAGGCGTCAACCGTGTAAATAAAGTGCAGCTTGTCGTTCCCGTCGCGGCGGCGGGCGTCGATGGAGCGGTGCCACAGTGAATAGGTCAGCGGATGCAGCTCGGAAATGCCCAGTTCCTTGCGGATCGCGGCCTCGAGGGCGGCCTGCTGGGCCTCCTTGTCCGGCATGATGGGCACTTTCAAATTCGTAATTCGAATCATGTTTGTCTCCTGTAATTAAAGAGGAGCCGCGGCTCCTTTCGGACAGTATAGACAAAACGGCCCGTGAAATCAAGACTTGGGCGCCCAGTCCCTTTACATCAAATTCCCGGGTGTGGTAAAATATGGGGAATGACAAAGAAGGAGGTCTCTTTCGATGAAAAGCATGACGGGCTATGGCCGCGGCGAGCAGGATACCGACGGACATGTTTTTACAGTAGAACTGAAAACGGTGAATCACCGGTATCTGGAGCCGTCGGTGAGGATGAGCCGGGGGATGAACACCCTCGAACAGACGGTGCGCACCATGCTCAAGGAACATTTGTCCCGAGGCAAGGTGGATGTGTTCGTGAACTATCAGAATCATAGTGACAATCAGGGCACCGTTTGGGTGAATGAGCCCCGCATGCGCGCCTATCTTGAAAGTCTGAGGGCATCGGCCGCGGAGCTTGGCGTCGAGGATGACCTTAAGCTGTCACAGCTGGCCATGCTGCCGGACGTGCTGTCGGCCGAAGCGGAGAAGGAGGACATGGACTTCCTGCGTCCGATTCTGGAGGCGGCTTTGTTAAAGGCGCTTGAACAGCTGGATGACATGCGCCGGAAGGAGGGCGAAAACCTGAAGGCAGACCTCAAGGTGAAGCTTTCCGAGATGGAGACCGAGGTGGCCGAGGTTGAGAAACGCGCACCGCTTGTGGTCGAGAACTATAAGCAGAAGCTTTATGAGCGCATCGAGGCGAACCTGGACCGTGACAAGGTGCCGGCGCTCGACGAGGGGCGACTGGAGTCGGAGATTACGATTTTCAGCGACCGGTGCTGCATTGACGAGGAAATTACCCGTTTGAAGAGCCATCTGAAGCAGTATCGTGCGCTCATCGAAAAGGAAGAGCCGCTGGGTCGCCAGCTGGATTTCCTGACGCAGGAGCTGAATCGTGAGGCGAACACGATTTCCTCGAAGGCCAATGACCTGGAAATTACGAAGCATGCGCTGAACATGAAGAACATTATCGAGAAAATCAGAGAGCAGGTGCAGAACATTGAGTAAGTTTGTCAGTGTGGGCTTTGGCAGTTACGTCGATGCGGACAAGGCGGTCGCCGTGCTGAATCCGGACTCGGCGCCGATCCGCCGGAAGATTCAGGAAGCAAAGGAAAACGGAAATCTGGTGGACTCAACCTACGGTCGGAAGGTGCGCACCGTCATCGTGATGGAAAGCGGCCAGCTTGTCACCTGCGCGATTTCGACGGACACGCTCGCGGAACGCTTAAATAAGGACTAAACCGGCTGAGACTATACTAATATCACTTTTTTGGAGGCGCAGTATGGAACAGAAGAAGGGCAAATTGGCAGTGATTTCGGGCTTTTCCGGCGTTGGCAAGGGGACGGTGGTTCGGAAGCTTTTGGAGAAATATCCGTATGAGCTTTCGGTGTCGGCAACGACCCGCAGCCCGCGTCCGGGCGAGGTCGACGGTGTTTCGTATTTCTTCATCACCGAGGAAGAGTTCGAGCAGATGATTGCCGAGGACGGCTTCTTTGAGTGGGCTCGCTATGTGGAACACTATTACGGCACGCCGAAGCAGTTTGTCTTCAATAAACTGGCTGAGGGAAAGGACGTGATTCTCGAAATCGAGACCGTCGGGGCCCTCAAGGTGAAGGATGCCTATCCTGAGGCGATGCTCATCTTCATGCTGCCGCCGTCCATGGAGACCTTGGCGCGGCGCCTGAGAGGCCGCGGTACGGAGTCTGAGGAGGTCATCAGCAAGCGGCTTAGGAAGGCGGCTCTCGAGGTGGAAAAGATCAGCAAGTATGATTACATCATCGTTAACGATCAGCTGGACGAGTGCGTCGAGGAACTGAACCATATGATTCAGACCGGCGAGGGGACTCGACCGGAGGACAGTGAATTGTTGAAACAGCTCACACAAGAGGCTGCACCCGAGGAGGCAAATCCACAGGCAAGCACGCAGCAGAAAGAGCCGAACGAGGAGGCCTGAAGGCGGCCGCCTGAACTTAAGAAAAAGCTTGAAACACAGCGGAAAATTTGATATAATCGTAAGGCTAGTTATACCTATTGAACTTACATTTGGAGGTTACACATATGCTTCATCCTTCTTACAGTGAATTGATTGACCATGTCAATCATGTGAATGACGAATTGGGCGAGCCGGAAATCCAAAGCCGGTACACGCTCGTTATGGCGGTGGCCAAGAGAGCCAGAGATCTGGTCAACGGGGCGCCGCTCATGGCACCGGACGCGGCGAACGGCCGTGTGATCGGTCAGGCCGTGGCTGAGATGGAACAGGAGAAACTGGGTATCATCGTGGAGCCGGCGGAAGAACAGGTTTCGCTCGAGGATGCCGTACTGGAGGATGTCCAGTTCAAATCCGCAGCGGACGAAGACTAAGAGAACGCATATGCCGGGCTTTGCGAGGATTATTGTCGATATCCACCATCAGATGGTGGACCGGATTTATACCTATCGCGTGCCCGAAAGTCTGGATGGAACGTTGAAGGCGGGCTGCCTGGTTGAGGTGCCTTTCGGAAAGGGCAATCAGCCGAAAAGGGGCTACGTACTGGAGGTTTCCGATCAGCTCGGGGAAGACAGCGAGGGGTTTGACGTTGCTAAGATTAAAGAGGTCTTGTCGGTGATTGGGCAGGAACCTCTTCTTAGTGAGGAAAGTATCCGGATTGCTAAGCGGATGGCGGAACGCTACATGGCGCCGCTTTCCAGCTGCTTATCGCTGTTTTTGCCCAAGCTTCCGCAGGCCGAGGAGA
>Ga0065709_1029851_pt1 | contig 11621 bp, 10 predicted proteins | sample Hoacrofraction14_2_FD_59096 | JGI IMG/M metagenome (GOLD analysis project Ga0065709, IMG submission 59096) | Hoatzin crop microbial communities from Cojedes, Venezuela, sample from fiber fraction 14 v1 | ecosystem: Host-associated > Birds > Digestive system > Esophagus > Crop | place: Venezuela... | reverse complement strand
TCCCGGTCTCTGCGCGGACAGTTGATTCCGATCTGCGCGTGGATCATTATGGCGGTGAGCCTGAATCTGGTCGTCGGGATCTCCGGCGAGTTGAGCCTGGGTCATGCCGGATTCATGAGCATCGGCGCGTTTTCCGGCATTGTGATGTCCGGATGGCTTCAGAATGCCTTCCAGATGGAAAACGAAACCGCCCGCCTCGTTTTCGCGATTGTGACCGGCGGCATTATGGCCGGGATTTTCGGATTCCTGATCGGGATTCCGGTGCTTCGGCTCCGGGGTGACTATCTGGCCATCGTGACGCTGGCGTTCGGCGAGATCATCCGGAACGTGCTGAACTGCGTGTATGTCTCCGTGGACGAAACCAGGCTTCAGTTCGGGTTCATCAATCCGGATCTGCCCGGAAAGATTCTGCTGAACGGGCCGAACGGCGCGGTCGGCGTATCGAGAATTTCCACCTTTACCGCCGGGTTTGTGCTGATTTTGATTGCCCTGATTGTGGTCCTGAACCTGATCAACAGCCGCACGGGCCGCGCGATCATGGCGACCCGGGATAACCGGATTGCTGCGGAGTCGGTCGGCATCAATGTGACGAAGTACAAGATGATCGCTTTTGTGACCGCGGCGGTGCTGGCCGGCATGGCCGGGGCGCTGTACGGGCTGAACTTCTCCACGCTGGTGCCCGGCAAGTTCAAGTTTGACCAGAGCATCAACGTCCTCGTGTTCGTGGTGCTGGGCGGAATCGGCAACACGCTGGGCTCGGTCATCGCCGCGACGGTGCTGACCATTCTGCCCGAAATGCTTCGCGCCTTCTCCACGTACCGGATGCTGATTTACGCGGTGCTGCTGATCGTGATGATGCTGCTTACCAGCACGCCGGCCAGCCGCGCGTTCTTCCTGAATCTGCGGGGCATGTTCCACCGCAAGGATCTTCAGGACACCGTCACGGCGGAACAGGGAAAGGGAGGTGACCGGGCATGAGCGAACCCATCAGAAAGAGAAACGCGGAAACGCGCATGGTTCCCGTTCCTTCCCAGTCCATCATTCCGGAGCGGGATATTGACAAGATGCCGGTGCTGGAATGCAAGCATCTGGGCATTGATTTCGGCGGCCTGACGGCGGTCGAGGATTTTAACCTGACCATCGGAAAAACCGAAATCGCCGGGCTGATCGGCCCGAACGGCGCCGGGAAAACCACAGTGTTTAACCTGCTGACCAAGGTGTATGAACCCACCCGCGGCTCCGCCATGATCAATGGCATCGACATGCACGGCATGGACACCGTGCAGGCGAGCAAGCACGGCATTGCCCGGACGTTCCAGAACATCCGGCTGTTCTCCAACATGACTGTGGAGGACAATGTGCGCATCGGGCTGCACAATCAGGTGAAGTACAACATGGTCAGCGGCGTGCTGCGCCTGCCGGGCTACTGGAAAAAGGAAAAGCAGCAGCATGAAAAGGCGCTTGAGCTTCTGAGCATCTTCGGCATGCAGGATATGGCGGATGTCCGCGCGGGCTCCCTGCCTTACGGCGCGCAGCGCCGGCTGGAAATCGTCCGCGCGCTGGCGACGAATCCGAGCCTGCTCCTGCTCGACGAGCCGGCCGCCGGCATGAACCCGCATGAAACGCAGGAGCTGATGGACAATATCATCAAGATCCGCGACGAGTTCCAGATCGCGGTCATGCTGATCGAGCATGACATGAATCTGGTCATGGGCATCTGCGAAGGTATCTGCGTGCTGAACTATGGCCGGATCATTGCCAAGGGGACCGCGGAGGAAATCCAGAAGAATCCGGTGGTCATCGAGGCCTATCTGGGCAAGCAGAAGGAGGCGGAAGCATGAGCGAGAACAACGAAGTCATGCTGAAGATTGATGATATCCATGTGTTCTACGGCGCGATTCACGCGATCAAGGGCGTGTCCTTCGAGGTCCGGGAGCATGAAATCGTCACCCTGATCGGCGCCAACGGCGCCGGCAAGTCCACGATTCTGAACACGGTCGCGGGCCTGCTTCGCCCCCGCAGCGGCAGTATTTACTTTGAAGGGAAGAACACCGCTTCCGTCCCGGCCAACAAGATGGTCGGGCTCGGCATGGCGCTCTGCCCGGAAGGCCGCCGGATTTTCCAGCAGATGACCGTGCGGGAAAACCTCGAGATGGGCGCGTACAGCCGCCCGAATTCGGAAATCGATCCCGGCATTGAGGATGTGTTCAACCGCTTCCCCCGCTTGAAGGAGCGCGAAAAGCAGATCGCCGGCACACTGTCCGGCGGTGAGCAGCAGATGCTTGCCATGGCGCGCGCGCTGATGAGCAAGCCGAAGCTGATGATGCTCGACGAGCCGTCGATGGGCCTGGCGCCCATCCTCGTGGAGCAGATTTTCGACATCATCCGTGAGATGCACGCCGCGGGCACGACGATTCTGCTGGTCGAGCAGAACGCGCAGATGGCGCTTTCCATTGCGGATCGCGCGTATGTGCTGGAAACCGGTAAAATTGCGATGTCCGGCCCGGCGAAGGACCTGCTGCAGAACGACGACGTCCGCAAGGCGTATCTGGGCAGCTGACAGACATAAAATCAGGGGCGACCGCAAGGCCGCCCCTTTTGAAATGCCGGAAATTATTTTCCGAGGTAGTTGTTGTACGCGTTCTGATACAGCTCGATGTAGCGCTCCACGCCGATCGCCTTGGCGGTCTCCTGGAAGGTGTTCCAGCTGTCATCGGTCACGCCGTTCTTGACGAAATCGGTGAAGGATTCTTCCATGAACTTCTTCAGCTCGGTGTAGATGTTCGAGGCTTCGACCGCGTCATCGTTGCTCATCTTGCTCAGGTCGCGCAGGTACTGGTAGGACTTGTATTCCAGCACGCCGGCCTCGGCGTACATCTGGCTGTCCTCATAGCGCTCCACGCGGTGCGGCGCCATCTGATAAATCGCGGAGTAGTATTCGCCGGGGGCGAAGAACTGGCCCATGGTCACGGGCACGAAGTCGTACAGGCCGTTGTTTTCCGGAATATTGATGACTTCATACTTGCCTTCGTCGTTCAGAATCAGCTGCTCGCCCATCTTGCCGTTCAGGGCGACCATCATGGTTTCGGTTTCCAGCTGGGCATCGATCCACTTCAGCGCGGCTTCGGGGTTCGAGCAGGTGCTCGTCAGGTACGCGCCGGCCGTGGGCACTTCCAGAATGGAGGAGACGCAGGCTTTGTACCCGTCCGCCACCGGGGGCAGGATGGACTTGTAGTTCTCGATGTTCTCCGCGGCAATGGCGGTGTTGATCAGGCGCAGATAGCAGAAGTAGCCGACTTCGCCTTCGTTGACCTTGTTGGCCCACAGGTTCGAATCCTGCGTCAGGGATTCCGGATCCATGAGGCCTTCCTCATACAGGGTGTGCAGCCATTCCACGCACGCGCGCCAGCCGTCCTGGGCGCCGGTGAACTGCACGGTTTCGTTCTCGTCGATGTAATAGTAGTAGGTGTTCTCCGGCACGCCGAAGGACGCGAACTGGTTCCAGATGGTTTCCGGGCCGAACTGCGTGAAGGACGCGGAGAAGGGATACTTCATACCGGCTTCCTTCATCTTGCGGAGCATTTCGGTCACTTCGTCAATTGTGGTTGGGGCTTCCAGCCCGAGCTCGCCCAGTTTCGTGGTATTGACATACCAGGTGCCGGAGTGATTCACGTTCTGGGCCATCAGGTAGCCGATGTAATAGCTCTTGCCGTCGGAGGCGGGGATGGAGTCGCCGGCGTTGTTCATGTTCAGGCGGCTCAGGTAGTTAGGCATGATGTCCTCGGTCAGGTACTCATCCAGCGGGAGCAAGAGCCCCTGGGACACACCATATTCTTCCACATCCACGTTGCCGCGCAGAATCATGTCGGTCATCTGGCCGGAAGCGAACATCAAATTGAGCTGGGTTTCCCAGTCCGCGTCCTTGATCATGCGGAAGTCGACATGGATGCCGGTCTTTTCCTCCAGTTCCTGGAAGAACCACAGGTTGTTGAAGTCGGTGTTCTGGTTTTCCAGCGCGTACTGGAAAGCGGTCAGGGTCACCTTCTCTTCGCCTTCCGCCAGCGCGGGCAGCGCGAGCAGGACGCACAGAGACAGGGCCAGGAGCAGGGCGGTCAGTTTTTTCATGGGTCATTCTCCTTTCTTTTTATCAGCTCTGCCGTGATGCGGCAGCACTTACCACATTATCCCTTCAGGGAGCCGATCATGACGCCTTTGACGAAGTACTTCTGCATGAAAACATACAGAAGCACGGCGGGTGCGGTGGAAACCACGATGCAGCAGTACTTGGCGACTTCCGCCTTGCGGAGCGCTTCCTGCAGTCCGCCCAGATTGTCGGCGTAGGCTTCGAAGAAGGTGTCCGAGGAGCCGGTCGAGGACAGGGACGCGAGGATTTCGCGCAGCACCGTCTGCAGGGGGAATTTGCTCCGGTCCTGCAGGAAGACCAGCCCGGTGAAGTAATCGTTCCAGCGGGCGACGCCGTAGTACACGGCCAGCACCGCCACAATCGTGCCGGACAGCGGCAGCACGCACCGGAAGAAGTAGATGAAATGGTTCGCGCCGTCCATGACCGCCGCCTCGTAAAGTTCATTCGGGATGGAAGTCTGGATATATGTCCGGGCGACCATCAGGTTCCACACGGAAACCAGATTGATCAGGATGATCACGGTGCGCGTGTTGTACAGCCCCAGATCGCGCACGTTCAGGAAAATCGGAATCAGGCCGCCGGAGAAGAACATCGTGAAGGTGATCAGAAAATTGACCAGCGACCGCCCGGCAAATTTCCGGCTCAGGGCATATCCGGCCGCCAGAGTGATGAACACGCTCAGGGCGGAGCCGACGAGGGTGTAGACAATCGAGTTCAGATAGCTGGTCCAGAGCTCGCTGTACTGGAATACGGCTTCATATCCCATCAGGGAGAAGTCGACCGGGGCGATCAGCACGCGCCCCTGGAGCACCGCGTCCGGGTCGGAGACGGAGGCGATGATGACCAGCCAGAGGGGGTACAGCGTGATGAACAGCACAATGATCCAGAAAATCGTGTTGATTACATTGAAAATCCGGTCCGATCGGGTTTCCCGGATCCTGCTCTTTTTGGCATGGGCAATGGTCATGTTTTCCCTCCTTTCTCAGAACAGGCTGATGTCGCTGACCTTGCGCGCGAACGCGTTGACCAGCACGATGATCGCGAAATTGATCACATTCAGGCACAGGCCGATGGCGGAGGTGTAGGAATACTGCGCCTTGCCCAGACCCGTGTTGTAAACATACACGCCGATGATGTCCGAGGTGCGGATATTACCGGAGGTCTGCATCAGCAGGGCCTTGTCCGTGTTTGAGGAGAACAGGGACCCGCAGGAGAGAATCAGCATCATCACGGATACCGGAATCAGGTGCGGAATGTCGATGTGCCGGATTTTGTTCCACCGCGTCGCGCCGTCAATCGTGGCGGCCTCGTAGAGCTGGGGATCGATGCTCGTCAGGGTGGCGATGTAGAGAATCGTGTTCCACCCGGCGTTCTGCCAGATGTCCGACCCGATGAAGAGCGGACGGAACCATTGCGGCTCAATCATGAAGTAAATGCTTTTCCCGCCCAGGGCTTCGATGACCCGGTTGACGATGCCGCTGCTGGGAGAGAAGAAGAGGTACAGCATGCCGGCGAGGACGACCGTGGAGATGAAATGCGGCACGTAGATGGCGGTCTGGGAGAATTTCTTGAAACGCTCGCCGCGCATCTGGTTGAGCATGATCGCCAGCAGAATCGGGATCGGGAAACCGAACAGCAGCCCGTAGAGATTCAGCAGGAAGGTGTTTTCGAACATGCGCCCGCAGTAATAGGAGGAGAAGAACTTTTTGAAATGCTTCAGCCCCACCCACGGACTGCCCTGAATGCCCATGGAAAACTTGTAGTCCTTGAAGGCGATCTGCACGCCGTACATCGGGAAGTAGCAAAAAATGATGAAGAAGACCAGCGCCGGGAGCATCAACACCCACAGCTGCCAGTCCCGGCGGACCGCCCGGCCGAACCGGTAGGAAAGCGGCAGACTGCGGCCCTTTCCCGGATTTTTGGATAACATAAACAACACCCCTTCGCTTCCTGAGAGGAGACATATACCATCCGATTGACAATCTTATCTTTGCACGCGAAGCGGGTTTTGTCAACGCTTCCGGGGGAGGATGACAATAAATGATGAACTGGATGGCCAAAAATGAACCGGATCAACCATGAACGGGCGTTGATGAAGACCGGCGTTCCGGAGTATAATAGATCCGGTCAGAAATGAAAGGAGGAGCCCGCATGCTTCCGGAAACCTCGGTTTTATATCACTTCGAAAATCCGGTGTTGTCCCGCGTGCTCGCGGAGGCGGAGCGCGGATGCCGGAATAATCTTTGCATGTTCGGAGACAGGCAGGTATTGGTCGAAGGCGGCGGGTACCGCAAAATCTGGCTGGAAACGCAGCCGATGGGCGGGGAGATGTACGCTCTGCGGAATATGGAGGCGGCCATCAACAATCAGCGGTTCTTCATGGACACTCAGCGGGAGGACGGGAGAATTGCGGGTTCTATTGAGTGCACGGAGGATGGGATCATTCCGCAGTTCAACAAGCTGCAGGGGTTTTGCTTCCCGTTCCATGCCTTGAATATGTATTACCTGATCGGGGAGGATACGGAGTATCTGGACAAGCTGCGCATTTGTCTGGAAAAATTTGACGCGTGGCTGTGGAAAACCCGGAAGGACCCGAAGACCGGGGCGCTGTGCTCCTGCTGCGTGTATGACACGGGAGAGGATCACGCCGCGCGGTATCTGGACGCGCCGAACTACTGGGAGGCGGACGCTTTGCCCGAGGGATTCCGGTCGGTGCCGATGGCGTCCATGGATATTACCTCCTTTTCGTATGCCTGCCGGAGCACGCTTTCGGAAATCGCGCGCATCCGTGGGGATCGCGCGGAGGGCGCCTGGCGAAAAAAGGCGGAGGAAGTGGCGGAGCTGATCCGCCGGGTTTTCTGGGACAATGACCGCGGCGCCTGCTTTGATATTTACGCGGACGGGACGCGCGCGGATGTGCTGTGCCATAATACCCTGCGGTGCATGTATTGGGGGTCGCTGTCTCCGGATATGGCGGCACGGTTCACTTTGGATCATCTTTTGAACCCGGAGGAGTTTATGACCCCCATGCCTCTGCCCAGCGTCGCGGTGAATGACCCGGCGTTCCGGAACGCGCCGGAAAACAACTGGAGCGGGCAGTCGGAGGGGCTGACCTGGCAGCGGGCGATTCACGCGCTCGAAAACTACGGGTTTTACCCGCTCGTGACCCGGCTGGGGAAGCGCCTGTTTCGGGCGATTGACGAGGCCGGAGATCATTTTGTGCAGCAGTATGATCCGTTCACCGGCGCGCCGTCGCTGGTCGACAACGAAACGCACCAACCGATTCCGGAGGGCGCCGCAGGCACGCCGCAGGAGGATTACGGGCCGACGATGCTCGCGGTGCTGGAATATGCCGCGCATATGTACGGTATCCACCCGCATCTGGGAAAGGTATGGTTCAGCCTTTGCGGCGGGGAAAAATACACCTGGGAATCCCGGTTCTACGGGCATCTGTATACGATTGAAAGTGACGGAAAACAGGCTCGGATTTTCATAGACGGGGAGGAAAAGCAGGTGGTTTCCTGCGGGCGTCGAATCATTACCGATACGGATGGCAATATTGGCTGTTCAGTGCCGATTGAACAGGCGGAAATGAGGGAAGAAGCGGAATGAATTTTCCGGAGATGATCCGGTTGCTGATGGAAGCCACCGGGGCGGTCGCGTTTGCCTGCTCCGGTTCGCTTCTCGCGATCCGGAAGAAAATGGATTTGCTGGGCATTTGTATCATGGGCGTGGTGACGGCCGTGGGCGGCGGGATGCTGACGGATATTATTCTTGGCATTCATCCCCCGGCGCTGTTTCGGAATCCCGGCATGACGGCGCTTGCGGCGCTGACCTCGGTGGTGGTATTCCTGATCGCAAAATCCCATGTGAATCATCCGGAGCATACAAAAACAGAGCATCTCGGAAAAACCGCGATGCTCATTGCGGACACGATCGGGCTGGCCGCGTTCACGGTGGCCGGGGTCAGCAAGGCGCGGGTCAACGGATATGACAGCCTTTTCCTGCTCGTGTTTCTCGGCACGCTGACCGGCACGGGCGGAGGGCTGATCCGGGACCTGCTTGCGCAGGAGCCTCCGTATATTTTCACCAAGCATATCTATGCCAGCGCGGCCATTCTGGGCAGCCTGGTCTGCGCGCTTTTGTATGATGTGATCGGGGAGGTGCCCGCCTCGGCGGCGGGCTGTGCCGTAGTGATCATCATCCGCGCCCTGGCGTCCCACTTCCGGTGGAATCTGCCGAGGGTGTCGGATGAGGCGTGACGATTTTATTCTTCGTAGGCCATATACGCGATTTCCGTCAGTCTGTTCAAAAAAGAATCGGTGTTTGTTTCACCGTCAATATACTGATCAATCGCCCGTTCAAATGAATCGCTTCGGGCACCGCCGTACATCGGATACAACTGATTGACGGCGATTTTTGTGTGTTCTGCCAGATTCCGGTAAATAACCAGATCCTCCGGAGAAATGGTCCATGCGGTGTTTTCAAGGTTTGTCAGTTCTTTTTGCAATTTCTGCAGTTCTTCGGACTCGGCAGGGTCGCCTCCGGCTTCCCGGACGGCGGCTTCCATTTCCTCGAGTTCCGTTCGCAGGGATGCGGAATCTTTTTCATACCAGTCGGGTCGTACCGGGTCGGAAATGGTTTGATCCAGCGTGTATTGAAACAATATATCCTGGTTTTTGTAATAGTATTCCAGAAACAGCAGCGCCTCTTCCTTGTGGCCGGAGCGCGGGCTCAGCACGAAAAGATCCGCGTAAGCGGCGCAGTACTGCGGTGAATTTTCCGTCAGGGAAGGAGGCAAGAAGGATTCCACAAGGTCCGAGTCATTGAAACCGGTCGCGAAATTTTGGGAGTAAGCCATGATCAGCGGAGTCTTGTCTCCTTGGTTATCCGATAATAGCCTTTTTCTTGGATGGACTCGTCTGTCTTAGCCACACGATACCGGTCATACAGGGCAATATTTTTGATTGCCAAGTCAATGTCCGGATTCACATCCCGCACGGCGGCGGTCATGATTTGAAGCGCTTCCCCGACGGTCAGGGGGTTGGCGTCCGCATAGGCTTCGCCCTCCGAATACTGCAGTAATGCGTGAATTCTTTGAGTAAGATCGTCCCAGTTTTCACTTTCATTTTTGTCCGGCATGTCTGGGATGTTTCGGCCCACCTGGATTGAGTTTTCGTTGAGTCTGAGATCGTATTTGTATTCCTCTCCTTCCGGTGCGGTGTAGATTTCATTTAGTCGGCTGACCTGTTCATTCGTCAGTTCCATGACTTTTTCAACAGCGATGACCGGTGCGGTTTCCGCCTCGGGGATATTGATCGGTACGGAAACCTCGATGGTTCTCCCGTACGCCTGATAGGTTTCGTTCCATTCACTTTGAGTGTGGTCTTTTAATTCGGTGACCGGATATGTTTCCTCTGCGGCGGCAAGTACCGGCAGCAGCATCAGGCCGATCAGCAAAGATTTCAGCAGTTGGTTTGTTTTCTTCATAAGATTACCTCTTAAGCAGGATATTCAATCATTGATCCCGTTTCCGGTGACGGGAGTGCTTCCTTTTGTAAAAGAAGCGCCCATAGTTGATTGATTTATTGCCGCATTACTTAATCCCGCTCAGATCACACTGATCCAGCCAGCTTTCGGCCGCGGCGCAGACATCCCGGAGGACGGAGGGATCGAACGGGGTGCGCAGGTCCGCGTTTTCGAGCAGGCGGGTGAAGGTCTCGCTGCCGCCCTGACGGGTGTAGGCCATGTAATGTTTCCAGGCGTCCTTCTGATCTTTTTCTTGCAGGGCCCAGATTTCCAGCGCGACGGTCTGGGCGAGACAGTAGTCAATATAATAGAAGGGCGAGGTATAAATGTGGTGCTGGCGCTGCCAGCCTTCGCCGTCGGCGTAGAAGGGGATGTCTCCGTCCAGCCGGAGCCAGGGCATGTAGACACCGAGCAGTTTCTTCCAGGTTTTATGCCGCTGCGCGGGGGTCATTTCCGGATGCAGGAACACTTCGTGCTGGAAATGATCGACCATCGTGCCGTAGGGGATGAAGGTCAGCGCGGAGGCCAGATGGCTGAAGTGGAACTTTTGCGTATCCTTGCCGAAAAAATCCTCCGACCAGGGCCACGCGAGGAATTCCATGGACATAGAGTGCACCTCGCAGGCTTCCAGCGTCGGCCAGACTGTGCTCTGCGGAATCCGGTCCGCGTTCATGTACATGGCGAAAGCGTGCCCGGCTTCGTGCGTCACGACCTCGACATCGTGCTGCGTGCCGTTGAAATTGGCAAAGATGAAGGGCACGCCGTAATCCGGCAGGCCGTCGCAGTAGCCGCCGGACTGTTTGCCTTCCGTGGACAGAAGGTCCATCAGATGATACTTCAGCATGGTGGAGAAGAATTCATCCGTCTCCGGGGAAAGCGCCGCGTAGAACTTTTTCGCGGCGGCGACGATTTCGTCCGGATTGCCCTGCGGGCGGGGATTGCCGGAGCGGAACTCCAGCGCCGCGTCCGAGAAGCTGAGCGGGTAGGGCAGGGACAGGCGCTCCGCCTGCAGGCGGTAAATCTTTTCCGCGATCGGCACCACGTATTCCCTCACCGCCGCGCGGAAGGCTTCCACGTCCTTCTGCGTGTAGCAGTTCCGCTCCATGCGGTCATATCCGAGCGGAATATAGTTTTCGTATCCGAGCTTTTTACCCATTTCGTCCCGCAGGTGGGTCAGCTGATCATAAATGTCGTCCAATTCTCCCTGATGTTCCTTGTACCAGGCGCCTTCCGCCTTCCACGCCGCGAGGCGGGTTTCGTCGTCCGCGGAGTTTTTAAAGGGGGACAGTTGGGACAGGGTGTACACCCCGCCCCGGAACGGAATCTGCGCGGAGGCGAGCAGTTTGGAATATTTTGTGGTCAGCTCCGCTTCTTTCTGCATTTCCGGAATCAGCTCCGGCGAGAAGGACCGGAAGGAAATTTCCGCGTTGATGAACATGATTTCCCCGTACTCCCGGGCAAAATCCGCCCGGAAGGGAGAGGACAAAAGCGCGGCGAGCCACTGATTGCTGTATTCCCCGATTTCGGGCATCACGCGGTTCCACCAGGCTTCTTCTTCATCATAAAAGGTGTCCCGCGTGTCAATGGAGTGGCGAATATAGGAAAGGTTCCGTTCCGTGCGGATGTGGCGTTCCAGCGCCTGCTCGCGCAGGAAGACTTCCTTCGCCGCCTCATAGTTTTCGGCGTTTTTTAAGTTTTCCGCGCACGCGGCGAGATTCTTCTTGATTTCTTCCGCGTCCGGGCGGGTGTAGGGCATATCCGGAAAGGAAACAAGGGTCTGGGTCATGGTATTTTCCTCCTTTGATTTCTCCGCTTATTTTATCCCCGCGGGAAAGGGAGTGTCAACCGGGAGTTAGTGTAAAATAGTTCTGGGAGAAATGTGCTCTTAATGCGTTTAATAAGGCAAGGAAAGGAGGGTAAGAGAGAATATCAGGTGACATACTAAAAA
>Ga0065709_1029850_pt1 | contig 11623 bp, 8 predicted proteins | sample Hoacrofraction14_2_FD_59096 | JGI IMG/M metagenome (GOLD analysis project Ga0065709, IMG submission 59096) | Hoatzin crop microbial communities from Cojedes, Venezuela, sample from fiber fraction 14 v1 | ecosystem: Host-associated > Birds > Digestive system > Esophagus > Crop | place: Venezuela... | reverse complement strand
CAGGGTGAGCGTATCCACATTCGCCTTGAGTTGGCGGAGCTTCTCTTTGGCGGTAACGCCGAACTTTTGCTCTTCGTCTATAATGAGAAGTCCGAGGTTCTTGAACTCGAATCCAGGGCCGAGAATCTTGTGCGTTCCAATGAGGATATCTATTTGCCCTGCGGCTAGTCTGCGTTTTATATCGTTAATCTGCTTGGTGGTCTTTAGACGGCTTACATATTCGATATTGCAAGGGAAGTCCTTAAGTCGGGAGTAAAATGTGTTATAGTGTTGCAGGGCCAAGATTGTGGTTGGGACTAAAACGGCCACCTGGCAACTATCCGCAACGGCCTTAAAAGCGGCCCTTATTGCTATCTCAGTCTTACCAAATCCTACATCGCCGCAGATGAGTCTGTCCATAGGATAAGGCTCTTCCATATCCTTCTTTACAGCCTTGGTTGCGGCCTCCTGATCGGGGGTATCTTCGTAGATGAATGAGGACTCAAGTTCGTCCTGCAGGTAGGTGTCGGCAGAGAAGGCGTGACCCTTGGTCGCAAGCCTTTTTGCATAGAGAGCGATTAGGTCGCGGGCTATGTCCTTAACCTTGTTCTTGGCATTTGATTTAAAGGTAGACCAAGACTTTCCTCCCAACTTATTGATACGAGGAACTTCACCGTCTGCGGAACGGAAACGGGAGATTTTATGGAGCGCGTGAACATTCACGAACACCACATCTCCGTCCTTGTAAATCAGCTTCACAACTTCCTTCAGACGACCCTTGTCATCGAGCATTCTGACCAGCCCTCCGAACACCCCGACACCATGGTCGATATGCACCACATAATCGCCAATATTAAAGGAGTTCAAATCGTTCAAGGTTAGCTGCTCCGTCTTCTCTACACTACGCCTGATTCTCACCCTATGGAAGCGGTCAAAAATCTCGTGGTCGGTATAGCAGCAAACCTTGTTTTCGGAGTCGATAAATCCGGCGTGAATGTTCTTGTTTTTTACGAATTCGGGGATGCGTCCGTTGTTCTGGGCAAGGATGGATTTTACCCTCTCCAGCTGGGACTCTTTTTCGCCGTAGATATAGACCTTGTAATTGTTCTCTATCTTGGTGGAAATATCTGCCGAAAGCAGTTCGAAATTCTTGTTGAATACGGGTTGCGGAGAGATGTGGAAGTTTACCGTATCGTGGTCCTCCCCTATCGGCGAATCGATGTAAACCCTCTTGAAAGGGGTAAGCAGGGGGAAGAACTCCTTATCCTTATATACATCAGACGAATCCAGCCAGACAATGCTGTTCTTTGGAAGAATCTCCACTATTGACTGGGTATCTTCCGATTCGGATAAATCTGCAACTATCTCAAATTCAGCGACTTCGCTGGATGAAATCTGGGTGTTTGCATTGAAGATGTGGATATCTTCCACCTCGTTCGCAAAGAAGGAAATGCGGTAAGGCTCGTTGTTGGAATAGGAGAAAATGTCCATTATTGACCCACGGATTGCGAACTGTCCGGGGTTGGAAACGAAGTCTACCCTCTCGAAATTCTGGGAATAAAGGGTCTCGGTGAGGTTTTCCCTGTCGATTTCATCTCCTTTCTTTATCTTCAGAATGGAGTTTTTGATGTTCTTGCGCGAAGGAATGAGTTCTTCCAGGGCCTCTGGATAGGTCACAATGAAGCACAAATCGGACTTGCCCTCCAGAATCTTGGCTATGGCGGCAGTCCTCTGTACACTTAGCGAGGACTTGTAGTTGCTTCGCTCAATCCCCTTCCCCGAATGCGGCAGGAAGAATACTTTATCCCCTTCTACAAGGTTGTAGAGGTCGCCTGAAGCGTATTCTGCGGCCTCCTGATTGGGTAAAATTATGAACTGAAGATACTTCTGCGCTACCTGGCTCAGCACGAACCAGCGGGCCGAGAGAAATAGCGAAGAACAGAATATTTCGCTATCGCGGGATATTCTGTCTATTAGTTCAGCGGAACTTTTTGAACTTATTAACATTTACCTATAAAATAGGTTAATAAGCTGTTGAAAACCCTGTTGATAACTCAAATTTTAATTGGGTAAAAATGGGATTTTGAAGTTTTAAACTGTTTTTTAAAAGTCCATCAACAAGGTTTTGAACAGTTTTCAACATAACTAAATAATTGTATATCAATAAATTATAGCACTTTTTCAACAAATCAACAAACTTAAAAATAATATCAGATTTAAAAGAAAAAAGAACTATATTTGTATTTGAGTTTAAACGAAAGCCAATGGACGATTTCAATCCTCATAATACAATCGAGAGCAAAGATAGTGAATTTGAGGGAATTATCCGCCCCCAAGAACTGGAAGATTTCACAGGCCAGAGCGAGATAGTATCCAACCTGAAGATTTACATCCAGGCTGCCAAGATGCGTGGTGAATCCCTTGACCACACCCTGTTCCACGGCCCTCCCGGCCTGGGTAAGACTACTCTGGCGCATATAATAGCGAATGAAATGGGGGTAAACATGAAGGTAACTTCAGGCCCCGTTCTTGACCGTCCAGGGGATTTGGCAGGTCTTCTTACCTCTCTGGAAACAGGTGATGTGCTGTTCATTGATGAAATCCACCGTCTCTCCCCCGAAGTTGAGGAGTATCTTTACTCTGCAATGGAGGACTATGTCATTGATATAATGATAGATAAGGGGCCTGGAGCAAGGTCTGTCCGCATTAGTCTAAATCCCTTTACTCTGGTTGGAGCAACGACCCGAAAAGGCCTTCTGACAGCTCCGCTTAGGGCCCGTTTTGGGATTGACTGCGCACTGGAATACTATGATGCTGAGGATTTGATTAAGATTGTAAAGCGCAGCGCATCGATTCTTGGAGCGGAAATAAATGACGATGCCGCCAAGGAAATCGCCCTCCGAAGCAGAGGAACACCCCGTATCGTTAACTCCCTGCTACGCAGGGTAAGGGATTTCGCCCAGGTGATGGGAGATGGCACAATTGACTTAAAAATCACCAAATATGCCCTTGATAAGCTCAAGATTGATGCCCGTGGCCTTGACTTGATCGACAATAGGATTCTGGATACAATTATAAATAAATTTAAGGGTGGACCTGTGGGTGCAAACACCATTGCAACCGCAATAGGCGAGGACCAGGGCACCTTTGAAGAGGTTTACGAGCCTTTCCTGATTAAGGAGGGATACATCCTTAGAACCCAGCGTGGAAGGATTGCAACCGACAAGGCATATCAACATTTAGGGCTAAAAAAGACAGAAGAAGGGTCTTTATTTTGATTTTCTGCCAAAAAATGAGTAAAATTGCAGACTATTTAACTATACATCACAATGACAGATAAACTTATCTCCAAAATTCCTGATGGTCCTCTTGAGCAAAAATGGACCAAGCGCAAAAAGGAAATGCATCTTGTTAATCCAAACAACAAGCGCAAACTTGAGATTATAGTTGTTGGAACCGGCCTCGGTGGAGCATCTGCTGCTGCCAGTCTTGGTGAAATGGGCTATAATGTTAAAGTATTCTGTATCAGCGATTCTCCGCGTCGTGCTCACTCTATCGCAGCTCAAGGTGGTATCAATGCTGCCAAGAATTATCAGAATGACAATGATTCAGTGTACCGTCTGTTCTACGATACCATCAAGGGTGGTGACTATCGTAGCAGGGAGGCCAATGTCTATCGTCTGGCCGAGGTAAGTGCTGCCATTATTGACCAGTGCGTTGCCCAGGGTATTCCTTTCGCTCGTGAATACGGTGGATATCTTGCCAACCGTTCTTTCGGTGGTGTGCAGGTAAGCCGTACCTTCTATGCCCGTGGTCAAACCGGACAGCAGCTGCTTCTGGGTGCATACGCATCCCTGAACAAGGAGATTGCAGCAGGTACAGTGAAGGCTTATCCCCGTCACGAAATGCTTGATTTAGTGATAATTAACGGTGAGGCAAAGGGTATTATCGCCCGTAATCTGGTAACCGGCCAGCTCGAAAGGTTCGGTGCTCACGCAGTTATTATCGCAACAGGTGGTTATGGAAATACCTACTTCCTTTCTACCAATGCAATGAACTCCAACGGTTCTGCAGCCATGCAGTGCTACCGCAAGGGTGCTTATTTCGCAAATCCCTGCTTCGCACAGATTCACCCTACATGTATCCCCGTTCACGGTGAGCAGCAGTGCAAACTTACCCTTATGAGTGAGAGTCTGCGTAATGATGGCCGTATCTGGGTACCTAAGAAGATGGAGGATGTATTAAAGCTCCGCAAGGGCGAAATCAAGGCTTCCCAGATTCCTGAGGAAGACCGCGACTACTACCTCGAGCGCCGTTATCCTGCCTTCGGTAACCTGGTTCCCCGTGATGTTGCATCCCGTGCCGCCAAGGAGCGCTGCGATGCAGGCTACGGTGTAAACGAGAGCGGAAAGGCTGTGTTCCTCGACTTCTCCGAGGCTATCCAAAGGCTTGGCCATCAGAGAGTTGCAGAGCGCTACGGCAATCTTTTCGATATGTATGAGAAGATTACCAACTCTTCCCCTTGGAAGGAGCCTATGATGATTTATCCCGCTATCCACTATACAATGGGCGGTATCTGGGTTGACTATGACCTCCAGACCACTATCCCTGGTTTGTATGCTATTGGTGAGGCCAACTTCTCCGACCACGGCGGAAACCGTCTGGGTGCATCTGCCCTTATGCAGGGTCTTGCAGATGGATATTTCGTTATTCCTAACACCATCAGCGACTATCTTTCCAAGAAGATTATGGTGCCCAAGACCGATACCAACGACCCTGAGTTCGAGAAGGCAGAAAAGGCCGTACAGGCCCGTATAGACAAGCTTTACGCTATCAACGGTACTGTTCCTGTAGATGTTATCCACAAGAAACTCGGTAACATCATGTGGGAGTATGTTGGTATGGCCCGTGATGAGGAAGGTCTTAAGAAGGCCATCAAGGAAATCAAGGAACTCAAGGAGTACTTCTACAAGAATGTCCGCGTGACGGGTACCCAGTTTGAGTTCAACCAGGAACTCGAAAAGGCCCTCAGACTCGAAGATTTCTTCGATATCGGTATGCTGATGGCTTACGATGCCCTTAACCGCAAGGAATCCTGCGGTGGTCACTTCCGCATCGAGAGCCAGACCGAGGAAGGCGAGGCCAAGCGTGACGATGAAAACTTTATGTATGTAGCCGCTTGGGAATACAAGGGCGAAGGCGTTGAGCCTGAACTACATAAGGAGCCTCTTAAGTACGAATTTATCAAGGTTGCAACACGAAATTATAAGGATTAAGCTATATGGATTTCAATTTAAAGATCTGGCGTCAGAAGAACGCCAAGGAAAAAGGACATTTTGAGACCTATCATATTTCGGGAATTGAGTCCGATGCTTCTTTCCTGGAAATGCTTGATATTCTCAATGAGCAGATTATTCGCGAAGGGGGAGACCCTGTAGCAGTTGACAAGGGCTGCAAGACCAGTGGTCCTGTATCTTTCGACCACGATTGCCGTGAGGGTATTTGCGGTGCTTGCGGTCTGTACATTGACGGTCGTGCACACGGTCCGGACGACCATGTAACCACCTGCCAGCTGTTCATGCGCCACTTCAAGGACGGTGCTACCATTACCGTAGAGCCTTGGCGCAGCTCAGGTTTCCCTATCATCAAGGATTTGGTTGTAGACCGTAGTGCCTTCGACAAGATTCTTCAGGCTGGTGGCTTCATCTCTGTCCGTACAGGTGCCGCCCAGGATGCAAACAATATCCTTATTCCTCACGATACCGCAGAGGAAAGTATGGATGCTGCTGCCTGCATTGGTTGCGGAGCATGCGTTGCAACCTGCAAGAACGGCTCTGCAATGCTCTTTGTGGCTGCTAGGGTAAGTTCCCTTGCTCTTCTGCCTCAAGGCCGTCCAGAGGCCAAAAAACGCGCCGAAGCGATGGTTGCCAAGATGGACGAACTTGGATTCGGTGGATGTACAAACACCCGCGCATGCGAGCTTGAGTGCCCTAAGGGCATCAGCGTAGCTCACATTGCACGCCTTAACAGGGAATTCCTGAAGGCTCACTTCAGCGACTAGGCTACCAGAGAAAATTATTAAACGGATATCGGCCTGCGTGAATTTCTGCGACCATCTTATAGAGGTCGTTACGGAGTTTAGGCAGGCCGATTTTGTTTTTGGCTGAGATGAAGATGCAAGGTGTCTTTTCCTCGGCCAGCCATGAGTTCTTGAGTTCGTCCAGGGTACGGTTAATCTTGCCCTTAGGCTCAAGCGAAAACTCGTTGTATTCCTCGTAGGTATATGCGTCTATCTTATTGAATACCACATAGATAGGCTTGTTTCCCGCTCCGATTTCCTGTAGGGTTCTTTCTACCACCTGCATCTGCTCTTCAAAGTCGGGATGGGAGATATCTACGACATGCACTAGGATATCGGCTTCGCGCACCTCATCCAAGGTACTTTTAAAGGCCTCTATGAGCTGTGTTGGCAGTTTACGGATAAATCCTACTGTATCACTCAGAAGGAAGGGTACATTCTCAATTACGACCTTTCTAACGGTCGTGTCCAGGGTAGCGAAGAGTTTATTCTCGGCAAAGACATCAGACTTGGCCAGCAGGTTCATAAGCGTACTTTTACCCACATTAGTGTAGCCTACAAGGGCTAAACGGACCAATTGGCCGCGGTTACTGCGCTGGGTGGCCATTTGCTTGTCCACCTTCTTTAACTGCTCTTTAAGGCGGGTTATACGCTCTTTTACTATGCGGCGGTCAACCTCTATCTGGGTTTCACCCATACCACCGCGGGTTCCAACACCACCTCTCTGTCTTTCAAGGTGAGTCCACATGCCTGCGAGGCGGGGGAGCATATAGTTATATCGGGCCAGTTCTACCTGCATTTTGGCGTAGGAAGTCTTGGCTCTTTGTGCGAAAATCTCCAGAATCAGGCTGGTTCTGTCAATAACGGCTGCGCACTTGATTATCTTCTCGATATTACGCTGCTGGATACCGCTAAGTTCGTCGTCGAAGATGCAGTATTTAATCTCGTTATCCTCGCAGTATTGGGCTATTTCCTCCAGTTTTCCCGTGCCTATGTAGGTGGAACTGAAGGGTTTATCCAGCCTCTGCACGAATTTCCTGTCCCCGACAGCGCCTGCCGTGGTGGCCAGAAATTCCAGTTCTTCCAGATATTCGTATACCTTGTTTTCGTCGTCGTTCTGCTTTATTATTCCAACGAAAACCGCTCTCTCGTCATTAAAATTTGCCTTCATAATGTGAATAAAAAAGGCCATCCTATTGGGGACGGCCTTGATTGTCTTTAGCCTTCGATTATCGAAGCTGGAAGATTACAGGGAAGGTATAGGTTACCTTTACAGCGCGGTCACGCTGCTTTCCCGGAGTCCATTTAGGTGAGGATGATACAACCCTGACAGCCTCCTTATCAAGAGTAGGGTCTACACCACGAAGCACCTTTACATTGCTTACGGAACCATCCTTTTCTACAGTGAATTGGAGCATTACACGGCCAGAAATACCGTTCTCTGCTGCTACTGCAGGGTACTGGAGGTTCTTGTTAACCCATGCTGAGAAAGCGTTAGGGTCACCGCCCTGGAATGAAGGTTTTTCCTCTACCAACTGGAAAGGAATTGCCTCTTCCTCGACTACTTCCTCTTCAACTTCCTCGATGTACTCCTTGATTTCTACACCTTCGCCGGTCTCTTCCTCAAGGTTAAGGAAGTTATCCTCGACGGTGATTTCGTCATCAACGATGTCGATTTGGTCTGAAAGCACGGGGATATCGGGTGTTTCAGGTGGCGGGGGAGGAGTTTCCTGGGTAATAGGAATCATTTCTTCCTCGACGATTTCTTCGTTTACTGCGTCCAAGGCTGCTGCCTTTTTCTCTTTGGTGGACCAGCTGAAAGCACCTAGAACAGCAAGGAGTGCGATCACCATTCCAATCTCGGTGAAGAGCAATCTTTTGTTCTCCAGGCTGGCTTTTTCTGTTTTCTTTACTTCCATAGTGTTATTACTAATTTTGTTTTATTCTAATTCTGCAACTTCAAAGGTAGAAATAATTTATTTTAAATCAAAAAATTTTGCAAAAAGAGAGGCTAAAATCTTATTTTTTTGCCCTTTGTACGAGTATTTGATGTAAATTTGCACAAATTTTATGCTATGGTAAAGTTCTTTACAGAGGATATCAGCTTCGAATTCAAGGAGAAGATGGCCACCAAAAAGTGGCTGAAGTTTGTCGCTCAGAGTGAGGTTAAGAAACTCGGCGACATCAATGTCATATTCTGTTCGGACAATTATCTGCTCGATATCAATGTCAAGTATCTGGGTCATGACTACTTCACCGACATCATTACTTTCGACTATTGCGAAGATGATGTGCTGAGTGGCGACCTCTTTATAAGTATTGATTCGGTTAAGGATAATGCGGAGTTCTATGGAGCTGAATTCAAGGATGAACTTAATAGGGTAATTGTGCATGGACTTCTTCACCTGATTGGCTATGACGACCATACTGATGAAGAACAGAAGACCATGCGTGAGAAGGAGAATTACTACCTTTCCTTTAGAGATGTGGTTGTTTCCTAATGGAGAATACTTATGATATCATAGTTGTTGGGGGAGGGCACGCTGGTTGCGAAGCCGCTATGGCTGCTGCTAATCTTGGGTCTTCCGTCCTACTGCTTTCACCTGATATGCTTGGTTATGCCCGTATGAGTTGCAACCCGGCAGTTGGTGGTATTGCCAAGGGACAGCTCGTTCGCGAGATTGATGCTCTTGGCGGATACACGGGTTTGGTGACGGATGCTAATACTCTCCAGTTTCGCATGCTTAACCGCTCAAAGGGACCCGCAATGTGGAGTCCGAGGGCGCAGTGCGATAAAACCGGATTTTCGCTTACATGGCGTAAAATTCTCGAAACTCATTGTAACATAAATATTTACGCGGATTTTGCGACTTCTTTTCTCTTTGAGAATTCAAAAATTTGCGGAGTTTGTACAAATACTGGGGCAATTTTTAAGTCTCGAGCCGTTATTTTGACCGCTGGAACCTTCCTCGGGGGAAAACTTTTCATCGGCCGCCATTCCTTCGAAGGTGGACGAATAGGGGAGTTCTCCTCGTATGGCTTGACTGAGCAATTGGTCGAAAGGGGAGTGACAACTGGAAGAATGAAGACTGGAACCCCACCTCGTATTGACATTACTACTGTAGATACATCCAAACTGCCTATCCAGAATGGAGATACGCAGCCCGAAAGATTCTCGTTCCTAAATATTCCTTCAAGGGTGCAAACCATTGATAATCAATTAGTTTGCTATATTGTACATACTAACTTGAAGGTGCACGAAATCCTAAAATCTGGCTTTGACCAGAGCCCTATGTTTACGGGAATGATTAAAGGAATTGGCCCTAGATATTGTCCTAGCATTGAGGATAAGTTGAGGGTATTTCCTGATAATCCTGCACATCAATTATTCCTTGAACCTGAAGGAACAAATACCAACGAATATTACCTTCAGGGATTTTCCTCATCCCTTCCATTGGATGTTCAGGTGGATGCCCTGCATGCCATTGAAGGACTTGAGAATTGCAAGATTTTCAAGCCTGCATACGCTGTGGAATACGATTATTTCGACCCTTCTCAACTCAAAGTTACGCTTGAGTCAAAATGTATCGAAAACCTCTTTCTGGCCGGTCAGGTTAATGGTACGACAGGCTATGAAGAAGCAGCTGCACAGGGCATAATGGCAGGTATAAATGCTCATCTTAAAATCAACGAAAAAGAGCCGTTTATCCTTAATAGGGATGAGGCTTATATTGGGGTTTTGATTGACGATTTGCTCACCAAGGGAGTAGATGAACCTTACCGAATGTTTACCTCTCGAGCCGAATATCGTATCCTCTTAAGGCAAGATAATGCTGACCAGAGGTTAACCGAAAAGTCGTACAAGATTGGCTTGGCTTCAGAGGAACGCTATAAGTTAACTTACGAGAAATACGCTCAAGTAGGGGAGTTACTGGATTACTGTGATAATACACTGCTGACTGCAGTCAAGGTAAATCCTTATTTTGAGTCAATTGGCACTCCAGATGTTACTGAATCTAAGAAGATTTCCGACCTTGTATTGCGTCCACAGGCCGATTTACAGTCGCTTTTAGACCTTGTTCCACGTGGAACATTGCCTAAAGATGTTGTAGAATCAGTTGAAATTTCCCTTAAATACAAGGGCTATATTGAGCGCGAGCGCAAGGTTGCGGATAAGATTCACCGCCTTGAGAATCTGATTATTCCTGAGGATTTTGATTTCGATAAGGTTTCGAGTCTGACAATCGAGTGTCGCCAGAAACTAAAGCGATACAGGCCAAGAACAATAGCGCAGGCTTCAAGAATTTCAGGAGTTTCGCCATCTGATATCTCGGTTTTACTGGTTTATTTCGGTAGATAATTGTTCCACGTGGAACATTAGAGCATTTTTAGTGCTGCTTTTATGATTTCCTCGACCTTTGCGTCGGGGTTTTTCTTTGTAATTGCAGCGATGGCTTTGCCGATATTTGGCTTACTGAATCCTAGGCTGACAAGTGCCAGGGTAGCTTCTTCAACTGCTTGATTATTAACTTGTTGAGTGAATAACTCATTAGATACTTCTGCCTTACCGTCAGCAATCTTGTCCTTAAGTTCCAGTACTAATCTCTGCGCTGTCTTAAGACCAATGCCTTTTGTAGCCTGTATTTTCTTTACATCTTCGGAAAGTACTGCCTGCTTGAATTCCTCGGCCGAGAAGCTGGAAAGTAACATTCTGGCGGAGGCTGCACCCATACCAGAAACGCTCGTAATTAATTGAAACAGAGCGCGTTCCTCTTTATCTGCGAAACCATAGTCGACCTGAATTCCATCGCGGGGATTAATCTGGCTCTGGATATAAATCTTTGCTTCATTCTTGTTTTCGAGTAGTGCGTAGGTCTGCAAGGAAATTTCCATTGCGTGACCTATGCCATTATTGTCCACTACGACTTTTGTAGGGGTCAATTCAGCGATTTTTCCGTTAATGTAGTCTATCATATCACAAAAGTAGTTAAAAAATGCTAAATTTGCGGTCTCATAAATGAAATTTATGACTAGTGAAGATATAAGAAGTCAATTTCCTCAGTTGCAGGAGAAAGTATATGGTAAGCAGCTTGTGTATTTAGACAATGCTGCGACCTCGCTGCGTCCCCAGTGCGTCATAGACAAATGGGTGGAAATGTCCAGCAAATACTCGGCAAACCTGCACCGTGCGGTGCATTATATAGCCAATCTGGCAACAGAGGAATATGAGTCTACAAGAGCCTCTGTGGCCGATTTTATAGGTGCAAGTGACGCCAACTGCATAGTATTTACATCTGGTACAACCCATTCAATCAACCTGGTTGCATCTTCATTTGGATCGCTGCTAAATGAGGGTGATGAAATACTGATTGCTGAGAGCGAACATCATTCCAATATAGTTCCATGGCAGATGATTGCTAAGCGTAAAGGCTTAAAAATTAAGGTTTTACCTGTGGGTGATGATGGCGAATTACTGATTGAGAAACTACCAGATTTAGTTACAAGGCGTACCCGTATCTGCTGTGTGGCTCAAGTCTCAAATGTACTTGGTATTATAAATCCTGT